>Ga0100381_1005794_pt1 | contig 10178 bp, 8 predicted proteins | sample CryGeymeta201505_FD_80416 | JGI IMG/M metagenome (GOLD analysis project Ga0100381, IMG submission 80416) | Groundwater microbial communities from Crystal Geyser aquifers in Utah, USA - Crystal Geyser metaG 2015-05 | ecosystem: Environmental > Aquatic > Deep subsurface > Groundwater | place: USA...
TAATAAGGTTAAAAATTAATGGGTTCGATGTTTTTATCAAGGTAATAAGGTTATTAAGCATGAAATTGCATAACGTGAGTTATTAACAATGATGTAGCAAAATTTACATTACTTTTGCGTAACATCAGTTAATTATACTTTTGAATGGTACGAACATGGTTTAGCCCACAGATTGGGTGGCATACATGAAATAACATTGGGCTGGAAAATTTCTAAAAAGAAAACTGACCAACCTAAACGTAATAAAAGGAAACCATATTACGAATGGGTTAAATAAAAGTTGTTAGTTTGTATTATACCCCCACTTAATATAAATAGCTCCCCAAGTAAAGCCAGCACCAAAAGCAGATAGAATAATATTATCGCCTTTTTTAAGTCGCGATTCCCATTCGTATAAGCATAAAGGCAAAGTAGCCGAGGTAGTGTTTCCATATTTCTGAATGTTTATCATTACCTGGTCTTTATTAAGTTTCATTCTGCTTGCTGTGGCATCAATAATACGCAAATTTGCCTGATGTGGAACTAACCATGCCAAATCTTCGGGTTTAATGTTATTACGTTCCATTATTTCAAGCGAAACATCAGCCATTTTAACGACAGCCCATTTAAATACGGGTTGCCCTTCCTGATAAATAAAATGTTCTTTAGCTGCTACAGTTTCAAAAGATGCTGGTTTTAAAGAACCGCCAGCTTTTTGATGTAAATGAACTCTTCCGTAACCATCTGATAAAAGGATTTCGTCTAATAGCCCAAAATTTTCGGTAGTAGGTTCAAGCAAAACAGCACCAGCTCCATCGCCAAAAATTGGACAAACAGCACGGTCGGTATAATCAACTATTGACGACATTTTTTCGGTTCCTACAACAATAACTTTTTTGTATTTGCCCGATTCAATAAATTTAGCACCGGCAGATAAAGCATATAAAAAACCACTGCACCCTGCATTAATATCAAAACTAAAAGCGTTTTTTATTCCAACTTTATCGCAAATAATGTTTGCAGTAGCAGGAAACTGCATATCGGGAGTAACGGTAGCACAAATGAGTAATTCAACTTCTTCGGGCTTCATTTTTGTTTTTTGCAAAAGTTCATTTACAGCATTCGTTCCTAAATCACTAGAACCTTTACCAGGTTCACGTAAAATATGTCGTTCTTTAATACCAATACGTGTCATTATCCACTCATCAGTTGTATCAACCATTCTGCTAAGTTCTTCGTTAGTGAGGATATATTCGGGAACATAAACTCCAACTCCGGTAATTACAGCATTTAATTTTTGCATTGTTTTAAAATGTTTCTTTAAGTTTTTCGATTAATTTTGAATTAATAACGTTGTAAGTATGTATGAGCATGTTCATTATAGCTTTTGGCGAAGATGCTCCATGACCAATAATAACAACTTTATTTACACCAAGAATAGGCAATCCACCGTAATTTTCAAAATTAAACCGAGCAATATAATCATCGGTTAAATGCCTATTTTTAAGTAAATTATAAAAACCTTCGAATTGTTTTAATAGGATATTTCCAACAAACCCATCACAAATTACAACATCTGCTTTGTCTATTTTTAGCAGGTCGTTTCCTTCAATATTTCCAATAAAATTAAAATGTTTAGTATCTTTCATCAGGTCAAAAGTTGCTTTAGCGAGCAAATTGCCTTTTTCCGATTCGGAACCAATATTTAACAATCCGACTTTTGGATTTTTAATTCCATAAATATATTCGGCATATTTTGAAGCTAACATTGCATACTGATAGAGCACATCGGGGCGACAATCGGGAGTGATTCCAACATCTGCAAGAATTAAATGACTACCATTTTCTAATGGAACTATTGATGCAAGACATGGTCGAATAATACCCAAAATAGATTTAATAGTGTACATTGTGCCAACCATTACAGCACCAGTGCTTCCGGCACTTGCAAAACCATCTATGCTGCCTTTGCCAAGTAAATTGAGCCCAACAGAAATTGTTGAGTTTGGTTTTTGAACAAAAGCTTTTGATGGATGTTCGTCCATTTCAACAACTTCGGTTGCATCAATAATTTCAAAACCTTCGGATTGAGAATGTTGCTTTAAATAAGATTCAATAGTTTTAGCGGGACCAATAAGCACTAACTTAACATCGTTCGGAAGTTTTTCCCGAGCTAAAACTGAACCTTGCAGAGTATATTCAGGGGCGAAATCGCCGCCCATTATATCAACTCCAATATTCATCAATAAAAATTATACGGCAACTTCTTTTGCAATAGCTTTTTTACCTCTATAAAACCCGCATTCGGGGCAAACATGGTGAAATTGAACGGTTGCACCGCAATTTGAACAAGTTGCTAATGTAGGAACAGCAGCATTGTCGTGGGTTCTTCTTTTGTCTCTTCTTTGTTTAGAGTGTTTTCTTTTTGGATGTGGCATTTTTTTATTATTTAATTATTTAACATTTTAATTAACTCATTCCAACGAGCATCTGGCTTCTCGTTAGTATTTTCTATAAGATATTTATTGAGTTTTTTAAGCATTTGGGGATTACATTGGCTTTTCCCATTTTTAACAGGATGAACGCGCTTTAGTGGTATCGAAAAAATAATATTTTCGTAAATTATCTGTGAGATATCTATTCTGCTGTCAGTTGGCGAAAGATAAATTATATCGTCTTTTTGTATGTCTTCAACATTATCGGTTTTTGCAATTGTAGTTGACTTATAATTAATGGGTAAAGATAGAGCATCGAGGCAACGGTCACATTCAACTACAACAATTCCATTAAGGTGGAAAATGAATTCGAGTAAACTATTATTTTTTACCAACTTTACATTAACATTCATACTAATATCTTTAACATCAGAGTTGTCGAAATTTTTTAAAAAAGATTTATCTAAAACATAATCAAAATCATGCTCTCCATCTTTTAATCCTTTAAAAGGAATGATATATTCATTCAACTTTTTCAATTCAAAAAAATTTTTTGCAAAGGTATAAATTTTATCAGATAAAAAATTAAAATAATGTTTTTTATTGCTTTAAGCTAAGCATAATAAGACCTAACGCACAAGGAATTAATGAAGTTTTACTCTGTCCACGAAGCGATGCTGTTCGTGTTTGCACAAAAGTTAATTCATTGAGAAGTCCACTAAGCATTGTTCTTTCTTGCTCCAAGGAATATGTTTAACTGCATAATTGTCCAACGCTGCAATTACATCATGGGAAACTTCCTTTTCAATGTCGTTATATACAACAAAATTTTTTGTTTTTGTTTCCCTTGTTTGGTTGATGTCATTGAACGCCATGATTGAAGAAAGAATAGAATCCTTTTTTGGTGTGTTAACCGCTTTAATCAATCTTTCGGGTTTGTTCTTAGTGGCAGGAATTAAAAAATCAATATTATGATCAAACCCACTTTTTCCAGTGAGTTTAATGTCTTTTGAAAAATAAATTTCATTGCTGCGAAAATAAAGTTCAACATCTTCTTTGAATAAAGAATAAACGGTCTCTTCTGCTAAGTTGAACATATCGTTTACAGACAAGATTGCTTGCAGTAAATAATGTTTCTTCTGTCCAATATTGTGAGGTGTTGCCTCCACAAACAATTCATCGTTGCCGTTCATTTTAACACCAAAACCATTTAATGCTGTCTTTAAAATATATTCTCGTTTGGGAGTGCTGACTGTAAAACCGGACATTTTCAAGTCCGCAATGGTGTAACCATTGTCGGTTATTTTAATTGTTCCGTTGTTTTTAATTAGGTAAATGTCCAAATGGTCGTTGTGTCTGTCAAGGAATGGAGTAGAGATAGAGCATAACTTTCCTTCTTCCACAGTTTTTACAACTGTGTTGTCCTTTATCCATTTGAGGTAATCGTTTATGACTTGCTGGCAATCCATTTTTTAAAACATTGGAACTTCAATAATCGGGAATTTTTTCACATTGCAAAAGTGCATAATTTTAGCGAACACTGTTTCCATTAAATCAGAATTATCTACGCCAATTTCAGAAACAGGAAACGCAAACTTGTCATTGAATCCTTCTCGGTAAAGGTGAACATGAGCACCTTCAAACAACACTCCGTCAGGATTGGTATGTCGTCCATCGTTGTCGTAACGTAACAAAATTACGGTCTGTCTGTAACGCTCGTTAATTGTATATTTTGAAAGTTCAAAACTTCCCCTGTAAAAGTCAAGCAAGAAGACTTCTTTGGTCGCAACAGCATTTATCTGCCGTGTCCATTGAATAGGAGCAGGTCCCAACTGAACAGGTGAAGCTAAATCGTCAAACGATTTGTCCTCACTCATTAAAAAATTAAATTCAGTTTGTGTTATTGCCATATCTTGTCTTAATTGTTATAGTTGCAAAGGTAGTTTTTACTCACAAAACTGGTGCTTGCAGTATCGCCAAAAAATTATTGCTAATAACTCAATAAACGAAACTTATCCCACATAAAACGATTACAAGCATTTATTCCCACATAAATAATTTATTATGCAAATATATAAAATTATTTTATTTTACAAACAATTTTTTAGCTAATGTTGGTTTGTATCCAACATTGTTAAGATAAAGTTTCTTTGTTGGAGAAAAACCAACAAAGGCGGAAATTTAAAGTCTTGTTTTTTGTTCTTAAATTCTTTTTTCTAATTTTTAGAACTCCCCTTAAAACTTTAACCCAATTACAAGTACGTCATCTGTGTGCTTGTGAGTTCCCTTCCAATCATTAAAAGCAAGGTTGAGCATATCGTTTTGTTGTTGCAAAGGGAATTGGCTTATATTATTGAGCAGCGATAAAAACTGTTCCGACATATATTTTTGATTATTAGGTCCACCAAATTGGTCTTGAAATCCATCACTATATAAATAAACAGTTGCTTCGGTTGTAATTTCGATATTGTAATTTGTAAAATTTTGCTCTTCTTTTTTACCAAAAGTTCCTCCTATCGAGGAAATATCACCGTTATAAACCTTAAGTTTTCCATTTTGTGCAATAGCAATGTTTTGATTAGCTCCCGAATATTCGAGAATACGATTTTTAAGGTTATAAGAACAAATTGCTATATCCATTCCATCGTCGTGCGAGGAGTCGTGCTGATGCATTGTTTCTAAAATTTTTATGTTTAATTTTTCGAGTATTAATGCAGGTGAAGGGTCAGATATTTCTTCGATAATGCTATTTAATAATGTGTAACCAATCATGCTCATAAAGGCACCTGCAACTCCATGCCCCGTACAATCGGCAAGAGCAATAAACACGTTTCCTTTTCTGTAATTAATCCAATAAAAATCGCCACTAACAATATCGCGTGGTTTAAAAAACACAAACGAATCTTTAAAATAATTTTTAAAAATATTGGAGTGTGGAAGTATTGTTTCCTGAATTGTACTTGCATATACAAGACTATCGGTAATTTGCTGATTTTTAGCAGCTAACTCGGTGTTTGTTGCAGCAAGTTGCTCAAGGTTTGTGCCAATTTCTTCTTTTTGTTGTTCTATTTCTCTGTTTTGTTCTTTTAATAATTTGTTACTATGTTGTTTAATTCTATTTAAATAAAATAACAGAAATGCCACAAGCAGAATAAGCACAAACCCTATAATTAAAAAATTACGGGTAATGTTGTTTTGTTGTTCTTTTTGCTTTAAAAACTCGATTTCTTTTTCTTTATTTTTAAGGTCGAATCGAATTTGCATACGTAAATTACGAACACTAGCTTCCTGACTAAAAAGCGTATCTTTAATATCAACATAACGTCCTAAATAATAATAGGCATCGTTGTAAAACTCTAAGCTTTCGTTAGTTTTTGCAAGATTAAAATAGCAGTCTTTCCGTTCTTTATTAAAATTGAGTGAGTCGGCAATTGTTAATGCCTTTAAATAAAAATCACGGGCTTTTACATATTCTTTTTGTTCGCGCATTAAATCACCTAATTTAGAATAACATAATGATTGGTAAGCGAGTACCTCTGTTTCATTTGCAATTTGTAATGCTCTGTTATAAATAATATAAGCCTGATAAAAATTTTCTTTTTTTGTACTAATTGAGCCAATTCCCATTAAGCTATAAAACATTCCTTCTTTATTTTTCATTTCCTCTTCAATTAAAAGACTGCGTTTATAGTATTTGTATGCAAGGTTAAGACTATCTAATGATTCGTAAATTACACCAAGTTTATATAAATTGTTTAGTATCTGATTGTTATATTTAGTATTTTCGGCAATTGAAAGAGATTGTTTAAAATAACTGATTGCCTGTTGTTTTTCGTTTATTGATAAATAAACTATTCCGATATAATTAAGTGTTTGCGAGGTTCTAAAATTATCGTGTAATAACTCAGCTTTTTCTAAAGCTTTAATATAACTTTCGAGTGCATTATTAAACTCGCCTAAATCGTGTTTTATTGAACCAATAATATTTTGTGCATCAATATAACTAGTTAAGATATTTGATGTTTCGGTTAATTTTAATGCTTTTAGTGCAAATTCATAAGCTTCTTGTGGCGAATTTCCTTTTAAATTATTGGCGGCTTTAATATAATAGTTTGCTTTTATCGAATCGGGAGCATTTTTTGGAAAGTTAACAATGCTGGAATCAGATACTCCAACTGCACAATAAGCGAAATGTGTAAGCAATAATATTAAAATTGATTTTATCATGTTGGTAAAATTAAACATTGCTTAAGTGAACTATCCACCCACAGTAAAGCTAATGGGATGGGCTTCAAGGGTCATCACTTCAACCAACGTTGACAGTTCGCCTTGATTTTTAAGTCTGCGTTCCACAGACAAATGATTTTTAAGAGCAAATGATTTGATATTTATGGCAGCGTTAATATCCCTCGACAACAAAGTTCCGCACCCCTTACAAGTCCATTCACGGTCTTGTAATGTGAGTTCTTTGTTTATACTCCCACAGCAAGAACAAGTTTTAGAAGATGGCTCAAACTTGCCTATCTTTAAAATGTTTTTTCCATACCATTCTGCTTTATATTCCAACATGGACACAAACATTCCCCATCCTGCATCTGAAATACTTTGTGCAAGACAATGGTTCTTTACCATGTTTTTAATTTGCAAGGCCTCTATTGCGACAGATTGGTTCTCTCTGATTAATTTAGCAGAGGTTTTATGCAAAAAATCTTTTCGTTGGTTAGCAACCTTTTCATGCAAGACAGCTAACCAATGTTTAGTTCTTTTCCCTTTGTGTTTAGAATATTTTGATTGTGTGAATTTTAATCTTTCTTGTGCCTTGCGTAAGAATTTAGGATTATTAAATTCCTGTCCATTGGAAGTAACGAGAAAAGATTTTATTCCCAAGTCAATACCGATAGTAGTTTTTTCTTTTATTGGTGCTTTGGTTTTTATTGCTTCTCCCGTTTCACAGAGGATTGAAACAAAGTATTTTCCTGTCGGTGTTCTGCTTATTGTCGCCTGTCTGATAGTTCCTTTTAATTCTCTATGCAAAACAATATCAATTCCTTTTTTGAATTTTGGAATTACTAATTTATCGTTTTCAATGATTACATTTTGCGGAATATTGAAAGATTGTTTTGCACTTGATTTCTTTTTGAACTTCGGAAAGTCCGCTTGCCCATTAAAAAACTTTGTAAAGGCGACATCTAAATTCACTATTGTCTGTTGTAAAGATTGGCTATTAACTTCTTTGAGCCATTCACATTCTTTTTTTAAATCTGGTAATTGTTTCACGAGGTCAAAACAGGATAGATTTACTTTACTGCCAGCATATACCATCTGCTTACATTCTAAAGCCAAATTGAAAACAAATCTTGCAGAGCCAATATGCTTATTGAGCAGTCTTGCCTGTTCTTTTGTTGGTAAAAGACGATATTTAAACGCTTTGAGCATGGTGCAAATATACAAACTTTTATACAGAAAACAATTATCTTTAATATTATTCATTATCTTTGTCGCTTACATCCCATTCACGCCAAAAGGCGATGAATGGGTTTTACGGCACTTTTTATAAAAATTGTAAATATCCGAAAATTTTATTCCAATTACAAGAACATCATCAATTTGTTTATTTTTGCCTTTCCAGTTAATAAAATTATTTTCGATTTCTTTTTGTTGTTGAACGGCAGGCAGTTTATATATTGATGTTAGAAATTTTTCAAATTTGTTAATCATATACTTTTCGTTATTTGGACCACCAAACTGGTCGTAATATCCATCGGAGAATAAAAATAATTGTGAATCAGGGTTGATTTCTATTTCGGTTTCGTTATAAACAGCATTTTTTAATGCCGAAAATGCACCACCTATCGAAAAAACATTGTAATCTATATTAGTTAAACCTGTTTTATCGCAAATAATTGCCATTTTACTAGTTGCCGAAACATTCAATTTTTTATCAGAAGTGTTAAAAACACAAAAAACTATATCCATTCCATCATCTTGTGTGCTTTGTTTTTCATTCTGATGTAAAGCTGCAACTATACCTTGATTTAATTGAGTTAAAACTTGCGAAGGCTTATAAATTTTCTTTTCGCAAACTATTTCGTTAAGCAATGTTGTGGCAATTAAAGACATAAATGCTCCAGGAACTCCATGACCTGTACAATCAATAAGAGCAACTATAAGTAAGTCGGCAGTAGGCAATTGGCAGTCGGCAGTCGGTTTGGTAACTGTTGACTGCTGACTGTTGACTGCTGACTGTTTGCTGCCTACTATCTTAGTTGTCCAATAAAAATCGCCACTTACAATATCTCGTGGCTTAAAAAACATAAAAGAATTTGGAAATATTTTTTTAAACTCTTGCTGTGATGGTAAAAATGCATCTTGAATTTTTTTTGCATATTCGATGCTATTTGAAATAAATTTATTTTTTCTTTCTAATTCAATAAAACTATTTTCGAGTTCAAGAGTTTGTGTTTTAATTTTTTCTTCGGCTCTTTTTAGCTTTGTGATATCAGAGTCAATTGCTACTAAATTTTTAACTTCTCCATTTTCATTTAATATTGGTGTTAGGGTAGTTTGAGCCCAATATATTTTGCCCGATTTTAATTTTGCCTCAGTTTCGTAAATAATAGTTTTTTTCTCATGGATACACTTTGCGATATGTTTTTTTATATTAGGATTATAAGATGAATTGAAAAGATTTTTAGATGAGATGTCATCAAATTCGCCTTCGTATTTTTTTTTCAAACTTTGATTAATCCATAAAAAGTTTGTGTTATTATCCATAATAATAACTTCATTATCAGTTTCGCTTGCGGCTATCGAGAGTTTTTCTAATTCGCTATTTGCTTTTTCTAACAATTGCTTTTGTGTTTGAATTTCGCTGTTTTGTTCGATTAGCTTTTTTTCAATTAATTTTAACTTTGTTATATCGGAGTCAATAGCAATAATTTTAATAACGTTTCCATTTTTATCTATAATTGGAGTAAGGGTTGTATTTGTCCATAACTGTTGAGCATTTTTGTTTGTTATGGTTGTTTCATAAGAATATGGTATTTTATTTTTTACGCAATCTGTAATTACTTGCTGAATGTAAGGATACTGGCTATATCCTACTAAATTGTCGCCATATTTGTTAATTAGCTCCTGTAATGTATATCCGTATAACCTGATAAAGGCATCGTTAATCCACTCAAACCTACCAACCGAATCCATTATCATCACAGAATTTTCAATTTCGCGTGCTACAATTGAAAGTTTTTCTAATTGTTTGTTTATTTCGCTAAGTTGAGTATTTTTTAATTCTATTTCGGTACTTTGTTTTTTAATTTGAGCAGTACGGCTTTGCACTATTTCTTCGAGTTTAATATTTCTGGATTTTAACTGTTTGCCATATATAATTGTTATAACAATTATAATTAAAATTACAAAAATTCCATAAATTGAATATGCCCACCATGTTCGGTACCACGGAGGCAGAATTGTGAATTTATAAACAGCTTGTTTACTTTCAAAGCCATAAATATTTTTTCCGATTACACGAAAATTATATGTCCCTTCGGGTAAAAAGTTATAAGTTACATATTTTTCTTTTGTCCAATTCGACCATTTTTCGTCTAATCCTTCTAAATAATATTTATACAAATTGTTTTCGCTTCCCTGATAAAACAATGCAGCAAAATTAATAGAAATAGAGTTTTTTATAAATGGAATATTGGCAATTAAATTTGTGTCATTACTTGCAAAAACTATAGAATCTTTGCCAATTGTTATAAA
>Ga0100381_1005804_pt1 | contig 10168 bp, 16 predicted proteins | sample CryGeymeta201505_FD_80416 | JGI IMG/M metagenome (GOLD analysis project Ga0100381, IMG submission 80416) | Groundwater microbial communities from Crystal Geyser aquifers in Utah, USA - Crystal Geyser metaG 2015-05 | ecosystem: Environmental > Aquatic > Deep subsurface > Groundwater | place: USA...
CAACAGATATACAAAGCTACCCGGAGAGATTTTCCATGTGCTTGCAAAAGCTCCCTAAAATTGGCATGAATTCATCAACAACTCCTAAAAACTTCTTAGGATTTGCATCAATCAACTCAAAAAACTTGTGAGTCATAAATAGAACTTCTCTTTCGGTTTCCTACTTTCCGACACTGATTAATGCAAAGAGTAGTTTTCCAAAGTAGATATCACACTTGCTGCCAGCTTCCATCAGGCACCGTTAAATTAAGCCTACATTTAATCTTTAGCTTAGAGCGACTCTTCCCTCTACTATCTTTTTGGCGTAGACCAGTTGGAAGATGTGGTTAAGCTGTGACAGGAAGGTAATTATGAGTGACCAGTTCTATATGAAGTGAGCCTGCTTCTCCATAATGTTGAGAACTCCTACCACTATCTTCATCTTTATTTCATCAAACTCTTGGGAAGGATACTGAGTAAGTGATGAGTTCTTGATAAGAAGCGATAGCCAGTGAGAGTGAGGACATATCTGGACTAGTTCCTCTGTCAAATTCAGCAATCGTTCCACCTCGTAGTCGTTTTCGAGAAGGTAGGAAATTGGGATCTGTAGAAGGGCAAGCTGATTAGCAATTACCTCAAGATAGTTCCGGCTGCAGCAGTAAGTGAAGTATGTCTTGGCATTTCCCACTGTCAAAGGAGCTCGTGTCTAGAGTGACCATGCGTAAAGGTCCTATAATTAATGAGGCAGTTTTTCAGTCTCGCTGCGCTTTGTGAAAAAATTGGTGAAGTCGATTTCATTGTAATTGCCACATAGAAATTATGTTATGACATCGAACTATTTTTCATCAGGCAAAGCATATTGACTCTTGAACTTTTATGTGAATTTTTTGAGACAGACTGATCCAGGTTCTATGTAAAGAGATATTTACTCAGAGGCAGGTAGTGGAAAATATCTATAAGGGTAGGGAGTAAGATTCCTTTATGCCTTGCAAATATTTTGTCTGTAAAAATATTAAAGAGTTCCTCGCCTCTCTCACAGCCAAAGTATTATTATAAATTCTCCTTCTTCAGTCCGCGAATATGGAGAAAAATATCGACTATTTACTGATTGCTATCGAGACCCACTAAATTAAGATTGTAGAGAGTTTTGAGGCCGCTGGTCCAATGCTCATTAAACCTGACAACAAACTGCTCCATGCTCATCTTTCTTTGCTTCAACTGCACGATCTCACTAGTGTCTGCTTCCCTACTTTCCTGCTTCCGGTATTAGTTCAACCCAATAGACATGATAATGAACAGGGTCAGGCAGTGGTTCTTCACATTTTGCTTTTCCACCTTTGAAAGAAGTGGAGTCTGAGAAAATCTATCCTGAGCTATCTTAGCCAGTTCAAACAGTACTTTTTACAGAATATTTTCCTTGTTGAGCTCACAGTCGAAGTTAACATACAGCTGGATGGTCACCTTCCCTTTTTATAAAATTTTGGCCAAAGCTTTGAACACATAATTGAGGAATCTGAAGGAGGGCTTTTTGTCCTCCAAAACCTTAATGATGTATTCTCTGAAGAAGAAGTCAATAGGAGTGATACACTCGAACAACCAATTCTTAGTCAGACTAGCCATAAAAATGTAAATATTTTCGAATGATGCGCTGTCGTTGCGATATTTTAGCAACTTTCCCAGAACTATTGGAACATGACGACCTACTAATGATCTGAACTGTTTCTTAGCCACCATGAATAGATAAGGCTTTTCCATAAGACTTGAGAGTACTCCAAAGGCCAGTGGGTGTTCATGGTTTTAGAGAAACACAAAAAAATCTCTGAAGGATTCGTAGATGGAGGACCATAGATGGGAGGCTTGAAACTGATGTTTGTACTGTACTTATGCAATTTCAATATGCTTCTTTTTACAGTCGATTCCACAAAGACTGGCTTTAGTAATTTTGCAAAAATGCTCAGCTGGCTGTCCGCAGATGACACACAATCCATATCTGCCACCTATTCCATCGATAATCGACAGATACTAGACCATGTATCGGCTTATCAGGTTGGATAAAAGTTGGTGCTAATCGTTTGCTCTTCTTATTTATTTTTCAACTCTTTCCGAGGGAATAGTCAGAGTGTGGAAAGATTTCATTTCTGCCTCGCTGTAGAGGCATATTTATTCGTAGATATGAGCCCGAAAAGAAAAGAAGTTAAAAAGAAGACGACTAGTGGTGGGTTGAGGATGCTCGACGATTGCATCAAGAATGAGATCCAGGATAGGCTCAGTTATTAAGTTTTAAAGGACTCTGATGATCAGCTCGTATATTTAGTGTTTTTTGTAGTTGAGACAATGACGAAGTAGAGAGATTAGCAGGTGTCTGACTTCTTCCTTGGGAGGAGGCTCCTCTCTTTCCTTTATGCCTCCTTACTCGATGGCGTACAATTCACAGTAGTTTGGCATGTTGAGGTCTACAAATTTCAGCTCGAACATTTTCTGAATACTTTCATTCTTACCAGTAAGTAGTTGAGAGATATTTCTATTGCTTTATGGGACTTGGCTTCAAGACCGAGCTTGAAAACAATGAGCTCCTTGGTGAGTTTGATCCTGTTTGGGTCGACGTTCTTGGCAAGAGTGTCAAGGTTGATTATTTTTCGAATGAAGGGCTTATACTTCTTGTTGAGATGTCCCTCGATCTTTTCCTCGAACTCGATGAGGAGGTTGATAAATTTTGATAGCTCAGTCATTATTAATGTAATCTCTATTATTGAACAAATGGATATCCTTGATATTTCAAATATCAGAAGATGGTGAATTATGAAGGGCAACAACAATCAAAGTTTTTTGAGGTCCTCCTGAAATTGCATTTATTGCTGCTTGATGAGAGCCGCCTCATTGACCTGGTTGGCGGTGTCCATGGCAAGTTCTCCCTTGAGGACGTTGAGCATGTCGTCAGCTGTGGAGTCAACCATTCCGTTGTTGCTGTTCATAAGTTCCTCCATCATCTTTCCGTTGATAAGCATGTCATCCATGGTCTTCTAGAAGTTTTGAAGATTACCAGACATGACTTCGAAGTTGGGGTTGTTGGCGTATCCGAGCATATTGGTCATTTGGTTGAAGCTTCCCATGATAGCCTCGTTGTTCTGGAGAGTCTTCATGTTTCCACAGATAAACTACATTTTCAGGCCCATTCTCTGAATGTTCATGGCTGAATAGCAAATAGCTTACATTATGCCCTTTTACTGGCTGCGCTTTGGAGGTATAGCTTGGCACCCTCTTCATTGTTCTTCTTCAACGCATCCTTCGCCATCTTCATGTACTTCTCACTCTCCTTCTTCGACTTGGCAGATTCTCGAGCCATTCGTTTGGAAGCCATTTTCATTTCGATGAGGGTGTCTTCCATGGTAGGTTTCTTTGGAGGAGGTTCGTTTCCCATTTGTCAGATTTTACAATTATATATTATCCCTACCTACAAAGCTCATACTTATAGTCCATGCACCCTCTGACCATTTCTGCCACCTCTATTATTCACTTCTCTTTGCTGATTAATTCTGCCTCTTTGCCTTTTCCGATTCATTGCTATAAATCATAATAGTAGATATAGATCCACAAATGGACTACGACTGGCACGAGCTCAACAACGGAAAGCACAAGTACAAGGTCGATCTCTTTTCCTAAAATTCGTTCGGTAAAAGATTCAACCGCCTCAACCATTAATACATGCTCATCTCAGTGGCATCTTTCGGGGGACCCATTGCCATCACCTCTGATAAAACAAAAATATTGGCACTAAGAGAAGATGATCCCTCTGTTGAGAACATTTGTATCTTCAGCAATGAGGGCGACATCGTCCAGAGAATCAGGCTGAGAGACCCCTTCAAAAATATCATTATTTGTATGGAGTTTCTAAGAGACGAACAACTGCTTGTGCTCTTCCAGAAGGGAGATATGTGGCTAATAGATCCTCACACAGCTGAGATCAAATAAATGAAGGTTTTGGGCCTTTTGGAGAGTGAGCTTCTGGTATTGGGAAAGGTCTTTGACAATGGATTTGCTGTTTAAACCAGCTTGAGGCGCTATCTCTTTGTTAAAAACGCCCTCCAGCCTACTCTCATATAATTCTCGAGTCCAGAGTCTGACTTAAGGGACAGTGACAACCAGCAGAAGAAATATTGGAGAGTATTTTCACCAAAATCTATAATTTCTGAGAAAGTGGAGCTTCATATTTGTCACCCAAACGCTGGAATCATTCAAGTCATAGAAAGTGAGGGAAAGCGTGTCTTTTATAACCAGGAAAGAGGAGGACATGTGGCAGAATCAAGACTACCTCATTTGAAGGGAATCAAGCTTATCTCCGGACTTTCTCCAAATCTCAAATACATTGCTTACTTTGGAGCATAACCCTTATACAAAGAAACAGCTGCGGATTCTGTTCCTCAGCAAAAAAAAAAGAAGAGCTAGAGAGAGCCTCCAAGAATTCCTTATGCGTTTGCTTATAGACTTATCTTTGCTCCAGCTATCAGTTCCGACAGCCTTGAGTCAAGCAAGTTCAAGCAGGTATAGCTTCCTTTCGTCAAAGAAGGTACCCATCTTAATTTGGACCAACAGCCAGTAGACATCAGGTGGTGTGGAACTCGAGCTGTCATCATCCAGTTTCAGAATCAGGAACTTTATCTTTGTTCAACCCTTGGAAATCTGGTCAAAATCGAGAAGGACAGAGGTTAGAAATAAAAATGGTCTTATCTAAAAGACTAGGTTGATGGATGCAGAATTCTCACAAAGAAATCCAACAAAATTCTGAGAGAAATACCTATCCCTTATGTCTGTGTATTTGAAAGTTTTTCAGAAATGCCAGGAGCACTCTTGAGATCAGCTTATATGGCATTTGAGGACGAGTAGCCCCTTCAAGATGACCAGATCAGGAGAGACAAGGACAAGTTAGCTAGAGGCGTTGACGAATGTTTAGCTTCAGCCAAATTCTAGATCAGCATTGACACGGCCAGTCAGCTAGTGAGAGGTATTTTCAATTCTATTTAGCTGCTACCTATGGCAAAGCCTTCTTGCCTCCTAACCTGACCAACAACAATGAAATTTATGAAACAGCTAAGTTTCTGAGAGTGGTTAATCACTTGCGATAAAGGCTGATGAGATACATCACGTATGAACAGGTCAGAGTGATGAGCGACGATCAGCTGCTGAGCATTCTTCTCAGATACCAGGAGCACTACTTAGCTTTTGAAATTTATAACTTCCTGAAGAAGGATCAAACCTTCAGAATCAAAATATATACAGATTGGGCCTGCTGCAAGGTCCAGAACCAACTCGAGTCCTAAGACTAGATCTGTGATGCAATCAGGAGAAAACTATAAACATAAAAAGGAATATCCTTCACAGAAATAGCTCATCGGTCGATATAAATCGGAAGGAGTGAGTTGGCCATGAAACTGTTGGAGTTTGAGCCGTCTCTTGCAAAAAAAGTCCCCCTTTTACTGTGGATTGGAAACAGGGAGAATTTGGAGACTTGCCATAAATTTTATCGGAAAAGTATTGAGGAGGCCCTTAAATCAAGAGACCTAAACCTTTTGTATTTGGCAATCAAGAGAGTGATTGCTTCGGAAAAATTATCTGAATATGAGATCATGGAGCTCTTTTCTTCAAATATTGAAGGAATCTATGCTCTGATCAACTACTACCGAATGTTCGACAGAACTGCTCTTCTAAAGTTCTTTGATTATCTCCAGCTCTCGGAAATTAAGATCATGGAAGTCATTCAGATCGGTCTATCATCAAGGAATTATGAGGAAATGCAGAAATTCCTTTTTATAGCAGATGAAAATTTGAAACACTTCCAGTCAGCCCTTCAGAATGAATGGAGGAAGACTACCTTCAGCAAGCTATACGACCATCTCGTGCAATTCATTCAACATAACTCCAATATCAAGGTCGTCAACGAAAAGACCAAGCCTGTGTCGATAGGCAAACAACTGTAGAATTTTATGGCCTCAAACAATGGATCAGCTGTCAACGACCTTAAAAATGCATACAAATTAGCTGACAAAAAGGCCATTCTCACAAAAATCAAGGTCCTTATTGATGCCAAAAAATTCGATGACTTACTGATCTTCATGGAAAAACATCAGAAGGACTTTAAAATTCCTGCTGAGCTGATTGCTGATATGCTGTTACAAAGAGGAGAAGTGACCTGGGCGATGAAGATGTTGGCCAGAATGCCATCCAAACGTAAAGATGAGCAGTACCTACTTCTTCAGAGAATAGGCCGGTACAAGGAGGCCATCGACCTAGCAGCTGACAGAAAGGACCTCGAAGCCCTTGAAGATATTTCCTCTACTCTTTTGGAGCCTACTTTGATAGGCTATTGCAACGAGAAACTGAGCCTTTTGCGGCGGAAGTGATTGTGATGGTGGTGAGCCCTGGTTATTACATTTGTATAATTAATGAGCAGTCTGAAGATAAGCGTGGTGGGTGTGGTCTTCCAGAACAACTTTGGAGAAAGATACTTCTCCCGTTACTTCACCAAAAACTGTCCAGCAGCCAATCGAGAGCCTTTCAACCTATCAGCTTTTGACGGTCAGAGGAAATTTTAAAAGGCTTTGCTCGAAAAAGTTGGTAGAATGAATGTCATCAGTAGACTTAAGCCATAACAAAGTAGCATTTGTGATATTCAGGTGAAATATTTTCTTTGGGAGAGTTTTCTGTCCTTCTCAAAGTCATCAATGAACTCCAAATTTACTTGATTTGCGATTAGGAGGAGAACTACTTCATCATGGAATCAGTCATCGACTGCATCGGAAAAACCCTCACCATGATCGAAAAGGAGCCCTTACTCGGAAAGGCTATTTACGATCATCTAGACTCAATAGTCACAATCACTGATGAGCTTATCGATTAGGGAATCATTGTTCACCTCGACCCGAATGTCATCTACGACCGAGTCAAAATGAGAGACCCTTCAGATTCCTCCACCAAGAAGGGAGATTCGAAAGGACAGCAGCAGTCCCAAGGAGGAGGTTTTTCCTCATTTTTTGGTTTTGCCAAGAGTTCCCTTCAAAAAACTCTAAACTTGGGTTGATTTGTAAAGATAAATACTGGTAAATCATTCCTATTGATACTCCTCTTTGACCTTCTTTCCTTTGGCCAAGGTACTCAGAATTTTATCAAGAAGTCTCATCTGTGCGGGTCTAACAGCATCGTTGCATTTGAGCTCATTTCCTTTCTAGATAACAGACTCTTTCAGCCAGGGTAGCTTTTTGAGGAGGTATGTAAAGAACTGAGGAGATAGTTTGCATTTTCTTTGCAGAATAAATATTTACAACATTTATTGAGCAATCCCCTTTACTGCTTCTTCATTGTGCTGCTTCAACTTTTTAAGGATCTGAACGAAGTCGTCACCATACTTTTGGCTCTCTTTTTTGTTTTTGAATAGCAGCAGTCTCTTGTAGTAGCTGGCAAATCTGAGAATGTCTTCGGGTATGATGACACTTCTGTTGACCACCTTGATGATCAATTACCTCAACCTGTTGGGGTCTTTAATGAATGCATCTTCGGAGAGATGAGGCATGATAGAGTCGAGGTTTTTAGTCTTTTCAACAAAGAGGGAGACCAGGTGGAAAACCCTGCTTTTGAAGGCGGCAACTTTGGCCTTGGTGGGATGAGAGTCTTGCTTGTTGTGAATGTTGATGCCCTCGTCAGCCTGCTCTAAGATGTTTAGGTTTTCAACAACGTCGTCGCTTTCCTCCATAGCTCTATATAATTATATTCAAACAATTAGTATAAATCATCATGCATATTTCACTCCTGGTCTTTTGGTTTTCAAACTTTTGTAAAATTCATTGGCTTTAATCTTGTCCTCGAATATTATGATAGCCTCCATCAGCTGATAGAAAGTCTCGTGGAGTTCATGGCGTGAATACCCTAATAAATTTTAAGGCAAACTGAACCAAATTTCGAGCACCGGGAATTATTTGATAACTTCGCGTGGAAGATTTCTGATTTCCTTCTTGTACCTGATGCTTTTTTAGATGAAGGTGTATATTTTTTCCTGGTAATTTTCAATATTGTAGATGGTGAGGATTTTACTTTCTGTGTACCCACAAAGCAGTCGAAGGTATTAGTCAGCCTTACTGGTGATCTGCTCATACACCTTTCCCATAATTACAGTTCCCTAGCACTCTTGCGACAGCTCTATGTAGCTTTTAACCTATTAGATGATTTCCACCAGGTATATCTTTTCAGTCGAAATGATGTTTCTTATGTTGGTGTTGATTACTGCATCCTTCTCAAAGATCTTCTGGTTTTTGAAGTTAACTGCCTTATACTTCTTGTAATCACTGTACTCTTCGATGGTCTAGAAACATAAATTTTAGCCACTGTCCACTACATCTCCTTCTTCGCACATGATCAACCTCTCACAAGTCTCCTGCTCATGAACAGAAAGCTCCTCTCTGTTGAATTTGCTCTTGTCGTCCTCATCAATTTTGGCCAAAAAGTTTGCATTTTGTTTTGCAATATCAATAATATCTTTCGGGTAGTTGACCTATTTTTTGATGACTACTTGTCTGGGATTGATGAAATAGAGGTAGTCAAAATAGCTAATATGTTTGAAACTCTTGTTGATGGAGCTTTTGAACTCTGCCAAAATTCCTTCCTCGATTGTCCCATCAAGCGTTTTTTTAAGGGTTTAAGCCACCTTATTTTCATTTTCATAGAAAAAAAAGATGTAGTCCGGGTTTAGATACTCGTGCGACTGGAAACTAATGCTTTCCTTCTGAAAAGGGAATAAATTGTATAGATCCTTGATGGGTACCTTATTTATCAAGAGGGCACAATTGAACTCAGTTGTATCCAAAGCCAGGTGAACCATTGCTGTTTTTTTCTGCGTGTTTTTGGAGTTAGTATTACCCTTTGATGTAATGTTTGCCTTCCGGTGAGAGTCTCCAATGTATGCAAATTTATTATCGTCCCTAGAGGCTCGAGAAATGATTCCACACATCTTCAAATACTCATGGTTGGTTTGTCTGAAATCTCTTTGCTGTCTTCTAAGGTCTTCACGGAATATTTTCGGATTGATAACCTTCTTCATCTTCTCCTCAGGCTTCTCCTGATTTTCGGTCACTTATTTTTTCTTGAAGTAGTGAACCCGAGATTAGTCTATTCGCTAGAATGGGTTATTGGCGGGGAACAGTTATCGATTGATACCCTGCTCTTCCTGCATTTTGAATTGATAGTAATATTATATGAAGAAGTAGGACACACCCCGAAAACTGTGGCAGGAAATCGGGTTGGAATATGAGCCGATCAAAGTTAGTGGTTTCATTGATGAAAGCGGGTAGGCTCAACAACATCGCATAGATAATGAATCTGAAGTGTCATAAGTTTTATCAGGGACTAACGATTTTATAAAGCCTTGTAACTAGTCGATGGAGAGCGAAGAGAATCACACAAACAACTTTGAACGACAGTAATTAGACAGCTATGAGGCAATTTTGTAGCAGTCGAAAAAAGAGATGAATGTCAAGGGTAGTTAGGTGGAAGAATATGACGCGATTGAAGTGGAGGAGGAGTATTCCCACATTGAAAATATAATAGATTATAGCAATGACCTTTTACAAGGAGAGGCAAACAAATAAGCCAATTCTCAATATCAGTAGAGCTAGGAATACCATCCTTCTGCAACATCCCTCTGCTCAAATAACAATATAAGACACTAGAAAACATCACTGCCACAACAAAAATAAAGACTAAACATTTTGAGACGAAGTGTTGGGGAATTACAGCGAGAAGTGAGAAATTTTAAGCAATTCATAGAACATTTTGTGAAAATATTCAGCCGATAGCAATAAAGCTTGATGGGCCAGATAGGAGGTAAGTACTAAGAGCTAGAGAAGCAGTACTCGCTGAAAATGCAAGAATTGGTCTTTAGCAAAAGGCAACAGTATGAGCAGCTCAGATACGAATACGATGTGATCAAGGTGAAGGAGTAAGTCACAAGGTATCCTGTTAAATCTTAATATTTCCTTCCCGAAGCCACAGTCAGCTAAATCCAGGTTGTCTAAAAGGAAGCAAAAGAACAGGAAATTGAATAGTTAAAGCAAAAAATCATTCATCTTGAAGATTAGAGGGATGCCCTAAGAGAAGAGGTCGGTTCCTTCAAGGATAAAATAGTAGGTATTGAGGCTAGCACACAGTC
>Ga0100381_1005807_pt1 | contig 10166 bp, 11 predicted proteins | sample CryGeymeta201505_FD_80416 | JGI IMG/M metagenome (GOLD analysis project Ga0100381, IMG submission 80416) | Groundwater microbial communities from Crystal Geyser aquifers in Utah, USA - Crystal Geyser metaG 2015-05 | ecosystem: Environmental > Aquatic > Deep subsurface > Groundwater | place: USA...
AAAAAAGTTTTTTTTACACGACTATCATTGATACAAGAGAGTAGAGTAGCACTATATTCTGTATAATTTCTCATAATTTTTAGTAGGTTTGTTCAAAAATACACTTTTCCTAAGTCTCCAATACTTTTTATAAAAAAATGACAAACTATTGGCTCTGTGAAAGTCCTAAAATCTTATCTTTGATTTTGTTCTCTTAATTTTTCTGCTTTTGCAATCGCTAAATTTCTTTTCTTTTGAATAGAGGCCGAAATCAGAATACTCATTTCATACAAAACCCAAATTGGAATTCCGATTAAACACTGACTAATCACATCTGGAGGAGTAATGAGAGCAGAAACAAACAAAATAACGACAACCGAATGTTTGCGATAGGCTTTCATAAGCTCAGGCGTAACAATTCCGACTTGAGAAAGGAAAAAGACAACAATAGGAAGTTGAAACATAAGTCCACAGCCTAAAGTCAGCATAGCGACCGTCGTTACATAAGAAGAAATATCAATTTCATTGAGAATAGTGGCATCAACTTGATAATTAGAAAGAAAATTAATAGACAAAGGAGTAATCAAGAAATAGCCAAAAAGAACACCAATAGCAAATAAAAGGGACACAAAAAAAGTTGCTCCTCGTGCTACATTTCGCTCATCGTTGTATAATGCAGGTGCAACAAAACGCCAAATTTCCCAAAAAACATAAGGAAAAGCACACATAAAACCAAAAGCTATCGAAGCAGCAATGTGCATCGTAAACTGCCCTGTCATGACACGATTTTGCAAAATAAAAGGCAAAGTATCAATACAAGTAAGGCTAGAGAGCTGACAAAAAAACTGATAAGTAAAAAAATTACTCTTTGAAGGACCTAAAATAATTTTACCAAAAACAATATCTTTTGCTACAAAAGCAACTGCCGTAAAAACCAAAATAGCCAACACAGCACGAATGAGATGCCAACGCAATTCTTCCAAATGATCTAAAACCCCCATTTCTTTTGCATTACTAGCAGAAGGAAAAGAGGGCAAAGAAGAGTTTGTATTTTCTACTAACGTTGTTTCTGGATTATTCATTGAATACTATCTTTATTTTTAGAGTTTGATTAAAAATCAAGCAACTATGTTTTCTATTTGAAGTTATTTTGTCAATTACTCTGCAAATATACACATTAAAAAAAATCCTTTTCTAATTCAATATTGAATTAGAAAAGGATTTAGTTATAAAAATTCTAAATATGGAAAAAATGAAATCATCCTTTTATTTTCCACCCCCTGAAGAAGAACGAGAACGAGAAGATGAACCTGTACTTCTACTAGAACGAGAAGATGATGACGACCCACTAGAACGAGTGTAAGATCCTGAGCTACTACGAGAAACTTTACTAGAAACATTTGATTTGAATCTACTCTTTGAGTTCATAGATTGTGAATGAGCCGAACCCGAGCCATACGCACGTTGTCCAGTTGAGGAAGTAGTGCCGTAATAAGGTTTTGAGCCTCTATAGTTTTGATTATAATCTCTGTATGAACTCTGATAAATCGGACGATTATTCATCATTCCAAACATACTACTCATAAAAGCATACTGACCATAAAAAGCCCAAAAGCTATTTCCACTACTGTTTGTTTGCCAAGAACCATAACGCTGATTTCCTACATAATTATTATATCCAGGAGGGGAAGGGATTTTTGAAACTTTACCATCTTCACTTTTGGATAAAAGTTCCATTCCCATATTGTCTAGGTTTTTGTTGAATGTTTCTTTTGAAACAGTAACCCAACCTGAAAGAGAATCACGTACTATTTTTCCACCTGTTGTATCTTTTGCAGGCAAAATAAATTTGTACTGGTGTTTGTGAACATCACTACTAAAGGTATTTTCTTCTAAGTCCATGTCATGCAAAATGACAGAATACGTTTTGTACTTGCCCAAATCACGAGTATAATTATCGACTGGATCTTTGACTACCTTTTCAGAACTTCCACAAGAAGTAAGGAAAGCAGCCGAAAAAACGATTAAAAAAGCAACTAAAATATGCTGAAGATATTGATTTTTCATTTTTTATAAAATTGATTTAAAAGTAACTAATAAGATAAATTTTGGTAAATGTTAGTTTGAATTTTGACTAAAATAGAATTACAAAATAGTAGGGGGTTCGCTAGAAGGAATAATATTAGAAAACTCATATTCTTCTACATATTCTCCAATGTATGCCTCAAAATCACGTTCTCCAAACTGTTCTATAAAAATAGCTTTTTCTTCATCATCATCGTAATAATCCCATGTAATCATCTCAACAGATTTTTCACGTTCTGTTGTGGCTGTGTTTCTATAATACCCAGGGCTTTCATTATCACGGTAGTATTTTACGCCTTCGTAAGTAATTGTTTTTGGAGGACGTTCGTTTTCTGCAATTTGGTCATCCAAATCTTCGCCTAATTTCATCAAACGAATTTTGTTAGTAATTGCAATTTCTAATTCTCCTTCATCTTCTAAACTTAAATAAATTTCGCTATCAGAACTACGCAATAAGTATGAATACGAAAACTCATTATCGCCCCAGTCATATTCATATTCTTCGGCTACTTCCCACGTTCTTGCATCATATTCTAAGAAAAAACCGACACGAATATCCGTAATTCGGATATGATTTGGGTCATAATGAGGTGATTTATCTTCTTCTTTTTTCTTCTTTTTAAAAAATCCGAAAGCCATATAATTGTTGATTAATTAGTGTGATTGATTTTAACTGATTTGAATATAAAGTATAAATTTAAAGAATTTAGTTTTAAAAACGTAAATTGTACTGATTTTGTTGAGATAAATAATTTTATATCCTTTATTAACTCAGCATTTTAGTTTTTTTTGATTTTTCAGACTGAATAATAAACGTTATCACAGTTAATTTTGTGAAGTTCATTTTTCCACAGCGATAGGTTTGCAAACTTATCGCTATGGAAAAATAAGCACGATTTGATTTTTGCTAAATTGCTGGTAATTGTGCTGTAAAAAACCGTGATAATGTTTAATTATTCTATAATTTATATCTATTTCAAATTTTCTTTCTTAATTTTGAATCATTCAAAAATTTATCCCTTATTCCTCTTTCCAAAAAGAAAAAAATAAAGAAAAGTTTATGTTTATTATAAAAGATACAACGCTAAAAGAATTTGTAATTGATGTTTTTATACAAATGGGTTGCCCCAAAGATGATGCTTTGTTGGCTGCTGATGTTTTATTAGCTGCTGATTTGCGTGGAATAGATTCTCATGGTGTGGCTCGTCTTACTGGCTATGTACGTCTGTGGGAAGCAGGTCGTATAAATCCTACTCCAAACTGGAAAATAACCTATCAAACACCAAGTACGGCTACCATTGATGCAGATGCAGGTTTGGGTTTAGTGGTTGCGCCAAAGGCGATGCAAGTAGCCATTGAGAAGGCTGAAAATGTCGGTTCGGGTTGGATTTCTGTCAAAAACTCTAATCATTTTGGAATTGCAGGCTACCATTCTATGTTGGCAGCAGAAAAAGATATGATAGGTTGGGCAATGACAAATGCAAGTCCACTTGTCGCACCGACACACTCAAAAGAGCGTATGTTGGGAACAAATCCGATTGCAATAGCCATTCCAGCAGGAGAAGAAAATGATTTTGTGGCTGATTTTGCAACTACAACGGTTGCCAATGGAAAACTAGAAATTCTACAACGTAAAAATGAAGATGCTCCTACTGGTTGGGTGCAAGATAAAAATGGAAATACAACCAATGATGCAGCAGCATTAAAAGATGGTGGTGCGCTTTTGCCTTTGGGTTCTGACCCCACACGCAGCAATCACAAAGGATATTGTTTGGGTTCGGCTGTTGATATTCTTTCGGCTGTGCTTTCTGGGGCAGGTTATGGACCTTGGGCTCCTCCTTTTGTTAGTTTTTTGCCTTTGCCGTCTGACCCTGTGGGACAAGGTTTGGGGCATTTTTTGGGTGCGATGCGAGTGGATGGTTTTCGTCCGAAAGAAGAATTCAAAGCTCACATGGATAATTGGATTCGTCGTTTTAAAAGTGCCACTCCTATCGATGAAAATCAAAGAGTAATCATACCGGGAGAACCCGAATTAGAAAGCAGAGCGTATCGTCTTAAAAATGGAATTCCTCTTTTAGAACCTGTTGTGAGAGATTTGGAAGAGGTCGCTAAAAAATTGAAACTAGAGAAATTGAAGTTTTGAATGATTTAACCTATAAGGTTTTTTGTTTTTTTCTTGGTGGCTAATTTGATTGGAGATGAGATTTAGGTACTTTTTTTTTGTAAATGTAAAAGTCAGAAATTCCTTTTTTTTGTTTGGAATTTCTGATTTTGTTTGGGATACTCCCAAATCGATAGCTTTTCAGCATTCGCTATGGGTGCATAACAAATTGTCGTTTTTTCAATTAGTTGTATGCTACCTAACCCTGTTTTTATTTTCTTTTGTGCGACAATTTGTTATGCACCCTTCGCTACTTAATTGTTGGAGGGTTTCAATAATATTTTTAATATGTGGTTGTTATGATATGTGAACCGTCTGCTGCATATACTGTTCCTTTTCCTTTTCTTTCCCCATTTTGCCAGCCTCCTACATATTTTCTGCCGTTTTCGTAATACCTTGTGCCTTGTCCATGATATTCGTCATTTTTCCATTCTCCTTCATATTTTTTATTCCCATCTTTGTCATACTCTATGCCCCAGCCTTGATATTTTCCATCTACAAAACTTCCCTCATACCATAAAGAACCGTCTCTACGATAATATTTACCTTTTCCGTGTGATTTGCTATTTATATAATCTCCATCATATTTTTTTTTGCCGTTAGAATAGGCTGCCATACCGTTTCCATGTCTTTTGCCTTCTTTCCAATCTCCATAATATGTTTCTCCATTAGCCCAATGATAAGTACCTTTTCCATTCTTTTTACCTTTTTCCCAATTTCCTATATACTTTTCTCCATTAGTCCAATAATAACTACCTTTTCCATTCTTTTTACCTTTTTTCCAATTTCCTACATACTTGCTACCTAATGTATAATAATACGTTCCTTGTCCATGATACTCATCTTCTTTCCACTCTCCTTCATATTTATCTCCATTAGATAAGTAAAGTATCCCCCTTCCATCTTTTAATGCGTTTTTCCATTCTCCGACATATTTCCGTCCATCTTGCATACTTGTACCTTTTCCATGAGGTTTACCTTCTTTCCATTCTCCAATGTAATAATCATCTCCTTCCACATACTTAGCATAACCTGTAAAAGTACCATTATCAATATCCTCTTTTATCTTAGCAAAGTATTTTTCTATATCCTTATTATATCTACTTTTAGGATATGTGCGTGAGAATCTTTCTAATTCTTCATAGTCTTTTTTCTCTATAGCTTTTTGATACGCTTCTACTTCATTTTTTATACTTTTGACAGTAATTCTAAACCTTCCTTTTGGTTGTTTGTATCTACTAAAATAAGTTTCTATATCAGCTAGATTATGGTTGCTGTATATTCTTCTAAATAATTCTATTTCTTCGTCTTCATTTTCTTTTACGTTACAATATGAAAATGTTTTTTTCTTGTTTTTTGTAAGCATTATGAGAAGACTATATGATTTTCCTGCTTCAATTTTTATGTTTTTTTGAACACTAAAGCCTCCCCAACTAAAACTCATTGGATAAGTATTAGGCTTTAAATTCAATTTGAATTTTCCATATAAATCAGCACTTGTACCACTTTGTGAATTATATTTTATGGTAGCTGCTGATAAACCTTCTTGTTTCTTATCAAATACACGACCTCTTATTATGATATCAGCCTGTTCAATTATTCTTTCATAATAAGGGTCAAGAGTAATTTTTGTAGTTTGTACATCTGTTTTTTTCTCAACGGTAGTTGTTATAGAATTAGTTTGAGTAGTGTTATTTGAAACAGAAACAGAGTTATTATTTGAAACAACTGTATTTTTATTCTCTACCAACTCAAACAATTCTTTCACTTCATCTCTATCCAAAACCCTATCATACACACGAATATCATCTAAAAGACCATCAAAGAAACCATTTTTAGACTTTTCCCAAATGCCATGGTGTCCTGCGTGTAAAGATTGATTTTCTGTAATAGGATTTGAATTGACTATAGAACCCAAATATGTTCCGTCGGTATAAATTCTGAAATAACCTCCTTTATGCGTTACTACGAAAAAATGCCACATTCCGTCATTTCTTGTTCCTGTTGTTCCTTTTTCTGTGTTTATGGTATTACTTTCTAAAGCTGCTTGTATTTTTCCTTTATTCAAGAAAACTGTAAGTGAAGCTACATCTTCCGAATGACGAGTAGAAAGTATTGGGTTTTTGTCTTTTTTAGAAGTCGTTTTGTACCAAACGGCATACGTAAATTCGTCTTTCAAATCTAACTTTCCCAAATCTATATAGCTTTTTCCATCAAAATCGCCTGCTTGGTTTGCATTTCCGAAACAATCTTTTGTAAAATCAACACCTTTATTTTTTGTGTTATTATCTGTTTTATTAAATGGATAATGAGCTACTAAGCCTTTTTGTAAGTCAGTAGTTTGAGCTAGTAGAGAATAACTGAATAAATTGAATAGTAGGAGTAGAAATATATTTTTCATAATGATGAAGTTTTGATGATGAAGTAGTAGTATTTTGAAATAAGGCTATCAACACAAAATGTAGTTGATAACCTTTAATGTGTTTTTTTAGAGAATGAATAATGAATTAAACGACTGTTGATAAAGTACGATAAGTACCTAATCCACAGTATGGACAATCTCCCCACATTGCTTTTTTTGTTTTATCACAATAAGTTTTCATACAATTTTTGTTTGTACATAAATATGTTTTGTGTCCTTTTTTTGTAGCTTGGCAGTTTCTACAATAGGTTACTTTTTCTCCTGTCATAATTTTTTTGGTTTTAGGATTGAATAAATAGTTTTTATTTTAAGGCAGATTATATTTCATTAGTGCTGCGAAGTTCTCCGTGTACGTAGCTTTTAATTACTACCCTTGCTCCAGCAGGAACAGAACGGCTTATATACACTTTCGTTTTATGATTTCCAGCATCGTCCCAGCCTAAAGAATCTTCAGCAACATGTTGTGATGATATGTCTTTGCCATATCTATCATATACTTTTATTACTTTCTTATAAGCAGGATCGTAAGATTTTTCCCAAATACCCATAATTGAATTAATTTTAGGTTAATAAATAATTTAAAGAAATTGATAATTTTGTCATGGAATCGTTTTTTTTACCCAAAAAAACAGTTTTTAATTTTCTATTTTGATATCTTTGAATGTGCCTTTAAAAGTTTGTCCTTGTGGACTTTTACCCTGAAAGCTCCCAGAAACTAATCCGTTATTAGAAGAAGTAATTTCTATAAAACCTTCTTTAAATGGCATCATATCATCTATATCTGAAGTTACATAACAAAAATAATCTCCTTCCATTGCTATTTCATCATCAAAGTTAGGTTTGAATACTAACTCGTATTTTCCTATCTCTAAAGAAGTAACTTTAAAGACTACTTCTATATATTCAGAATTAAAATAGGTATTTGTTTGTACAATATGATTTGGTAAGACATTTATATTTTCAAAAACAACAGTCTTTTTTCCATCATAATCTAGCTCAATACTTTGTGCGTTAATAGAAAAACAACTACATAAAAACAGGAATAGAATGATCGCAAATCGTGTCATAATAAAAATAAGTTAAATTGTAAATTAAAATAAATAAGCACGTAGAAAATTAATTAATAGCTACATTCTCAAAAGAACCTTCAATCCGTTTTCCTTCTACTGTAATGCCTTCAAAAGCTCCACTAATAGAGTAGTTTTCAGTAGAATTTGTGATGGTAATACTTCCCTTTGTAACATAGCTTTTGTCTAATTGAGAATGAAAATTGATTCCGTATTTTCCTGTCAAAATAGGATGTTCTGCACTTTTGGTAAATGAATAATCTCCCTCTTGAAAAGTAAAAAGCAAGAGTTCGACTTGAACATATCCCAAATTTTCAGAATAGGCATTTTTTGCTTTTATAGAATAACTTCCATCTCCAAACTTCAAGACACGGACAGATGAAGAAGAAAAAACGATTTGTTCTTCTGCGTTGTAGTCCAAAATAAATTTTTGAGAAATTGAGTTTTGAGGAGTAAATGAAAAGCACGTACTCAAAAAAAGCAGCCAAAAAATTAGTGTAAGTTTCTTCATCAGAGAATCGTAATTTTGGTTAAAATTAATTTTCTGATGACAAGTAAAGAAACTTTTAATTAGCAGACAATTTTTAAATAATAATAAAGTAAGTTAAAAAAATGTGCGTTCGTAAAGTAAAAATACGCAGGCGAAAAGTAATTTTAGGAGTGTATTTCTTCCCAAATCTGCTTAAACTTTTTGACACTTCCTGCTCCTACTTTCCAGTTTTCTAAATCACAAACTTCATTATTTTCTAAGTTAGGAGGTATTTTGTCTTCATTAAAACACGGAATGTAATTGTATTTATTTTTTTCTTTTGCTGTATTCTCCAAATAGTCTTTACAAAAACTTTTGATGTGTGCTAGATTGATTACATAATTATGTCCCATCTTATAATAGGTTTTGAAATAGCAATTTCGTCCTCTTACTACAAAATCATCAAGGGTGAGATTTGTACATTCTCTCACTATACCCAAAGTAAGTTTATAGGTCATTATTCCACCTTTACTATGTACCCAAAGCAGCTCTCTAGCATTAAATTTATGAGTGTTAATAATGATATTAGGCATAGCTAACTCCACACTTTGTAATGCACTAGCTAATGTTTTTTCAGGATAATCTTCATATACAACCTTATTCAAGAAAATAGGTCTATCAAAACGGAGGTTTGCTTCTTTATGAAACTTCAAATCTGTTGGCAATCTTTCATCATCTTGTTCGGTGATCAAGATAAAAGGAATATGTTTTTTTTGTGCATATTTTGCCACCCTAAAACCAGACATTGAGCCATCTATAAGACCAATATCTATCAAAAAAGCATCTATTCTATGAAGTTTTTGCTCTATTTTTAGTAGTTCTTTATCTTCCCTAAAATGAGAATAAGTTGCTAACACTTCATGACCAAGTTCATTTAAAGTTTCTTCAAAACTTTCTATAAAAAAATCTTCGTCTTCAAATACAATAATATTCATAAGTATTTTTGTTTATACAGATTCAAAATACATTCTATCAAAATAAATAGTAATATGGACTCCAGAAGGAATATTATTTTCTATTTTAATAGTTCCATCGTATTTTTTAATCTGTTTTTCTGTCAGTTTGAGCCCTAATGAATTTTCTTTTACTTCTTTATCTTGTATTCCTATTCCATTATCTTTGTAGTAAATATGCAAACTATTATCTTCATTTTGTATTACATGTATTTCTATAGTTGGCTGATGTATTTCTGCTATTGAAGGAAAAGCATATTTACATGAATTTCTGACCAGTTCTCCTACAATCATTGCCAAAACTTGTAAATTTTTTCGTTCGTTTTCTAAAGAATTTTCTTTGTCTTTTCCCAATTCTAAATTAGAAAAAACAGAAATAGATATATCTTTTCTTTTATGAATAGTGCATATATCTTCTGCTACTTTTTTGAATAACTCTAATCCTACTTCTTTAATTTCTGAATTTCTGCTCGTAATTATTTTGAGATAACTAACAAGTGCAGTTATTTCTAATTGATAATCTTTGAACTTTGACTGTGTTTTTTCATTAATTAATAAATCTTCTAATTTTGTTTTTCCTATACTATTCAAAACGTGCAAACCATTTCTCCAATCATGAGCCAGCATAGAACGTAGATTTTCAGTTTCATTTCTTGACTTTTCTGCTAACTCTTTTTGCTCTCTAATTAGCTTTCTTGATTTTCTATCTTTGATAATTAAAATAGTAGTAAGACCAATTAAAAACAAAATCATTAAAACAGCAACTACTCTAACCCAAAGAATTTCATAATAATAAGGCTCAAAAATAAGTGTAAACGAACGTATATTTTTTCCTTTTAGTTTTTCAGTAGGGCAAACGCACGAAAAAAAATTGTACTCGTTTAAAGCAAATCAAGCTAGTTTTTAACTTTGTAAATTGAATTTACTCTGATAGTTAAAGTGTGTTTAAATACACTGAAAGCAGTATAAA
>Ga0100381_1005822_pt1 | contig 10156 bp, 8 predicted proteins | sample CryGeymeta201505_FD_80416 | JGI IMG/M metagenome (GOLD analysis project Ga0100381, IMG submission 80416) | Groundwater microbial communities from Crystal Geyser aquifers in Utah, USA - Crystal Geyser metaG 2015-05 | ecosystem: Environmental > Aquatic > Deep subsurface > Groundwater | place: USA...
CCGAAGCTATTGCACAAGTTCGACGCCTCTGCGTGCACAGCAGTGTGTTGGGTGCTCACCACACGCCCCCGGGTGAAGTTCTGCGAACTTCCACTTCGGTGTATTCCTAACCTTCGCGAGTATGGCAACTGGAAGCCGCGGGAGGACCTCTACCCCAACGGGTTCCGGCCGATCAGCGATTTGCTCCACCAATCGGGCCGGCAGTTCCTGCTCTGGGTCGAGTTCGAGCGCGTTGCGCCGAACACGCCGTGGGCCCGCGAGCACGCCGATTGGTTGCTCGACGTACCCGCCGACCGCACCGTCTCTTGGGCGGACTACGGCGACCACCTATCGCCCGCCGAGTGGGTCGCCATGGAGAGCAAACGCAACAAGCTCGGCCCCGGCGACAAGCTGCTCGATCTGGGCAACCCCGACGCTCGCCGCTTCCTGACTGACTACCTGTCGAAGATGATCGCCGACTTTGGCCTCGACTGCTTGCGGCAGGACTCCAACATCGCCCACCTGGAGTATTGGCGCAACGCCGACGCCCCCGATCGGCAGGGCCTCACAGAGATCCGCTACGTCGAGGGCCAGTACGCCCTCTGGGACGAGTTGCTGACGCGCCACCCCAACCTGTTCCTCGACAACTGCGCCAGCGGTGGCCGCCGGATCGACCTGGAATCGATCAGCCGGGCTACCCCGCTGTGGCGAACCGACTACACCGCCTCCGTGAGTATTTCCTCGGCGACTACTACCCGCTCACCGAGTACACCCAAGCCGAAGACGCCTGGCTGGCCTACCAACTCGACCGGCCCGAACAGGGCGACGGCCTCGTCGTTGTGCTGAAGCGACCGAGAAGCCCGTTCACGACCGCCCGCTTCCGGCTCCACTCACTTGCCGAGGAGCTGACGTACGAGGTGACCAACCTCGACACGCGCGCGACTGAGACGGTGCCGGGGAACGCGCTGGCCGAGGGCGAGCTGACGGGACAGCCGGATTCCGCCCTACTCCGGTACTGTCAACGCTGAAGCGTCACCACCCCCACCGACCACCGCGGCAGCGTGAAGGTCACCGCGTTCCGGTTGCGCCCGAGCTTGCCGTCGACGACGTGCACGGTGTCGCGGCTTTCCAGTGTGTTCCGTGCCGAGAGTGAGTCGGGCGCGACCAGCTTCAGGCTGGCGCTGTGGGCGACGAAGGTGTCTTTGACCTCCAGACGCACGTCGATTGGCTGGTCGCTTGGGTTGACGGCCTTCACGCAAACCTGCTTGCTGTCGGCAGAGCGCGTCGCGACCGCGTTGAGGGCGCCGGGGTCGCCGCTGAGGGCGAGGCGGTCTGGGGCGTAGTGCTCGCGGTAGAGCTTCATCACCACGTAGTTGGGCGCCGGGAACCAGGTGCGATGGTCGAAGTTGAGGAAGGCGTTGTCCCAATCGGTGGCCGAGACGTGGCGCAGGAAGAGCGCGGGCCCGCCAATCTCCAGGACGTCGCCGCAGCGCTCAAAGGCGTTGAGCAACCCACCGGCGTACAGCCCCGTCCGCCAGTCGGTGCTCTGGGCGTTCCACTCCGACACGTAGAGGTGCAGGAATGGGTTCTTCGAGTTGACGATGGCCTCGCCCGTCTGCTCGAAGAACCGCTCATACGCTCGCGGCCCGTCGGCGAAGCGGTCGGGGTTCTCGTAGTGGTGGAGGCTCAGGTAGTGGGCCAGGTCGCCGCACCCGTCGATGATCTGCTTGTTCCATTCCAGGTTCATCCCGCCGCTGCCGCAGACGGCGATCTTGAGGGCGGGGTCCACCTTCTTCAGCGCGGGGACGAACTCGCGCACCGCTGCCACATACGCTTCAGCACCCATGCGCCAAGTCTCGTTGTCGATCTCCCAGTACTTGACGCCATATGGCTCCCGGTGGCCGTTCTCCGCGCGGACACGCCCCCACTTGGAGCTTGCCGGGCCGTTGCAGTACTCGACCCAGTCGCAGGCTTCCTGAATGTACGCGGCGCGCTCTTCCGGCTTGGCGTGGCTGCCGAGGTCGATGACGATCAGCGGTTCGGCGCCGACGCGGCGACACAGATCGACGAACTCATCGGTGCCCAGTGAGTTGACGTCGAGGTCGTCCCAGATAGACAACGGGTACATCTTCCGCGTGTGCTGCGGGCCAATGGCGTCCTTCCAGCGGTAGAACTCCGCGAAGCATCCCCCGGGCCAGCGGATCACCGGCGGCTGCAGGTCGGCGATGGCCTGGAGTAGGTCGGGCCTGAACCCGCCCGTTTCGTGGCAGGCTTGCGGCATGAGGCTGACCTGGTCGAGCCACACCTCGCCGTTGCCGACGACGCCGAGTTGGAGCGTGGCGTTCTCGGCGTCGCGGATGAGGTGGAAGGCAATGGGAACCGACTGCCACTGGCGCGTCGGCGGTCGAAGCTTCACCTCCGCCAGCGTCTCTTCGCCGTCGCGCAGGCGGGCAATCAGCCCCTTCGGCGCTTCGCCGCGCACCCACACAGAGCCGGCGTACGTCTCGCCGCGCCGGATACAGAACGGCTGCTGCTGCAAGCCCGTCTCGCCCTGTTCGGAGCGGATCTTCTGGCAGAGCTGGCTGTTCAGCGGGTTGTCGGTTGCCACGGTCACCCGCCCGGGGCCGTAGGCTTCCCAGTGCCGCGTCACGGCAAGCCGCTCAGTCAGTTCGGGCAGGGCTTCGGAGAGCACCTTTCCGTCCAGCGAGGTTACCTTCGGGTTCCGGAATCGAGCGCGCGTGAGCCAGGTGCCGAGGCCGACCGCCCCGGACAGGTGCGCCTTGTCGTCGTCGGTGAAGTTGAGCACCTCCCGGTCGTCGAGCCACACCTGGAAGTGCCGGCCCTCGCAGCGAATGCGGATGGTGCACCACTTGTCCGCCTCGATGGCGCCGGGCACGTGCGGCGTGATCGAGTGCCACCGCCCCTCCCCCTCGCGACCCCGCTCCACCGCGTGGCTCTGGTTCCCCCACCCGCCGAGGTTCAGCCAGTAGAAGTCGTCGTCGCTCGCCACGCGGAACAGGATCAGGAAGCCTTCCGCGCCGCTGGTCTTCTTGGCTTCGACGCTGAACTCGTAGTCGGTCCACTTTGGGTCGCCGAAGGTCAGCCGCACGTTGTCCGCCAGGCTGTCCTGCGCGATCTCCCCGCCCTCGAGCCGCCAAAGCCCGCCCGCGGGCTGCTCCTCGAAGCTCCGGTTCCACACCATCTCCCCCCACAGCCCCCCGTTTGCCGAGTGGTAGATGTGCTCGAAGAACTGCCCGTACACCTTCTCGTCGATCTTCCCGACCACCGTGTCCGGGTCCACCGATAAGGCCACCTCCGCCGCCGCGGCCGGCTTGTAGGCCACAAGTGCCGAGACGAGGCAGGTTAGTAGACCGGTCAACATTGCTTCTTTCACAGTGAACATCCCTTCGTCATCAGCTTGCGGTGAACGGCAGACGGGGAGTCTACACGGAACCGAGGCGAACCGCAAACCGGGGCGTCCCGTGCTCCACTGTTGACACGTCGTGCGTCGCGGAGCTACAATCTCTCCACGTTCTGCAAACTGACTTTCGGCGATGGAGTTCGCCGGCTCCGGTTTTCAGGCTGGAGCGAACTGTTCGGAACGCTGATGACTCCTGACCAGTACCTGGTCGGGAGTCATTTTTTGCGTTATGGGAGTGGCTCCTTGCGACAACCCGGCAAAGGGAAAGCGTTCTTTGACCTGTGCGACGCGTTCGCCGTGCGCGGCTGCGCCGTGTGCGCGCTGGTTGAACGCGACCTGACCCGGCAAGTGGACCTGCTGTTCGGCGAGTTCTGCAATGATCCGCCGACGCGTCGGCGCCTGGTGGAGGGCGGAGGATTCTGCGAGCGTCATTCGCGGTTGATCGAAGGCTGTCTGGGGCAGTGCCTGGGAGTGGCACTCGTCTACCACGATCTGGTGTGCTCCTTGGCCTCGCGGTTGGGTCAACCGACCATGCGGCTGCCACGCCAGGAGTGCCCGCTGTGCGCGGACCAGCGGCGAGCGGAGGACTCGTACCTGGACCAGGTCCTGGCGCACTATGACGCCCCCCAGTTGCAGGCGGCTTACGTCGGGTCGTTCGGGCTCTGTCTGGCGCACTACGAACGCGCACTTCACCGCTGCCCGGACGGCGCGTTCCGGCATCGGGTGCAGAGCCAGCAACGCGAACACCTGCGGCGCCTGGAGCGCGACCTGGTGGAGTTCATCCGCAAGCAGGACTACCGCTTCGCGAAGGAAGACCACGGCGAAGAGCGCGACTGCTGGCGGCGGGCAGTGCGACTGGTGAGGTGGTGAGCGCGTGAGCCTCGCGCTGATTGCCCGCACGCTCCGACAGGCTGCTTCGGCGCGGCAGTGCCTCCTCTGCGCCGTTCAGCGCGAGGCGGAGGAGCACTACCTGTGGTTCTGGGCCCATGAGGGCACGAACGACGGCGCCGCCATCGGCAAGCTGCTGCAGTCACGGGGTTTCTGCGCGCGGCACGCCCGCCAAGCGGGGCACGCGTACGAGCGAGAGTGGGGCGACGGACTGGGCATCGCGAACACCTACGAGTACCTATTGGCGCGGCTCTCGACGGACCTCGCCGAGCTTTCCCTGCCGAAGAACGCCGCTCGCCACCGCGAGGCGCGACAGGGGCGACGCCGGGCCGTCGAGGAACGGTTGGGCGCTCAGGCGCCGTGCCCGGCGTGCGCCAGCGCGGACAACGCCGTGCGCTCTGCGGCGCGAGCCTTGTTGAAAGAGCTGGAGAACGACGCCGCCGGCAACGACTGGCGCGCCCTCTACCGCGAGTCCGCGGGGCTGTGCCTTCCCCATGTTCGCTTGGCGCTGGAACTCTCCGGGTATCCCAGAGCGGCGGAGTTCCTGCTGACCGCAGAGCGCGAGAGCGTCGGTGCGCTCCTGGACGACGTCCGCGAGTACATCCGCAAGTGCGACTACCGGTTTCGGGACGAGCCAAAAGGCGCCGAGCAGGACAGTTGGATTCGCGCGCTGGCGAAGTATGCGGGCATTCTCGAGCCGACGGACGGCCGTTGCCGATGCGCTGATCCGCTTCCGGGCCGCGGCGACGCGGCTGCGCAAGGCGGCGCCAACAGTCCGTCAGCCCAAAAAGGAGACAGCTATGAACGCAAAGATCGAGTCCGTACAAGCCATTGAGATCCTGGATTCCCGGGGGAATCCCACGCTGCGCGTCGTCGTGACCTTGGATCGTGGCGTCACGGCGTCGGCGTCGGTGCCTTCGGGGGCGTCCACCGGCGAGAACGAAGCCGTGGAATTGCGCGACGGGGATGCCGGGCGTTACGGCGGCAAGGGCGTGCTGAAGGCAGTCGCCAACGTCAACAGCGTCATCGCCCCGGCGGTCCAAGGACTGAATCCAGCGCGCCAGGCCGAGATCGACCGCCTGTTGATCGAGCTCGATGGCACGCCCAACAAATCCAAGCTGGGCGCCAACGCCATCTTAGGCGTCTCCATGGCGGTGGCGCGGGCCGCCGCGCAAGCCGCCGGCTTGCCGGTGTACGCCTACCTCGGCGGGCCGGGCGCCGTGCGGCTGCCCGTGCCGATGATGAACATCCTCAACGGCGGCAAGCATGCGGACAACAGCGTGGACCTGCAGGAATTCATGGTCATGCCCGTCGGCGCGCCGACCTTCGCCGAGGCGTTGCGTTGGGGTACGGAGACGTTCCACGCGCTCAAGCGCCTCCTCCACAAGCGTGGCTACGCGACCAGCGTCGGGGATGAAGGCGGGTTCGCCCCGAACCTGAAGAGCAATGAGGAAGCCTGCGCGGTGATCGTCGAGGCGATCTCCGCAGCCGGCTACGAACCCGGCAAGGATGTGGCCCTCGCTCTGGACCCGGCCGCCAGCTCCTTCTACGAAGACGGGGTCTACAACCTCGCCAAGTCGGGGCAGGGCAAGAAGAATAGCGCCGAGATGACGGAGCTCTACGACGCGTGGATTGCCAGGTACCCCATCGTCTCCATCGAGGACGGACTGGCGGAAGACGACTGGGCGGGCTTTCGGCAGCACACGGCGGCACTCGGCGACAAGGTTCAAATCGTCGGCGACGACCTCTATGTCACCAACACCCAGTTCATCGCCCGTGGCATCGCCGAGAAGGCAACCAACGCCGTCCTGATCAAGCTCAACCAGATCGGTACGGTGACCGAGACCATCGAGGCAATCCAGCTTTGCCGCAAGGCGGGCTGGGGCTTCGTCATCTCCCACCGCTCCGGCGAGACGGAAGACGCCTTCCTGGCCGACTTCGCCGTGGCCATGAGCGGCGGGCAGCTCAAGACCGGCTCCGCCTGTCGCAGCGAGCGGATCGCCAAGTACAACCGCCTGCTGGAAATCGAGGCCGAGCTCGGCGAGAGTGCGGTATTTGGCAACCCGCTGACCCGGCTGTAGTTGAGAGCGCTCTGGCGTTCGGCGAGCAAGTCAGTGGGCGCTTGGACCCATGGACCATCCGTACCGAGTGAGCTGTTTGGCCCACCTGCCTGCCGGTTTGCGGGCGTTGGTCGAACGCGCGCCGGAGATTAGCGCCCAAGCCAACTACGTCTTCGTCGTGCCTGAACAGGAGTTCTACGGCGGTTGGTTTCGCTCGCGCCGCGTCCCAGAGCAAGCGCTGGTGTTCACCCCCGCGGGGGTGCTGCATGTCCAGTCTGCCGGCGTTGGTCAACCGGAACGAACGACCTACCTGCCCGGAGAGACACTGCTCTTCGCTCGTTTGACCCTGATCCTCCTCAGCGGCTGCGTGGAGTTGGTCGACGGCCACCGGGCGGACGCCCGCATCGTCGTCGAGTACAACACGGTCGGTCATCACCTACTGGCGCCGGCGCTGCTCCGGTTCCTGCGCCTTGCGTGGGGCCCGCGCGTCAGCGACTCGGCGGCTGACAGAGACCGAACGGAGGCGCTGCTCTTCGACCTCTGGCGGCGGTCCCTGAAGTTCAGGAACGGCCTGGGCGGCTACGCTCTGCAACCGGACGAGCGGTTGCTGGGGTACGTGCTGCAGCCGCGGATTCTGTGCCCGCGCTGGCGCCTGTTCGAGCGAGAAGTCGCACCGGCGTCGCTGCTGGCACTGACCGACCGTCAGCTCATCCTGTTGGAGGAGACGCCGGCGTCACCCCGCCAAGTGTCGTACGCGTGGCGCTTCACGTTCTGCCCGCGACCGTGCGTGTCCGGCGTTGACCTCGAACCCGGGAAGGAGTGGCAGCGCCTGACGGTTCGGCTGAGAAGAGAGGTGACAGCACAACACCAGGTGACGTTGGAGAACGAGAATGCCCACGCTTGGGCGCGCCTCTGGGACTCACGACTGCAATCAAGGAGTTGACCTGCCATGGAATCTCGCGTGTCAACCAACACACCGCCCAACCTTTCGAAAGCCGCGGCGGTCAGATTCGTCGTGCTGCTGGGAGTCGTCAGTCTGTTCGCCGATGCGACCTACGAGGGCGCCCGCAGTATCGCCGGGCCCTACCTGGCGCTGCTGGGGGCCAGTGGAACCGTCGTCGGCTTCGTCGCCGGCTTTGGCGAGCTGGTCGGCTACGGTCTGCGGCTGGTGTCGGGCTATCTGAGCGACCGCACCCGCCGCTATTGGGCAATCACGCTGGTGGGCTACACCGTCAACCTGCTCGCCGTCCCGTTCCTCGCTCTGGCAGGCCGGTGGGAGATTGCAGCCGCGCTGCTGATCGGCGAACGAGTGGGGAAGGCGCTGCGCAACCCACCGCGCGATGCGATGCTGTCGTACGCGACCAAGGAGACGGGACGGGGCTGGGGCTTCGGCCTGCACGAGGCGCTGGACCAGATCGGGGCGGTGATTGGGCCGCTCATCGTCACGGCGGTGATCGCCTCCCGGCGCGGCTACCCGGTGGCCTTCGCTCTGCTGGCGATCCCCGCCGTCCTGGCTCTGTCGACCTTGCTTGCAGCGCGCTGGCTATACCCGCGGCCACAGGATCTCGAGACAGCAACGCCCGAACTCAAGACCGCCGGGTTTCCGCGCGCGTACTGGACCTACTTGGCTGCGGTCGCTCTGGTCGCGGCGGGGTACGCGGACTTCCCGCTGATCGCCTACCACTTCGGGAAAGCGTCCACCGTGCCCACTACTTGGATTCCGCTCCTCTACGCTGTCGCCATGGGCGTGGATGGGCTGGCGGCATTGCTGTTCGGCCGTTGGTTCGACCGCGCCGGCATCCCGATCCTCGCCGCCGTGGCGCTGCTCTCGGCGTTGTTTGCGCCGCTCGTATTCTCAGGCGGTTTCGCCTTGGCGCTGCTCGGCATGGCGTTGTGGGGCCTCGGCATGGGCGCTCAGGAGTCGGTCCTGCGTGCGGCGATCGCCGGGATGGTCGCCCCGGAACGACGCGGCTCCGCCTACGGCATCTTCAACACCGGCTACGGGCTGTTCTGGTTCTTGGGCAGCGCGGTAATGGGCATGCTCTACGACGTCTCATTGCCCGCTCTCATCGCCTTTTCGGTAGTGGTGCAGCTTGCGGCGGCGCCGCTGTTCCTTGTCGTCGCCAAGCAACTTCGCAAGGAACAAGAGGTGACAGGGCGAGCGGGGTAGACTCCCCATTTGCCTGACCGAGTTGACCGGCCGGGTGCAAGGAGATTTTGCGCCCGCCCTCCGTGCCTCCAACAACATGCACCCCAGACGCCAACCCCGGTACCGTCCCATCCAATCAGCCGACGCGCAGGACTGTCGCGCCCTGCGCGAGGTCGTGAACGCGGCGCTGAAAGACCAAAACCTGGGGACGCTTCGGATGTTGCTCCGCGTCATCCGCTATGCCGAGGAAGGGAAGACGCCCGTCGTTGTGACCCGCGAGGACCTGCGGGACAAGTGGCGCCGGGAGATCATCCTGAAAGCCTACGGTGGCGACACCGGTGAGTAGCCCATGCGTGCTCCAGTGCCCGCTGCGCCTGGTGATTCCCGCCACCGTACCGCCACTGGCGCCGTGCGCGCGCGGCCTTCGGATGGGAACGAGCCGTTCGTGCGGCGCGTTGAGGCCGTGACCGAACTGCCGGGCCGCCATTCCGAACTCGTGGACCGAGCGCTCACTGGCGCTGAGCGGTTCGTCTCCGGCGTGTACCTGCCCCGGTGGTGAGGCAGCCGCGGTCCATTCGGGTTCCGCGCCCGGCCCGCTTCGCACGCACTGGTGCTGACCGATCAGCGACTGGTCGTGTCCGCTGACCCCCATCGCCCGGAGGAGTCGCCGCGCGTGGCGTCCATTGCACTGGGCGAGGTCCTTGCAATCGAGGTGGGTCGGGCACTGCTTCAGGCGTGGTTCCTCGTCCGGTTCGCTCAGGACCGCGCGGAGGACAGCGCGTTCTTCTTCTACCGTTCAACCGGGTGCCGCCACGTCGAGGCGCTGGTGCGACAGCTCCGCGAACTGCGCTGGGAGGCGGATGCCCGTCCTGACGAGGAGCGATCCCGCTCGTGGGACTCGGTGCGGAGTGAGCTTCAGCACTTGAGCCGCCTGCTCCCACTGGTGACGCAGGAAGAGCAGCCGCTGGCGTGGCTGCGCGCCCGAGCGGAGTGGACTCGCGGAGGGCGACTTTGGCGCCCTCCGCGCTGTCTCCTCCCGGAGAGCGAAGTCGTGCTGACCAACGCGGGCGTGTTCCGCGTCGTCGTGTCGCCGCCGGTGTGCCGGGCGATGACCAGTTTCGCCGTGAACGTCATCTGTCTGCCGCACGCCGCGCTGCGCGACCTCCGGCTGGAGCCGCTCAGAATGGAGGAGTCCTCGGTGCGCCGTTGCCTCCGCGTAAGCGTCGGCACGCCTCACACCCAGTTCGAGCTGAGGTGGCCCTACCACGAGGGGGAGGAGGCCGCCGTCCTCCAGAGCGGGCAACCCGGCTTTCCGTCGCCGGCAAGCACCGCGCCTCGGTGAGTGCGCCCTCTGCCCTGGGGAGGTGATCCGAAGACTCAGCAGAAAACACAACACCCGCCCCCACCCGGCGATGGAGTCCGCCGGCAGCGGCCAGCGGCCTCTCCATGCGGACCGCCATCTCGGTGGCACTCGTCGAGATCTGCGTCGGCGTCCTCGGCGGCAACTTCTTAGCCTCAGACCTCCTGATCTCGGACGGAGTGGTCCGCGGTCGTGGCTGCCGGAAGAGCCTTGAATTCCCGGTGTTTCGGTGAGTTTGTGGGTGCGGGTACCTGGGGCGCGGGGAGGAAAATGAGAGGGCGCCTTCAATCCTGATTTGA
>Ga0100381_1005824_pt1 | contig 10152 bp, 6 predicted proteins | sample CryGeymeta201505_FD_80416 | JGI IMG/M metagenome (GOLD analysis project Ga0100381, IMG submission 80416) | Groundwater microbial communities from Crystal Geyser aquifers in Utah, USA - Crystal Geyser metaG 2015-05 | ecosystem: Environmental > Aquatic > Deep subsurface > Groundwater | place: USA...
AAATTTGCTGTCTAGATAACTACAAATATACCATAAACGTTGGGAATTCAGGCCTACTTTATTACTGCGAAATCTTTAACCGGACAGCAGTGATCTCCTGACTTTAATAATTCTGATATTGCTATCGCAAGGAACAAGCCAAACGAAAGAAAATAATAATAATATCTTTTTATATCAAAAAGTTAGGACAAAACAAGCAGGCGGCAACAGTTACCCACAGGCAATAAATACCGCCCTGACAGGGACAATTTTTCCATTGCGATCAAACAGGGACTCAGGAGGCATTAGCCGGGTGGTGTTTCAACTGGAATGCAACAGTGATCATGAGGCAAATGAAATCAGGGTTGCTCCGCCAGCTCGACGCGGTTACGGCCGCTTGCCTTGGCACGGTAAAGCGCGGCATCGGCACGGTTGATCGCTTCAGCCAGTGTCTCCCTGCTCACATCAATGCAGGCAACACCGATGCTGGCCGTGACTTTGATGCTCAGATCGTCGACCATAATATCCAGCGCCTCTATCGCGCACCTGTATCGTTCCGCCAGAACGGCTGCATCGTGCTGATTGGCCTGAGGCAGCAGAAGGACAAACTCTTCGCCGCCAATGCGCCCAATCGTATCCACGGTCCGTGTCATGGCGCGCAGCTGTTCGACTACAGCAACGAGTACGGCATCACCGCCAGCGTGGCCATAGTTGTCGTTGATCAATTTAAACAGATCAAGATCGATCATCACCACAGCAAGCGGCGTGTTATAGCGTCTGGCCCGGTCAAGCTCAGCCTCACCGGATTCTAGGCAGGCACGGCGATTGAGCGCCCCTGTCAGCGCATCCGTCCGCGCCAGAAGCTCCGCGTTCTTCATAGCCTGCTGCAGCGCTGCGGTGCGCTCTGATACCACCCGCTCAAGCGTCTGCTGCTCCAGCTCCAGATGCTCGATATGCGTTAGCTCCATAGCCTCCTTCTCATCCCTGAGCCGGTTAATGCGATCCGCCAGTGCAAACGAAAGCAGTACCCCCTCGATAAAAAAACCGAGTGCCGGTGCAAAACTGGTGGTAAAATCTGAAGGGACAACGCCGGCACTACGCAGCATGGCGATCAGCATCGCCATACTCCAGACACTCCAGCCGAGCACGTAAAAGCGCGCATCCAGCCGACCTTTACGATATTGCCACAAACCGATGAGCGGATAAAAAATCGTGATGATGGCACAGACAAACAGCGACTTCAGCGCATAATCTCGCCAGCCAAGTCCATAACAGAGCAACGCAATCGCGCCTACAACAAAGACCGTGATCAGCAAGCTGTCAATCAGGCGCGACTGGCGCGTACAGAGGAACATGCGTGTAAACTGGGTGGCCAGAACCAGTGTCAGCACCGGAAACAGTATGGGTGAAAAATCCATAAACCAAGTCGTGTCCGGCCAGAGGTAACGCGAGCCAAGGCCGGTCATACTGAGCAGGGTGAACACAGCGGCCAGCACATAAGAGGTATACCAGATATATTCTGGCATGCGCGTGGCATAGCCAATCAACAGGTTATAAAGTACCAGTAACAGGCCAATGCCGATAAAGGCGCCGATAACAAAATAACGGCTGGCATAGTGAAGATAGAACGCTTCCGGCGTCCACAGCTGCAACTGTGTCTCGGCAAGGCCCGGCTTCTGGTAAGAAAAATGGACCCATATCCGCTGTTGCGCACCGGGTAGTGTCACTACCGGGTAGACATTGCTTTCCACGGCAACCGCGCGCGCCAAAAATGGTTCATGGTCACCGGTTGCAAGCGGCTTTGCCCCGTCGAGATAGAAGGTGACATGATCCCACTGTGGATATATTGCTTCGAGAAACCACGACAACGGCGCGCTACCGCTATTTTGCACATCAATGCGCAACCAGAAGTCGGAACTGCTGATGCCCAGGTTACTCTTGCCGTGCGGTAGCGGTGCAAATTTAGAAGCCAGCGGCTCACGTTTCACCTGCTCAGCACTGTAGGTATGGGCTGCATCTTCCAGGTAGCGCACTTCAGCCTGCGTGCTTACCCCATCCATGTCGAATGAGAGGTCGATCAGCGGCTGCGCATGACCGGGTGGTACGCTGACAAACAGCGTAACAAGCAGCAGCAACAGTCCTCCCATATGTGCACACCTCATCGCCGGGCTGCCATTACAATGCATGAGACCGATATTTCAATGTGTGCACTCACATCACACCTCGGCGGCATGCTGTGGGTTGAGCGTGCAGGCAACGAAATGGAGCAGCTCGCCTGTGTCAAAACAAGCGTTATCTACAACGATGACAGGACTGAAAGCCTCCTGTTTCACCGGTGGCTTTGATATGGTTGTAAAATGATCGGATGCATCATTTTCTATCATCCTGCAACTGACGGCGGCCTCTATTGCGTACTTCATGCAACGTTTGCATAAGCATCTCAGCTGTCCGTTTCCGGTGCGCAATCGCGGCCATGAATGCGATATTGCTGCTTGCCTGATGTCTTGGCCACATACATCGCGGTATCGGCCTGCTTAACCAGTTCATCCCCACTACTGCTGTCATCCGGGCCAATGGAGATACCGATACTGCAACCAATATCGCAGGCGATACCGGCTGCCATGGTTGGTAAGCTGAAACGGTCGAGAATTTTCTCGGCCACCTGAACAATAGCGGCATCATTTAACAGGTTTTCCAGAATGATGACAAACTCATCACCGCCAACCCGGGCCACGGTGTCGGCATCGCGAACAAGCTCTGTCAGGCTGTTGGCAATATTACAGAGCAGAGCATCACCCACATCATGACCGTGGTTATCATTGATCGCCTTGAACCCGTCAATATCGATAAACATCAATCCCACTTTATCGTTGTTGCGGCAGGCATGAGCAAGTGCATGCTCCAGCCGGTCGGTAAACAGGGTCCGATTGGGCAGCCCCGTCAGTTGATCGTGATGGGCCATGTGCGACAAGCGTAGCTCGATATCTTTCTGCTCGGAAATATCATTAAAGATACTGACATAATTGGTAATTTCACCGGCATCATTATAGACAGAGGAGATAGACAGCCGTTCCGGATAGACACCGCCGTCCTTACGTTTGTTCCATATCTCACCTGACCACATACCGTCACCCAGCAGCGACTCCCACAAATTGCGGTAGAACTCCGCTGACTGGCGTCCTGATGACAGAATACGCGGATTTTTCCCGATCACCTCATCACGGGCATAACCGGTAATGGCGCAAAAGGCCGGATTGACCAGCAGGATATTTGCCTGATGATCACAGATCATGATGGCATTCGAGTCGCTTTCCATCACCTTGGCGGCCAGTCCAAGCTCCCGTTCGATGCACTTCTGACGTGTGATATCGCGACCGGCATGAATGATCTGGCAGGCGTTATGTTCGCCGTACTGCATCATCGACACGGTAATCAGCACAGGAATGCCATGCCCGTCCTTGTGCAGAAATTTGCGCTCGATACTTTTTATTTCACCATCTTCAGCCAGCTGTTTCTCTTCCGCTGCGGTCAGTTCAATGCCGCCGTCGATTAACGATTCCAGTGGTTCGCCTTTCAACTCATGATGCTGATAACCGAGCGTTGCCAGCACCGCCGGGTTGGTGAGCTGGATTTTATGCTCTCTGTCTGTAACAAAAAGCATCTCACCCATGGAACTCATGATGGTTTCAAAATATTCACGCGATACGGTCGAATTTTTCAGTGCATCCGTCATGTGGTTGAATGAGTCGCCTAGCTTGCCGATTTCACTCTTGTTGCGCATATTGATGCGGGTCTCCATGTCGCCTGCTGCTATGGCGGCTGTCGCCTCAGTGATCTGCTCCAGTGGAATCAGAATCTGTCTGCGGATAAACAGGAATAGCAGCAGACCGATCAACAGTGCAACCGATACACCGAACACAATGGTATCACGCAGTGCTCTGGAAATGCGCTGCTGGGCATGGGCAACCGAGGTAGTGATGCGCAGGATACCGCGCACCTTTGATTGATCGTAGCCATGGCAACCCATGCACGCGTCACGGGCTCTGATCGGCAGCAGAAAGGTCAGCTTGCCACTGTCCTCATCTAGCTTGCTGAATTCGTGACCGGCTACGGCTTTGGCGAATGCGTCGTTATCCAGATCGGTTATTTTTTTGGCAGGTTCCAGAATTCGGCTGAAATGTTCCTCTCCCATATAGCTGTTCACGGCATGCAGCGTTTCACCGTCGAGAAATGCCTGAGAGTGATCCTTGCGGATCACCTGAACAGTGAGCAATTCCGGACTTCCCGAGATGCGCTCAATCCAGTCGGTCGCATACTCGGCATTACCGGAGAGCATCAGTGTTTGCAGGCTGCGTGAGAGCCCGTCGGCCATGAATGCGGCGCGCTCCACCTCCTCCTGATAGATTGATGTTTTCTGTTTGCTGAATAACAGATACTGGCTGGTGGCAAAGGCGACCAGCAGAACCAGAATCAGCGTGAGCTGAAAACGGGTATTAAGCCGGTTCGCCCAGCTTATTTTGTTGTTAGTGTTGTATGCGCTAGTTGCCAACCAATCTCCCCTTGTTGTCCCTGCGTTAATCTATCGGCAAACCGAATAAAATCATGAGTGCGTCTTCATGGGCAGATCAGTTGGGAACCTGCGTTTCGGCAGGCCTTAAACTCATTGAAATGTAATTCACTTGCAACTGCAATGCGCTGAACGCATGGCGGCACCAGAGTGAGTTAGTTCAGTTGATGAACGCATTCAGGAACTTACGTCGCCATGCAGAGAGGCAATGGCCCCCTGCTTTCACAGAGCGCATTAATTATATTCAGACCACCCACCCGCTACTGTGACTAGGAACTGATCGAATAAGCGGCAATCTTGCTCATAACGGTATACGAGCGTTTTGATTCTTCATGCCACTGATTAAAGGCCTGCTGAATGGCGGCCAACTCCCTTTTTGATGTGGGATTATCCTTGATGGCGAGGCCGCTGTTTTGCAAACAGCGGATCACATCCTTGCCGAGATAAAAGCTCTCCTTGCCCACATTACGCAGGAAACGTTGGCCGGTGTTACCACCCAGCCTTGCGCCGCGCTTCTTCAATAGCTCAAGCAGACCGACCAGATCTGACACGGGCCAGTCGGCAATAAAACGGGCAAAGCTGCCGGTCTCCAGCGCCACATCCTCGATAAACCGGGCATTGGCCCTGACCGAGTTGATTTTCTGGTGATTGCGCACAATGCGCGTATCCGCGCAAATCTCTTCCCAATCCTCCGGTTGAAGTCCCAGAATCGTATTCACCTCAAAGCCATGGAAGACATCTTCAAAGCCCTGCCACTTTTGGTCGATCACCCGCCAGACAAAACCGGCCTGAAAAATACAGCGGGTCATTTCGGCAAGAAAGCGGTCCTCACCCAGCGCCGCCACCGATTCAGGATTGCCAGCTTCAGGCAACAGCATCTCCAGTGCATTCACCCCACCCTTGTGCTCAGCCGCACGCAGGTAGATCTCTTCAAACTTCAACACAGGCTTCCTCCGAATGCGCAGTCACTAATATCGCACGACACCGATCATAAAGATCCTGACAGCAATAGTCATGAGCATCATCGCAATGGAACTGTCACCCTTGCGCGGCCATGCATATTTTCATGGTATGCTTAAACATCCTCAATACTGAAGCTACCTTCCTCAAACAGCCTCAGACAGGCATCTGCCACCACAGTGTCATACAGTATGCCGCGATTCTGCCTGATTTCCGCCAACGCCTTATCCATACCAAGGCCTGCTCTGTATGGCCTGTGGCTTGCCATAGCCTCAACCACATCCGCCACGGCAACAATGCGTGCCTCCAGACAGATCTCCTCGCCCTTCAACCCCTGCGGATAACCCGAGCCGTCCATGCGCTCGTGATGCTGGTAAGCAATATTCGCTATCGGCCATGGAAAACGGATATCCTTCAGTATCTCGAAACCAACGCCGGGATGCTCCTTGATAATCGCATACTCAATATCAGACAGCTTTGCCGGCTTGGTCAGTATTTCAGCCGGCACCTGAATCTTGCCGATGTCATGGATCGTCGCACCCATCCGGATGCCTTCGATCCGGCTTTCATCCAGCCCCATGCTCGCAGCAATAGTGCAGGCGAGGATGGCCACCCGGCGCTGGTGACCAGCCGTATACGGGTCTCTGGCCTCCACTGCCCGGGCAATCGCATTGACAGTTCCGGCAAGACTCTCATGCATCCGGGCCAGATGCTGTTCATTCTGTGCCATCGCGCTGTCGCGCTCCAGCCGTATCCGCAAGGAGTTTACTCCGAAGGCGAGATCGCCGGCCATCTCTTCCAGCAGGTCAACTTCAGCGGAGGTAAATGCATCCACCTCATCAGCATAGACATGCAGGATGCCGAATACCTGACCACTGGCCGTCAGCGGCAGGGCGATGCTGGAGACGTATCCCTGCCGGATCAATTCGTCCTTCCACGACTGGTATTGCGGATCGTTGGCAATATCCCTGGCCAGCTGCGTCTCTCCGGTGCGCACGGCACGCCCGCTGGGGCCAGTTCCATACTCGTCTTCCGCCCAGCGGGGCTGTACCCTGGTAAGCGTTTCTTGCTCGTCGCCGGCGCTCGCCATATGCCTGATGGATTTGGCTGCATCGTGCTGCACATAACCCACCCAGGCCATGCGATAGTAATTCTGTTCGACAATGGCCGTGCATATCGCCTGCAGCAGTGCTTCCTCCTCTGTAGCATGCACCAGTTCGCGGTTCACCGTACTCAGAGCATGCAGCGCACGGTTGGCATGCTCCAGGCTGATCTCGGCCTGTTTGCGTCCGGATATATCCTGCACTGTGCCGGAGGAACGTAACGGCTTACCATCTTCATCATAGACGCTTTCGCCATGTTCGTGGACATATTTGACCCGGCCATCATTCATCAGCAACCGATGCTCGATCTGATACGGCTGCCGGTTACTCAGCGAATCGGTGTAGGCCTTGTTCACCGCCTCCCGGTCCTCCGGATGAATGGCATCGAGAAAGGCCTCATACGAAGCGCCGAATTGTTGCGGATCAATTTCGAAGATGCAGAAGATCTCGTCCGACCAGAAAAGCGCGTCGCTGACCAGATCCAGCTCCCAGCTGCCGATATGCGCCATACGCTGTGCCTCGGCCAGGTTGTGCCGGCTTTCTTTCAGCGTGATCTCGGCCAGCTTGCGCTCGGTAATATCCATGGAAATGCCGAGCAGATGGGTAGGCCTCCCCTCATCGTCGTAGAGACCCACCTTGAATGTATGCAGCCATTTCTCCTGCCCATTGGCCACCCTGATCGGCTCCTCGGGAATCTCCGCAACCTCATGGCTCTCCAGCACAGCCATATCCTTGCCTGAGAAGAACTCGGCCTGCTCCTGCGGAAATAAATCGAAATCGTTCTTGCCGAGCAGATCCTGCCGCGAATACCCCAGCATCTTTTCGCCTGCGCGATTGAACCGTTCGAAACGCAGCTCTTCGGCATTTTTGAGGAACAGCATGGATGGGTATATGCTCCACGATGGAATCCAATAGTTTCTGTGACTGTTTCAGTTCGTCGCCGACACGCTTCTGCTCGGTAATATCGAGGAAGGTCACCACCGCGCCTACGCATTGATCATCCTGCATAACCGGGTAGGACCAGTAGGAAGCAGGGAAGCTGCTGCCGTTCTTGCGCCAGAGCACCTCCTCGTCGATATGAAGCGATTGCCCTTCGCGTATACCTCGATGGGTCGGGCACTCTGCTGCCGGATAAGGCGTGCCGTCGGCGCGGCTGTGATGCACCAGTGCATGCATATCCTTGCCGAGCAGTTCAGCCTCATGCCGGTAACCGAGCAGTTGCATGCAGGCGGCATTGGCGAAGGTGCATTTGCCGTTCAAATCCTGTCCGTAGATGGCATGGGCGATGGAGTTGGCCAGCAGCAGCACCTCGGCTTCGCTCTTTCTGACCGACAGCAGGGCCTGCTGCTGCCGCCGGCTGCCGATCAATATGCCGGCCAGGCCCAGCAGCCAGATGACGCCGTGTCCGGCCAACAGCGTCAGGGTTTCCCGGTTCTCGATGGCCAGCGGCGCATCCACCGGAATGGAAACACTGATGCCGCCGCGAATGTCTCCCGCCTTGTAACCCTGTTGCGCGTGACACTTCAGGCAGGATTTTTCGGTCACCATCGGCTGTATGAAACGGAAGTAGTTTCTGCCATTCTCCATTTTCTCGATGCTGGCCACCTCTTTCTTTCCTCGCTCGAAGGCCGTAAGGGCTTTTACCTCCCAGGGGTCCGCCTTGTTAACGGGATTGATCGGCTTGAGGCTGGCTATATGGCCGCGCAGAGGTGCGTCGTGCCGGTCCATCAACTCGTTCACCTGGCGCGTCATATAGGCCGGGTTCATCAGCGTCAGGTGCTTGCCGGATTTTGTTGTGACATCCCTCTCCGAGATGTGACTAAGATACGGGTTGGGTGGGGTCGACTCCGTTACCGGGACATAAACCCCGCCATGGCTGGTAACCCAGTTGCGGTACTCCATGTCCATGCTATGGATGCCCTTGGCCTGAGCATACATCTCGGCATAAAAAGCCTGCCTGTGCTGCTCAAGGCTGAAATAAACAGAAGCCGCGACGGCACACGTCCAAGCCAGCATGAGAATCAGCATATAGCGCCCGATGCGCTGCAATTGGCCGTTTGAACGGAGGTTTTTATTCACCACACCATTTTAGCGCAAGAGGATGAATAGTAACAGGTATTCCACAACATCTTCTGCCACAACAGGTAGATATTACCCATCTATCCGGTTACGAATAAGGAGTGCGTATCTGCGTAAGATCAGACTGTATCTGCAACCAGAGCCATCTGTGGTAGCGCAAAAAAATGCACGGGAGCAGTTATTTATCGGCCAAGGGAAAAAACAAAAAGCCCCCTGCTTTCGCAGAGGGCTTTGGTGTATAGTGTCGGGGCAGAGCTTATCCCTGACTCTTTTCAAACTCCTGCATCCAGGCAACCAGCGCATCCACACCCTCTTCCGGCATGGCGTTGTAGATACTCGCGCGCATACCACCGACGGAGCGATGGCCCTTCAGGGTCACCAGCCCGCGCTCGACCGCACCGGCAAGAAAAGCAGCGTCCAGATCGGCATCGGCCAGTGTGAACGGTACATTCATCCATGAGCGTGCATTAATAGCTACCGGGCTGCCGTAGAAATCGCTGGCATCAATTGCGGCATAGAGTTTGTCAGCCTTGCGCTTGTTGAGCACAGCCATCGCCTCAAGTCCGCCCTGCTCCTGGAGCCACTCGAAGACGAGACCGGCCACATACCAGCTGTAGCTCGCAGGTGTATTGTACATCGAATCATTTTCCGCATGGACGGCGTAATTGAACATGGTGGGCGTAATGTCTGACGCCTTACCCAGCAGATCATCGCGAATAATCACAATGCACAGGCCAGCAGGGCCGATATTTTTCTGCGCGCCGGCATAGATCATGCCGAATCTGGAGACATCAATCGGACGCGAAAGGATGGTGGAAGACAAGTCCGCAATCAGAGGCACATCACCCGTCTCCGGAATATAATCGAACTCAACGCCGCCGATGGTCTCGTTCGGCGTGTAGTGCACATAGGCCGCATCGGGATTGAGCTTCAGCTCAGCCTGCGTAGGTACGGTGGTAAAACCGTTACCAGAAGTATCAGCAGCGATATTCACAGTGATATAGCGTTTGGCCTCGGCAATCGCCTTCTTCGACCACATGCCTGTATTGATATAATCGGCACTCTGTTTATCGCCCATCAGGTTCAGCGGAATCGCTGCGAACTGGGACGAAGCGCCGCCCTGCAGGAAAAGCACCTTGTAGTTATCGGGGATCGACATCACATCGCGCAGGTCTTTCTCAGCCTTTGCTGCAATGGACATGTACTCTTTGCCACGATGGCTCATCTCCATCACCGACATACCCGAGCCGTTCCAATCCAGCATTTCGTGCAATGCACGCTCGATCACGGGGGTTGGCAGCATTGCCGGACCTGCACTGAAATTAAACTTTCTAGCCATGGTTACATCCTTTTTGGGGCAAATTAAGGGGAGACACGATCTGTTTCCCCTCCGATTTTTTTCGACGCGGGGAAGATACTCCGGCAATGACGATTCCTCAATGAGTGAAATAATAAAAGTCCCTA
>Ga0100381_1005825_pt1 | contig 10151 bp, 8 predicted proteins | sample CryGeymeta201505_FD_80416 | JGI IMG/M metagenome (GOLD analysis project Ga0100381, IMG submission 80416) | Groundwater microbial communities from Crystal Geyser aquifers in Utah, USA - Crystal Geyser metaG 2015-05 | ecosystem: Environmental > Aquatic > Deep subsurface > Groundwater | place: USA...
AGTTATCCTTCATGTGTTTAGGAAATTTGAGGGGATTTTTCAAGATTTATTGATAAATCTCAAGAGGGTCTTAAGCATCCTCACCATAAGGGACAAAACCAGCCATGAATTCATAAATTACGACACCTAGAGACCATAGATCTACATAGAAAGAGTATCCTTTTCCTGAAAGGGTCTCAGGAGCCATATAGCTGGGTGTGCCTATCATAGTAAATGTTTTTTCGTTTCCTTTCATTCTTTTACAAGTTCCAAGATCAATCAATTTTAAGTAACCATCCGAACAGACCATCACATTTTCGGGCTTCAAGTCCCGATAAATAAGTGATTTTTGATGAATTTATTCAATTATATGAAGAAGTTGAGCAGCATAGAATACAGTTTGTTTGGGATTGAGAAGGCCAATCATTCTGATTGCATCAAATAGTTCGATCCCGTTTATGAACTCTGTCAAAAAGTAGATGTATCTTTCATCTTTGTATGAACGAATGAATTCCATAATGAATGGAGAGGAAACTAAAGATAAGGCTTCTCTTTCATTCATCAGATGTTTCTCTAGCTTTGACTTGATAGTTTATTCCTTGGAGATTGACTTCAAGGCATAAAAATTATTTTTCTTTTTATCAGTCACCAAGAATACATGTCCGAACTGGCCCTCACCAAGTTTCTTCACAACTTAAATTTCATCTATTTTAATACTCTTCGATATCTCCATCAAATTTGTCTTGTTATTTTTCTGAAGTTGCATCGTTTTATTTATTGATTCACTCTTTGTCATAACTTCTGCGATGCTGCAACCAAAGGCAGTGATCATCTATTCAGCTGTAGTCCAGGCTATTTTTCCATTCTCTTTCATCTTCACGTCCAGCTTGAACTTGCTATCATGCTCTTCTAGCCCTTGAACTCCATATATTTTTGCTCTTTTTGTATTGTCAGTTATGTAGTAGTTTCCTTCAGCTACAAAAAATATTAAGTTTTTGCATAGGTCATCCCTCCGAACAATTACTTAACCTGTCTTAACCGCTTTTAATTTGAAACAGTCGATTGCCTTCTAAATGTACTATTCAGATAGCTTTTCAAATATTTTAGAGCTCTTCAAAGCTTTCAGAGCTTCATTTCTCAAGATTATGAGAGGCAGACTTCTGCCAAGAGAATTTTCAATATCCTAAATTCCCAAAGCTATCAGTTCTACATCTTAGGTAGCTTTGATGGTGTATCTTCTCATACTACCTTTCGTTAAACTAGCATATTATTCGAAGGATTCCCCCTTCAGAATCGATCCTTTGAATTAGGTTCCTTTGTATTTGCTCACTTTTCCAGATTTCATGATGTACATCGAAGCAGCTAATTATCCCTCCTTGCAAATATCCTTTCCTTTGTCAAACCTTTGGTTGATAGCTATAGAGGCTAGCTTGTCTTTTTGACAGGTGGTCAGGTACTCTATATAGGACAATTTTTACGGAAGAAGGGATTTTTCTATATGAATGCTCTATTTTCCTTGTAACTCTTTGTAATCATGCTAGAAATAGCATTTCTGAAAGTCTCTCGATCGATGAACCACAGGAATGAAGATTTCAAAGCTTTTATTGAGGCAGATCTGGGTGCTGAGTAAAGCAAAGCTAATTATCCAAATCCTTAGCCCGCCTCGATGTTTCTCTTGACGGTTCCATTGATCTAGACAGCTAGTTTTCCTTCATGCAGGATAAAGAAAGAACTGGCCATGTTGTTTTGCTTCATCAGGTACTGACCTTCCAGGACCTTGCAAAGCTTAAATTTCTCAAGAAGAAGTTATCTTAATTATTTATCTTAGATAAGGTTGGTAAAAGTGAAATGATTTTTGAGGCCTTTAAGAATGAGAGCCTTGTCACTAGCTGTCTTTTTTTGAACTATTTCCATGAAATTTTCGTAAATTTGGTTATCGTAGATTGCGCGAAGGGCACATACCTTCTTTGATTTACGCTTGGCCTAAATAACGGTAAGGCACTACCTATTACTGGACAGAAGACTGAAGCTTGAGATCCACAAGTCCACTGAGCAGACGATCTTCTTTTCTTTCTGCACCTTACATTGTTAAGATTTAGAATATATGCAATCAAATTCTTCTAAAGAAGATTAATACAAGAAGATCACTTTAAACTTAAATTTCTGAATCATATGTATCAAAGCTGATGATTCTAAGAACAATGCGACTCGATCAAGATATTATTTATTGCTTTTGTTCGAACATATTCATTAAATTTTATTTCTTCTGTAAAATATGTTCATCTATGCTTTGCAATAAGGATTTGCTGAGTCTACGATTTCAAATGATACCTGACATTATAATTGATTCATATCCCTTATAAATCATTCGAGTTCAATGAGTCTCTTCATCGGTAATGTGTCAAAAAAAGTGACTTCTCAAGAATTTTAAGATGCCTTCAGGTCTTACGGTAACTGCAAAATTGATCTGAGAGTAAGTATATTTCCAATCAGAAACGATATGCCTTCGTTCAGTATGAGAGCTAACGCTGTGCTGAATAGGCTAAGCAAGCACTTCAGAACATGAATTTTAGCGGACTCCGACTCAATATTGAATGGTCTAAAAACTCAGGAAGGTTCAACGAGAATTCAAAGGGAGGGCCTAGGAAAGAGAGGAGAAGAGGAAGAAGCGAATCGAGAGATAGAAGCTGGCGCAAATAATAGAGGCTTTTTAGAAGATCTCCTTCTTATGAGCGAAGACATGCTCCTTCCTATTCCTAAAACGATGAGCTTATTGATGGATTTGAACCCAGATGTCCAAGGGACAGATAACTTCTCAGAAGACTGAAAATTCAACGTGAACAGAAACGTGAGCGTGAAGAGAAGAGGAGGCATTCAAAAATAGAGGCTTAACATGAAAAGGAAAAATAACAGGAAAAGCCTAGAGAAGAGATGGAACTTGAGGCTGGTGAATAAATCTGACTTGGATATGTATTGTAGTCAATTTACTTAAAATTATATGAAGGGTGAAGTGATCACTTAGGGTCTAAAGTTATCAATGATTCCTGCGGAGTTCCTACCCTTCCTCCCTGTCTTTGGATAAAATCATTAGTACCACGCTGCATAGATTGGCGCATAGACTGTCTATGAATATCTAGCTCCATTTCTCTCAAAATGAATAATCTATTTGCGTCTTTTTTATCCTCATCAGTATTGTTAGATTTCAAGACTTTCTTGTACATTTTGATTGTTTCCTTCCTGTTGTCGTAATCGTAGATAAGCCAGCGTTTCATATACTTGTTTTCAAATATTTTGAGAAGGCTTCTATCCTTTTTAGATTCTTGTACAACGTTCGTCAGCTCTGAAGCTGTAATAGCGGTCTGAGCTGATTATTTAGTCTTGCTTCCCATAAATACTTTAATTAGTTTGGGCATGACTCCACCGAGGACAATGGTAGTGATACACACCATTATGAGCACTGTGCTTTTGATGATTGATACCTGACTTCTATTTTTGTCTGTTTAATCAAGAGAAAGAATGAGAGCCAAGGCTACAGATCCTCTAATAGTTCCAGCTGCACAGACAACTGCGAGCTAATTGTAGCCGACCTTCCAGTTCATGAACAACCTGAAGATGAGAGAAAGACCAAAGATAGATATGAATCTTGCTAAGAAGCAAATGCCAAGTTATGCCGCAATAAAAGTGATCGAGAATACTTCCTCGGAGTAGTAATAGACAATTGATAATCCAAGATAGACAAAGACGACTGCTTCAGCCAAAAAGGCTACAAACTGAAAGCTAGTCCTACATCAAGGATATTATTACGTTGTGGCATGCATACCTCCAGGAGTCAGATTGTAATAGTTGTAATGAGCGAGCAGAATTCCGCATACCAAGACTGTAATGACCCCACTCATATCAAGAGCTTAAGCTATAACATAGCTCAAAATACCGAAGAGATAAGTAACTCCAACTTGAGTGACTTCATTGTTGACTAAAAATCTGAAAGTCTTGAATAGGAAAGAACAAATGATCGCTTAATAAAATATTTTTTACCACAGACTGCACCAATCGCTATTGAAGAGAATATTGTCAGCAATAGTTTTCCAACAATTTCCAATGTGATCTCTCCTCCAGTCATGTCAACACCAGGCTTGGTGATGTTTTCGACGATATCACCTTGATAGACAATCAAATACCCACCACTTTGAAGAGAATGATAGCCACAGCATCATTGACCATGCCCTCGCCAAATATTATGGAGAACAATTTAGGCTGATGAACACTGCTAATGAGAGTGAGAGCTGCCACTGAATCGGAAGCTGATATGGTGGCACTGTACTTCACCAATAGACTTATGCTCATGTACTCATACTCTTTTTACTAACCGACGGGAATAATCCAATGAAGATTGTCTATGAGATAGGTGAGGCCAAAAATGCTTCCGAAAGCAATAATTGTTCCCAAAAATCCGAACAAAAAGATGTACTTGAAATTTCTCTAAAAATCTTCTTTTTTTAGGTTGTATCCTCCTGCGAATATCATGGGTGGCAGCAAGCCATAAAAAAAAACCTCTCCATCGAAGTTGACATTTTTTATATCCTGCGTGAAGTACATGATGAGTCCGAAGAGGAGCCCAATTATGATACCAATGCCTGTTTCGTGAATGAAATGGATCTGATTGGATGTATTGCTACGTGCCGATGCTAGAGGTATTTTCCGATGAGTATATAGAGAATGATCAAAATGAGAATGCCCATGAGGACTAAAGAGAATTCTTATAGCTCCATATCTATATATGAGGGCTGGATTATAATTCTTATAATCATCGACAGCAACAAATTAAGTCATCATCATTGATTTTATATTTAAATTTTCATCGAAGCAAAATATCAGAGGTACTTACTTATTCTGAAGCTTTTATTCTATTTGATAACTCTGTTGTTATTATTTTAAAAAAATACCTGATGAAGTACATCTTCTTGCTTCTGCTTGTTTTTCTTTTCACCTTCCATACTTTTGCAGCCTAGGCCCAACAGCATACTGAGATCAAATAATCCACCAACATTATAAATCGAGTTCAGTAATCCTCGGACCCGCCCCTTGAATCAGTAGAAATAGAACAAAGTTTGCCAGATAATAAGGACGTTTTCCCTCCTCAGGTTGACCCAAAAGCTGAAGCTTAGACTCGATAACAGAATAAAGTGATTTAGCAATAGGAAAGAATAGTCCCCTTTGTCGAGAAACAAGAAATTTAGAATCGGGAAACAAAATAAACTCGAGCTATACAATAATCTCTTAAGGAAAGCTCCTAAATTCAAGCATAAACACTCCGTAAAACTCCAGAACAAATAGAAGTTTTGACCAAATAGACGTTAAAAGAAGGCACAAAAGAACAAAAACAGATGGCTCGAAAGACTATTAAAGGTGATTAAAAAGCTGCTCAACACTCTAGTGAAAAAGTAGGATTGGTCGAAGGATAGCAAACCAAGACTAAAGCTTCAGAGGAAGTTGAAACAATAAAATCTGACAAGTTAGCTGTTCAAAAAGTAGCAGTAGAGGAAAACAAATAGATAGTTGAATAAGAGGCTTAAGTTGAAGAAATTAAAATTATCCCAGCAGAAAAGAAAAAAACAAAAAATGAGCAGTCAGTCGAACAAAAAGAAAATGAAAATAATGAAAAGTAGCACAAACAATAAAATTCAAAGATATAGCCTCAAATTGCTACATCCACTCCACATGAAGTCTCCACGAATGAGGCTGAAGACAAAGGAAAGTAAACTATAGATAGTAAAGGAAAACAAATGGTCGTGAGACCTCCTGAGCCCAATTTAACAGAAGGAATAGAATCGACTGAAGAAAAATCCAAAAATCATCCCCTTTAGAATAAAAAAATAAATCAATCAATCAACTAGCCATTGAAGGAGAACAAAGTCAATGAAAAAGCATAGAAAGAATAAAAAGATATAGCCAGTCTAGAGAAGGAAAAGAATTTCAAAATCATTCCAATTGAGTAAGTCAAAGAAGAAGCACAAGAACAAAAAATCAAATAAACAGTTGAACCTACTTAAAATTTAGGATCAGGCCAGGAACAATCAATCAAATCGGAAACTATCAATGTTGATAAAAACAGAGAAGAAAACAATTCTGATAACAAGCCGGGACTTTCTTCAGAAAAATAAAATGAGAAAGGATAGTCAAAAAAATAATATTTAGAGCAGTCTGTTTAACCGAAGAAGACAGAAGATATTAAGGACGAGAAAGTTACTGTATAAAACCTAATTGAAGAGCTGAAAAAAGATGATGAGGCTTTGCCAAAATAATCCAAGCTAAAGCTATTGAAGTATCTCGAGGAGGATAAATAGATTCACAACTTAAAAAAAGATGAAGCTGCACCCATTAAAAAAGCAGAGCTTGAAAAAGTGCAATCACTCGAGGGTGATTAGTCTTCTGAATAATTAGCTTCTCCCCACAATTATGCCTCTTTACAGACTCGCTAACATTCTGAGTTACGTACAGAAGATGCTGACAAGTAATTTTTAGCCAACAAACAGATGGACACTTCTACTATCATTGTTATCATCGTGCTTACTTTCCTCATTAGCATTCCCATTTTCAAGTAAATGAGGGCCTCCAATGTACCAGAGCCTAAGTTGTAAGCACAAACCTCAACAGAAAGCAGGTATGATAACAGTGTAAGCAATTAATTTTTGAACGCAGAGCCAGAAGCACCAGAGCCATAAGAGTTTTAAGAACGTTATGAAGCCTACAACTGATAAGGAATTACTATTTCTAGATTTAATAAATCATTTTAGAGCGTAATTATTTCTTTTTCTTGCCTTAGTTGTCTTCTCAGATGCCAATTCAGCACCATATTTTTGTCTTTGCTCATCAAAAATTCTTTTTGCTTCCTAAAACCTTTAAAAGTAGGGCCTTTTTTCCTCCTCAGTCAAGTTTTTATATCTTTATGCAGCTGTCCGAACAATATCTGGGGCTATGAGGTGAGGAAATTATTATTTGATTTTGATGCTTTCACTTTGGACAAAAAGATTGTAAGCACTTCGAGGTCTTTTTGCCATATATGGAACATCTATCGCCGATAGGGGCTTAGTTTTAGAAGCCTGAGGAGTATTCAGAGTATTATGTTAGGCTTAAGTTTATTTTTCCATGGATTAGCTTAATAAAGACTCCTTTTCTTCCTCATATCCATATTAGATGGGGTCATCCTCTAAATCAGGCCGGTACTCTTTTTGTTTAAGCACATATTCTCTGCATAATTCAGCTAGAGCGAACGTATTCTTTTGGAGTTCTTTTACCAAGTCATTGACCATATTTGTGATGGTAAGCTAACTGCCTTATTCGACCAGTGTATTCATGTAGACTTTGCTATGTATTTTGTTATTTCACTTATTCTGAGGAGCATATGCGTTTTTATATGAGTCTGCTTGGTGAGGCATATGGATTAGCAAAGTTAGGGCTAACTCGGGAATTGAGGATTCTTTTATGCTATTAATTCGAATTGAGGCTCATAGTTCATAATATTTTATTGATAAATGAGCAAGAAGAAAGGAGGATTCAAGTAACCAAATGTCACTGTTCCTGAAGGAGACGCCAAGATCGGAAAAGGTATCTTCGAAGATCAGTGCAGTGTCTGCCACGCTATTGACGTATATATTATGTGACGCAGGGTGACGGTAAAGGAGCCGCTGCTCCCCCTCTCGGAGGTGTCGTTGGAAGAAAGGCTGGAACAACTGCTTTCAGCTATAGCAAGGCCTTGAAAGGCTGCGGAATCACCTGGTCCGACAAACATCTCTGGATGTACTTGGCCAACCCAGGAAAATACATTTCAGGAAACAAAATGTCCTTCGCTGGTATATCAAGCGACACTGACAAATCACATCTGATTGCTTACCTGGCCTCAATCTGATCTACATTTACCAACGCAGATTCATCAACAATATTATCATCTTACTATTGAACTACATTAAATTTCCCGACAAGAAAGCTCACATGTCCTCTGCTTTTCTGCTCGGCAGGATGAAATTTTTTGATTGAAGCAACAAATTTTTTATAAATAAAAATAGAAAAAGAGGAGGAGTAATTCAGGCTTTATTATTGCCCTAAATTATAATTTAAAGTTGAATGCTAACAAGACTAACCCGTCGTTTCTTCTGCACCGTCAGAGAGCATCACACCTTCCATACCTCAGAGCTCCTTTCTAAAATGCATACCCTGAAGAGCTCCATTGCTTAGGAAGAGGTGTAACTCAACAAACTCAAAGAGCAGGTATCAGCTAGCTTACTTAGGTCAAAAGTAGGGAAAAGGAAACAGAACAGAAGAATAAAATCATCCATGACAAGAGAATGAGGCTGACTGAAGATTTCAGGAAGACCGAGCAAATATGGATTGATGCCAAGAAGGAAAGCAACAATAATAAATCTACAGCCATTAAGTCCTTCGCAACTAGCCTAATTGATCTGGGCAAGCACTTCAAAGAGACTAAAAAGCTAGAAGGTGAGCATCACTCAACTGACCTCGTGGAAGGCTTTGACAATACTGCAAGATTATTCGTCAATACTCTTGAAAAATTCAAGATCAGGCAGACTGAGATTGATTCTGGGATCAAGATCAAGAGCAAAGATCAATTTTAGGTAGTAGGCCACGAAAAAGCTGAGAAGAATGAACAAAAGGATACAGTAGCTAAAGTTGTCGAGCAGGGTTGGGAAGTTGAAGGGAATATTATCGTTAAGCCTAAGGTCATTCTCTACCAGTGATTCCTTACTCTGTTATTTATCATTTTCTCTTAGATGCAAAATGAACTTAATTTTATCGGTAATATAATCAGGAGGCATGCTCAGCAACGGCTTACAGTTTTGAATAATAGAGCGCCTGCTTCAAGCCCATGATAACTCGTTCAAAGATTCCTCCAATGGCTGATTTTTTGCTCTCCTTATAGAGATTGACACATACTTCTACTAATATATTAAAGTTTTCCTACTTGACTCCTTCCTCCTTATGATCTTCATTGCCCACCAAAAGAATATAAATATTCTTGAGAATCTCATCTGATGGTAAATCTGTTCCGACTTCGAAAGAAAAAGTGTAGAGGTACCGATCTAGATGCTTTTTGGTGAAGCTTGGTTCTTTTTTTGTGGGCTGATGTAATAAAAGGGAGACGGATTTGGCTATTCTTTGAGGTTGTGAGAGTTGGAGGAGGGAAATTTTAGCTGCTTGCAGAGTAGATCGTCTGTGTTCCATAGATGGAATGATGGAATCAATTATCACTATTTATCGTATAAAAGAACAATGTTCCAGATATCAAAATAGTTCATATTTTTTGATCATGTCGGTATACCTTCCCTCCTTGAGTAGTTCCAATTCCTCAGGTTTTCCGTATTCCACGATTTGCCCATCCTCAATGACCATTATTTTGTCAAAATGCCTGAGACTCCCTATTTTGTGAGCAATCACCAAAACTGTCTTTCCCTTAAAGTGTTCCATCATTATGTTGTTTATCAACTTATCGTGCTTTTGGTCAATATGAGCGGTTGGTTCGTCCATCAATATGATATTGCATTTCGCTAGTATGACTCTGCAAATGCAAAGTATTTGTTTTTCTCCAGATGAAAGGGTCAAATTAGAAACCGGAGTTTATAGATTTGAATTTGATATTAGTTATCGATTTTTAAATAAATCTAAGAGCTAATTTATTTCAGCATCCTCGCAAACATTGCGAATGTCTAAATTTTATCTCATAGTGCCTGCTATTAAATTTGGTTCTTGATCTATTACAGCAATACTTCTTCTCAATTCATCTAAAGGATAATCTTGAATATATTTTTAGTCGATGAGTATATCTCCTGACGAAGGATCGATGATCCTCAAAAGCAAATTAAATAAGGTCGACTTTCCTGTTCCTGTTCGACCTACAATACCTACCTTCTCTCCAGCTTTGATCAATACGTTGATTTACGACAAGACGCAAGGAAGATCAGATCGGTATCTAACACTGACTTATACAAATTTAATTTATCCCTTTTCGATACTGCTATTTTAATTGACGCTGCTGTTCCATCGGGAAACATAATGTCGATACCCTATTTCTGGCTATATTTTGGCAAAATGAAGCAATCTTTAGATGGACACCATTCTTCCTTCGAGAGATGTGAGACTGAATGTAACATTAATGATAT
>Ga0100381_1005831_pt1 | contig 10145 bp, 10 predicted proteins | sample CryGeymeta201505_FD_80416 | JGI IMG/M metagenome (GOLD analysis project Ga0100381, IMG submission 80416) | Groundwater microbial communities from Crystal Geyser aquifers in Utah, USA - Crystal Geyser metaG 2015-05 | ecosystem: Environmental > Aquatic > Deep subsurface > Groundwater | place: USA...
ATTTTTTAGGTTCACCAATTTCAGGAAATTATGTAAATATTGACAATGCTGACGTCGGAGTATTATTAGGAGCGGCGGCCGGTTTGGCCAAAACCTTATTCATTGCCGGAGCAGCGGCTGGCATTATCTACGCTCTCGTTAATGCTTATGCTAACATGGAGAGAGTGGAGGAAACGGAAGAAGAAAAAATAAAAAGGAAAGGAAAAGAAAAGGAAAAAGAAAAAAAAAGAGAATTTGTCTCTTGGTGGACTTTAGCGCAAGTAGAAAGTTGGCAACCAGCCAGTGTTTTTACAAACACGACAAACCGTAAATTCCGCGGGACCTGTCTCAACAAAACGATTAGTATTGTCTGCGATTCACACAATCTAATTATTCCAATTAACCAAATTAGGGGTTATCAACGCTTCAACACAAAACCACATTATCCTTTATTCAGTTTGCATAAACGTTATCTTGACCACGAAACTGAACTAAAGCTTTTCGATGGCTCTGTTTATAGGGGTAAAATTGAATCTCCTGATAAGCTTGATTTTTTAACTCCAGTTGGACAACAGTCTATTTTAGTTAATGATTTTCTAACCGAACACAGCATCAGAAGCAGTATAATTAAAGATGTTGAGCAGCTCAAGGTCAACATAATTAAGTTCATTAATGAAAATCATAAAAAATTAGAGGATTACATCGATAAAGAAAATTTTGAGCAATTCTTTCGTATATAAAATAACAAACGAGTAAAGAGGCCTGCAAGCAGGCCTTTTTTATTTACTGGGATTTTTTTCCCTATTTATAGTGGTAGCTACATAAATAAAAAGATCTGATTTCGTCAGATCTCTTCTTGAGTGGGCCGAGTAGGATTCGAACCTACGAAGGCAAAAGCCAGCAGATTTACAGTCTGCCCCGGTTGACCGCTTCGGTATCGACCCTCTTATTTTTATCTTACTTAGGAAACAAGCACGACAAGTTTATGATAAGCAAAAAAATATTCTTTGTCAAACAAGGACAAAAATTTATAAAGTTTTATAAAATTTTCTAAGTCGCTAAACTAATAATAAATTTAGTTAAGGCGTAAGCGCCGAAAATAACAATCAAACCAACCGCCGACCAAAGCAAAATATCTTTTCCTTTTTTTACTTTATCCTGGCTACCAGAAGATGTCATCCAAATCAAACCGCCATAAACAAACATGAGCAAAGCTAAAGAACCAACTATGCCCATAAGAGAATTAATAACGCGACCAACTAATGAATTAATAGTTACATTATTACCGAGGGGATTAGTTAAAGTTATGTTATTAGAAGATGGATTTTGACCAGTACCGCCGGGTAAGGCATTAATACCAGTTCCAGTGGCGGGAGTTGGAGTCCAAAGACAAGCCGGAGCAACACAGGCAGCCTGAGTAGTTCTAGATGTACATGGAGTAATTGGAGCACATTCTTTTACAGCGTTATTAAAAGTATCTTGTAATTTGCATTGGTTAATACAAAGAAAAGCATTGTCTCCTTGACTGTAGCAATATCCGGGATCCGTACATTTACCAGTAGCTTGAGCCGAAACAATAACTGGAGCGAAAACTAAAATAAAAAGAAAACTAAAACTTAAAACAAAAAACAGTTTTTTAAAATTATTCATATTTTTAAATTATTTCCTCTAAAAAGAGTCTTTAAAATACAAATTTATTATATCATAGAAAATAAAAAAAGAGGATAGTTTTTTCAAACTACCCTCTGTATATTTTGCTCGTTATAACTTTTTTAAGTTACAATTAGCTTTACTTTTTTGTCGTCTCCGAAGAGTCGAAATCTGGGGCCAACTCTATGGCCGAATTTCGCTCCCGGAGAAGCTTTAACCGGTGTCTCATTAGCAAACTGAACGTAGATCTCAAAGTTTTGAGACTCTAACGTATAATCTCCACTACCACTATCAAACCAAGTGATAATGTTAAACGGCGTTACACCATTTACCAGTTCGATTTCATAAATTCCAGTACGAAAGACTGAGTCTTTCTGTGCCATGGGAATAGCGTCTGGAATTTTAGGTTCTTGCAAACGATTTCCAGAATGGAAACCGAATTTTTTATCCTGTTCCTCAGTATCTGGTCTGAATTTCCAGCGCTTCTCGAAGCCAGCCAAAGTGTCGGCGGCTTCTTTAGTCCTATCTTCCTCTAAAAGAAATTCATAATAACGAAGAAAAGTTTCCGCCGCTCTTCGTTGCTCTGTAGTAAAGATATCTTTTGCCCTTACCTTAACATCTTTTGGCGTTAGTCCAGATAAAGTCTGGTCTACAAAAGCTAATGTGGTTGGCCTGGTTAAATTAAACCTTGGTAAAAATGTAATTACCGCCACGTTTATTAACGCAACGATAAAAACGGTTTGCATCACCTTCGCTAAGAAGGCTCTATTCGCTGGTTTTCCTACCATCGTCGTTGTCCCCCAAAAGAAAGCGAGGAAAAGAATCGAAAACCAAATGCTAATGCCCGTGAAGAGCCATAAGCATATCAAGGCAACCAACATTCCTACGTCGCGCCACCTTTTTTTCAAAAAGGAGGGTTTTTCCGAATCCTTAGTCTCAACCTGATTTTCAGGGAGTCCTGACTCGTTTGTTGTTTTATTATCTTCCATTTATTAAATTTTTTTTGATCATTAATAATAAAAATAAAAATTCAACGAGTCTATCTTCTAAAGACTCTTTTCGCGATTCCACTGACTAAATCAGTGGCTAAATCTAAAGTTAAGTAACTCAAAAAGGTGGATCCAAAAATTGGTTTGTCCTTTTTTCCATCCCCATCTTTGTCGCTAGGATTAACTCCCATGCTTGATGAGGAAACTGGTCCAAATTTTGCTTCAGGATTTCTTCCGCCAATAATTCCTAAGGAATTACTAGTAGCAATTAATCGTTCGAAAAACGGATCATCAACTTTGACGATATTTCTATCGACCATTTTTAATTTGATGTCGTCAATCGCATCCGCAATTTCTTCGCGGGCAGCAATTGGGAAATAAATTAAGAAGGCGATAGTAAGTAGCAGAGCGATTTTCCATAAAGATTTTTTGGCTAAAAAATTACCAATTATATAATCCTTACTTCTGTCCACCGGTTTAATGTCGTGACCGTATTTAGCAGCCGTTTCATTGTAGCGCTCTTGAGCTTGGCTCAATTCGCCGCCAGTAAACATGCCTTCGCTAAAGATTGGCCTTCCGGGTCCAAAATTCAACGCTAAGAACCAAAAAAATAAAGCCGCTAACAAAACGCAAAAAGCGCGTCCGTTATTAACTCCAAACCACCAGCCGCGGCTAAAGGCTCTAACTTGTCTTAAGGGTTTCTTCCGACGAAGAGTCATTCTCAGAACGTCTTTAACTCCGGAAACGGTAAAGAATATTTCTACTTCTTCTCCAGGTGTTAATGCTTTAGTAATAGGAAAATACGCTTCTCCTATATTATTTGTAATAACATGATACCGATCCCCGCGAAAAAAAACACCAATTCGTTTGCGGGCCACTCCATTACCATCAGTAGTTAAAACCCTTAACTTAAAATAAACTTCTCCGTTCTCTTTCTGATACTTCATTGCGACGAGGCTTTCCGTCTCTTCCTTTTTATCCACACTATCCTTTTTAGGAATAGTGACCGGATAAGCAATTTCGTCTGGAAGTTGGTCCAAACAAATTCTTATTACTTTGTTCTGCTCCTGGTCTTTCAGATTAAAAACAATTTTAAGTAGCGCGATTCCACCTATGTCCGTTGGGACTTCGGTGTTACCGTTTGTAATTCTCGCAACGCCATCTTTTAAGATGACAAGTTGTCCGACAACCGGGTTTGAACCGCGGAAGAGAGAAACCTCAAATGAGATTTCACAGGTGTCGCCAATAATTTGGCTTGCCGATTTGGCATTCATTACAAGCCTTTGAGGCCTGTTAGCTCCTTGGTTACGGTTATTGTTACCGCCACCCTGATTTTGATTTCTTTGATTCTGTTGTGCCATGATAAATTATTTTTAAGTTTATATTTATTTCAATCAAAAAGAAGCGGTAAACCGCCAAGTAAAGCTTTTAATTTCTAAGCTTATTTAATTGTCAAAGAGCATATTTTGCCCGACACACCTGCGTTTTTAGTCTTTCTAAGAAGCTCTCGCCCCCTAAATCAACCAAAAAACTATCTCATTAATATTCAAGATATTATAGCATACTTATTAAAAAAAGTCAAGCTATTTTAAGTAATAAAACAAAATTCCAGCGGCAATAGCAACATTTAAAGACTCAATTTCCGTAGAAATCTCAATTTTTATGCTTTTATTAGCAAATTTTAATATTTGCTCGCTCAAACCCTGACTTTCACTACCAAGAGCGAGACAAAAGCTTTTAGAGGCTTTAAATTTATTTAAATCAGTTTTACCTTTAACATCGGCGACATATAAGTCTAGCTTGTTTTTTCGAACCTCCCTTTCAAGCCAAGTTCTATTTTTATCAAAAATAAAATTCAATTTAAAAATAGAATCTTTGGCGGCAGTAATTACTTTAGGATTATAAATATCAACACAAGCCTCATCTAAAATTAAAGTTTTAAAACCAAAAGCCAGGGCGCTTCTCATAATAGTTCCTAAATTCCCCGGATCATTAATTCCGTTTAAATAAACGAAACGTAAATTTGCTGATTTTGTTTTTAAGTTAGATTTTTTCTCTCTACTAATAATTATTTTTTCACTAACCCCTTCTTCTGCTTTTTCATTAGCCCCCTCCCCTACTTTAATCTTATAAATCGCCACAATACCGGAAGGCGTTTCTAAACTAGAAAAATTTTTATTAATTTTCGTTTCAATTTCAAAAAAATTTTTAGCCTTAGATTTTTGTTGTAGAGCTTTTAATAATTCAGAATTTTTTTGAGCAAATCCAGTTGTAAAAAATAAAGACTCAAAATCATAACCAGCTTTTAAAGAATCTTGAATAATCACAAGATTCTCAACACAAAAAAGTCCGAATTCTTGGCGATATTTTTTAGAGCCTAGTTTTTTTAATAATTTAATTTGAGAATTCTCCAAACTATTAATTTTTTTTATTTCTAACATATATTTTTAATGCTTTTTTATTATATCCTAAAGCCAGAAATAAAAAAACAGACGCCTTTTATTTGACGTCTGCCTCTTTCTAATAATTTTATAAACTTATAGTTGTTTCTAAAGTATTACTACCGCCATCTTCTATTAATAAGGTTTCTCCTTCTTCGGCCTCTTGGGCTGGTAAGCAGGCCTTCATCTGACTCTGATAATTAGTCCAAATATTTTTATGATTCTCTCTAGTCGCATTGTTTAATTCCTTATACTTAGCTTCAAAAGTAACTGAACAGGCTTTTAAATTATCTGCTTGATTAGTTTCTGATTCTAAAGCGATATTTTGACAAGCGTTACGAGCGTCAATTAAGGCAGAAACTTCCTGGCTCATATTAGTTAAGCGAGTTTTTAAAGCTTCATCTTTAGTATTAATAGCCGTGCTAACGCAGGCTTTAATATCAGCTGTAACTAAACGATTTTTGGTTTTAACCTCTTCCCTTGTCTTCTCCTCTTCTCTTTCTCTTACTTGATTTTGATTAGTGTTTTTAATTCTTATTCCATACAAAGCTCCATTTTCATTTTTCATTACCCTAAAATTTTTAATTTGTTCAGGATTAGGAATTCTTTCTAAAGCTTGACCATTAGAAGCTACGGCCGAATTAGCATTAGCATTTTCCCTGGCCTTATCGTTTGCATTAGCGCTTTGATTTGAAGATTGAGTTTGATTAGTGTTTTTAATTCTTATTCCATACAAAGCTCCATTTTCATTTTTCATTACCCTAAAATTTTTAATTTGTTCAGGATTAGGAATTCTTTCTAAAGTTTTGCCATTAAGGTTAATTGTTTTTGCTGGCTTAGCTTTCGTTGTAACTTCCTCAGTGCTAGTAGTGGTTGCTACAGTGTTAGCTGTAAGCACCTCAACATTAGTTGTTGTTGCAATGGAAGTGCTAGTTTCATTAGTTTCATTAGTTTCATTAGTTTCATTAGTTTCATTAGTTTCATTAGTTTCATTAGTTTCATTAGTTTCATTAGTTTCTACCGCCCTCGTAGTAGCGATGGAAAAAATTAAAACTGCTCCCAATAGAGCAAATGGCAAAACCAAAAGATTGATTTTTTTCATATTTTTATAATTAATTACTTAGTTAAATAATTATAACACATTTTCTATAAAAATGTAACCTCCTCCCCGGACTAAAACCCAGGGTTTACTTTTGCGGCATAAAAAAAGCTCGGACAATCTGTTCGAGCTTTTCTATGCTAATAAACTATTTAAAATCTAAAAATATTTATTCTATCTCAGTTTCAACGTTTACAAGATTAGGACAATTATTCATCATCCGTTCTCCTTGAGCGTTGCCGCGTCTCATAGCCTGACCATTGCCTTGTCCATTTCCTTGTCGAGTACCAAGTCCCATAGCTGGGCCTTCTTCAATACCAATGCTCTTTAAAATTTCTCTAGCATCGTCCATTAAATTGTGAGCTTCAACAAATTTAGTAAAATTATCAGCTGTAACTTTTTCAGCAAAAGGATTATTTTCTCCAATAGCATCTTTCCAGGCATTATAGTCATTAGCAGCAAGAGCTACTTCAACCGCTTCAAAATCAGCCTGCATTTCCGCTTGACGACTCTCTCTTTGAGCCTCCATCACAACCCTCTCCTCTTCACTTAGATTCTCAAAACCACGAGCTTCTCCGCGCATAGCTTTTCCGTTGCTAGCTTCAAACATATTATCACTTGCAGCTTGACTAGCGATAATACCGCCACCAATTAAGGCAAGGGCCGAAAGAGCAATTACGGTATTCATTAACTTTTTGTTTTTCATATTTTTTTTATTATTAAATAAATAAAAGAGCGTATTAATCCTTGCAAGGCGACGCTTAGGCCGTCACTAACTAATACGCTTAAAAATTTTATTTCTTCCAAGGTAGCTTTAACTCCATCTCTTTTGATCCCCCTGGGAAACCATGTCGTGGTTGAGACATAAAAGCTCTACCGGCTTGAGGTATTTTAATAAGCTTAGCCTCAAAAGTAGTTTCAGCGGTAGCTTCTCCTATTAAATGTAATGGCTGACCATTAAATAACTCTAAGTCATTGGAAATTTCAGCCGGAATAATAACTTCCCAAACTTTCCCGCTTGGATCAATAATACTTAAGTCGCCATTATTTAAAGACGCAAGCCCCGCTAATCGCCCCGCTTCTGGATTGAGCCAAAAACCTAATTGTGGATTAAACATTCTCGCATATGAAGGTGCTTTTTGACCAAGTATATCATCTATTTTTCTCCCAAGACCAACCAGAAAAAATAATTCGCCTAAAATAATGCTAATTAAAATCGCAAAAATTATAATAAAACTAAAAGGATAACGATAACCTTTGGGACTGTGTTTAATATTATAAGAAAGCACAAAAATAAATAATCCTAAAAAAATAAGCCAAAGATAAGGAAGGGTCATTAAAAAGAAAGATAAAAAGCCACCATCGAGTCTTAAGCCCATCTCCCAATTATTATATTTTAATAAATAAATAATAACTGATATTGCCGCTGAACCAAAAATAAGAGCTAGGGCCCCGAAGACCCAAACGACGTAATTTTTAAGTAAAAAATGCCATCGCGGTTTTGGTGAAATATTTTCAGTTTTTATTTTCTCAAGCAAATGCTCGGCAAAATTATTGGTCTTCATATATTTAAAATTTTATTTTTTGTTTTTCCGCTTCAGCTTTAAAAGCTAACTTCGCCCGATTTATCATTGAAGCGACTGTTCCTGATGGTTTTTTAAGAATATCAGAAATCTCCTCATAACTTTTTTCTTCCAAAAATTTTAAAACCAAAACCTCGCGATATTTCTCGTCAAGCAAATCAAGAATTTTATTAATTTCCTCGCTCGCTAAATTTAAATCGGTTTGAATCCTAATATCAATACCGTCGGCTAAATTTTTTAAGCCCTCCTCATCTATATTAACAGCATTTCCCTCCGGGCGAGCTTTTAATTTACGATAACGACTAATAACATGGTTATGGGCGATGCGATAAATCCAAGAAGAAAATTTCAAACCATAATTAAAGTCATTTAAATTAAGATAAGTTTTAATAAAAATTTCTTGTAAAATATCTTGAAGCTCATCCTCGTCAACTTTAGTTAATCTTTTAACATAAGACGACAAAGGTTTCTCATAAAGTTTAACGATATCTAAAAAGGCGTCGCGATTAGCTAAGCTAGCCGCAACTAAATCTCTCTCATTTTTTTGTTTTATCTCCTGAGAGTTTTGGGTCATAAATCAACTTCTTTTTCTAATACGCAAAAGCTTATAAGTTTCTTCTGTTATTATAATCCTATAATGGCCTTAAATCAAAAACCCTGAAACTTTGTTTGTTTCAGGGCTTCTTTTAACTTTCTTGCAATGAAGATATTTCAATTCAAATGAATTAATTTAATGAAAATCCCCCATTTTTGATCGACACTTATTACAATGATTTTATCATTATCCATTATAATTGAACTGTTCAATTCCGCTACAATTGATTGGTAGTCTATAGTTCCCTCACTGTGAAAGAAAAAAATACGAGGCCTGCTCTCCTCAAAAAAACTATTTGTTACCAAGGAAACGTTAATTTCATTTTTTGGAATAGTTTTTCCAACCAAGCGGCGCTGAATTATTTTTTCTATATATTCAAGGCTATTTGGTGAAAAAAAATCACCAAAAATTACAGAATCACTATTTTCAATAAGTGATTTTAAACTATCTACTAGCTCGGAGATGTTATCCGGAGTTACTACTACTTTTTCCATTTTATATAAAGTTTTAAATGTTCAATAATATTAAGAATTTTCATTTGATGATATCCATTTAACTACCAGGAAAAAACCCGACCAAAACAGAGCTATGAAATAAAAGAAAAGAAAGGTTATAAGATATTTATAACTATTAGACATATAGTCTAACATTTCTGAATTGAAATGACTTAATAATCCTAAGCCAATCAATACCACTAATACAGTGCTAAGCATAATAATTAAATACTTGTTCATTTTATATGATTTTAAAGTTCTACAATACAATTTGACTATCAAATAAGTATATCATAGATATACTATTTTGTCAAGCTTAAGATTATTTAAGATTATTTAATGTAAAATTTATACAAAAAACCACCTATACGGTGATTTTTCCAAATGAGCCGTTGACCGGGATTGAACCGGTGACCTTCTCCTTACCATGGAGATGCTCTACCAGCTGAGCTACAACGGCGGCTAAAATTCTCTTAATTATCCTCTCCTAAAGCCATAATTTCCTCACGCCAAGTTTGCAACTTATTGTTTTCAGGATTGATAGCTGACATCTTATTAAAATAGGTCCAAGCTAGGCCCTTATCTTTTTTCATTATACTTAAATCCAAAATTAGGTCAAGATAACGAGGATTATTAGGCTCTAAATCAAGCGCTTCTCTAATACTTTCTAAAGCATAATCTAATCTTTCTAATTCTAAGCCCGCTTTAGCTAGAGAAAAATAAATTTCTGCGACTGATAAATCCTCGGCTAATATACCTAATCTTTTTTCTTTGACCGCTAATTTAAGAGCGAAGCTTAAAGTTTGGATTGCCTCCGTTAACTTGGCGTTACTATAATAAAGCTCGCCTAAAAAGAAAAAAGCCCGTAAATTCTTTTGATCGAAATTAATAATATCTAAATACTTAGCTTCAGCTAAAACACCATCGTCCTGCTTTTCAGCGACCTCCGCTTCCCTAAATAAATCTTTAATTAATTTATTTCTTTGCTCCATTGGCAGGGGGCGATTTTTTAGATAACTACTTTTTAAAGAATGAAGATTTTTCTCAATAAAAGTTAAAGTGTTTTTTGTTTTGTTTTTAAGGTGCTCAATATTTAGTAAAAAGACCTGGCTAAGACGCATTAGATCACGATTAATTCTTTTTTTAATAATCGCTCTCTTAAAGCCCGCCTCCTTCTCCCCAGGAATATTATCAGTATTTAAAATTGATAAAATAGAAAACTTGCGAATAATAACAATAAAAACTGCCAACATCGAGACAAGCGCAATAAATAAAGCAATTTTTTCAAACAATAACATATGAATTATGGGATTAA
>Ga0100381_1005840_pt1 | contig 10135 bp, 8 predicted proteins | sample CryGeymeta201505_FD_80416 | JGI IMG/M metagenome (GOLD analysis project Ga0100381, IMG submission 80416) | Groundwater microbial communities from Crystal Geyser aquifers in Utah, USA - Crystal Geyser metaG 2015-05 | ecosystem: Environmental > Aquatic > Deep subsurface > Groundwater | place: USA...
AGATCATCGTCGAGCAGCTCGGCGTCGAGCAGCTCGGCGTTGAGCAGCTCGGCGTTGAGCAGCTCGGCGTTGTCCAAATCAGCATCATCGAGCTCGTAGGCTTGGCTCACCTGGGGCGCCGCCAGAGCTGCCGCGAGGGGCGGTGCCTCATCCTGCGCCTGCTCCTCCGGGAAGACGTTGGCCATGAAGCGCGCGAGCGTGCGTCGGGTCAGGACCATCGCCTCCTCGAAGGCCAGGCGCTCCAGCGCCTCGGACATCTCCTGAGCCGTCGCGAAGCGCATGAAGGGGTCCGGCTCGAGCGCCTTCATCACGATGCCGTCGAGGCGCATGGGCAAGCTGCGATCGAGGGAACGGATCGAAGGCACGTCGGCCTTCTGCACGTTCATCACCGTCTCGAGATCGTTCTTGCCCAGGAAGAGCCGTTGGCCCGTCAGCCACTCGAACAGGCAGGTGCCGAGGGAGAAGATGTCGCTGCGATAGTCGATCTCGTGCCCGCGCGCCTGCTCGCACGAGAGGTAGGCGAGCTTGCCTTTGACCACGCCCGCCTGCGTCTGCGTCAGGCGCCCCGCGGCCTTGGCCAGGCCGAAGTCGATCACCTTCACCTGACCCTCGAAGGAGAGCAGGACGTTCTGGGGCGAGACGTCGCGGTGGATGATGCCCATGGCATTGCCCAGGCTCTCGGTCGTGTGCGCCGCGTGCAGCGCGCGCGCGACGCGCATCGCCACGTGGATGGCGATGGCCGGCGGCAAGGCCGCTCGTCCGTTCAACTCCATCAGCCGATCGGCCACGCGCCGCATGTCGCGGCCGTGAACGTACTCGAGGGCGATGTAGAGCTGCTCGTCCACACGCCCGAGGTCGAAGACCTGCGCAACATTCGGATGCGAGAGACGAACGGCGATCTTCGCCTCGTCGATGAACATGCGCGTGAACTCGTCGTCGCCGAGGCCTGGCAGGATGCGCTTGATCGCCAGCTCCTGCTCGAAGCCCACGGCGCCACGGCGCGTCGCTCGAAAGACTTCGGCCATCCCGCCGACCGCCACGCGCTCGTGCAGCTCGTACTCGCCGAAGCTCTCGAATCCGCTGACCATCGCCGACAAGCCTCGCCCCACCCCGTTCCGACGTCAACGCCGGGCCGTTTGGCCCTGTGCGCGACACGACCATCGACAGGGTAACTCGGAAGACCCTCGAGAGGCGCGGCATCATCTGCGACCGTGGACGGCCCCGGCGGCGATCCGACCGTGCCCTGCTGCCGCGATCGTCCTCCGACGAGCCAGGGACGGGGTCAAACGGGGAGATTCGGGTAAATTCTCACAGAACATCTCGTATTTGCGTGATCCCGGCTGAGGACGGTGGAATGATCCTTCCGTGGCTCCACCCTTCGACGTGGCAGAGGTTACGCTCGACACCGCTCGCGGCGAGCGACGCGCCCTGGTCGCCACGCCGACGCGCCATCTGCGAATCAAGCCGGGTGACCTGAAGCGGGACGACCGGGTCGACTTCAGGCCGGATCCCGTGGCCACGCGTGCACAGGAGGCGCGGGGCGACGCCAAGCTGATGATCTTTCGTGGCAAGGACGACGTCGGCCAGGGCAGCTGGGCTATTGACGGCACCGTGGACGAAGGACAGGCCGCGGCGGTGGGCGAGGAGCTCGTGCGCTGGCACCTGCCCACCTGGAGGACGCTGGCGGCGGACGGAATCGTGCTGCTCGTCCATCTGGATCTCGACGAGCGCACGTGCCTGGCTCTGGAAGCGGGCAAGCGCATCGTGTCCCGGGAGCTCAGGCTGAAGTCGCGCACCGAGGGCACACTGGCGAACGACGTGGAAGAGGCGCGCGCGCGACTCGACCTGTGGCTGCTGCAACACCTGGTCTTCTTCTTCGGCCTCAGCTATGAGCGCGCGGTCACGAGCACGCTGCCCGACATGATGCCGATGCTCGAGCAACGTCAGGGCTCCCTCGGCCGGCTGCTGGCCGAGCTTCCGCCGACGCCCGTCGAGCCCGACGATTGAAGATGTGTCCATCTATCGCGTGATTGGCGCCGAAGCGCGCGGGCGCGCGGGCGCACGATCGAAACGTAGGCGGCGATGACCGCTACGACGAGCCTCTCGGCAACGCGATGTCGATGTGGAGCTGATCTTTGGCGTGAGCTCGCCAAGGTCGCCAAAGGCTCCGCCGACCTGCTGCCAATGCAGCGTCAGCCGAGCAGATGCGAGGCGTGCTGCAGGAGGGGGCAGCCGATGGCGTTGAGCAGGATGACGCAGGTGACTTTGGCGGCACCAGGTACGAGCACCTGCGTGATGCCGTGATGGATTTTCTGGTGCGCATTCGCAAGCTCAGCCAGTCCCGCCCGGGCTCGATAGAGCGGCTTGGCTTCGTCGGTCTCCATCCGTTCGCGCCAGGCAACGACTTCAGGATCGGCTCCTTCGGCCGCGAGCTGCTCGATGGTCTTGACCGTCTTGGCCGTCTTGGCGGGCGGGACGAGCACATCGACGCCCAGGCGCCGGGTTGCCGCGATGTCCTCGGCCTTGGCATGTCCACCGTCGGCCAGAAGCACGGCGCGGCTCCTCGATCCCAGGCTTGCCCCCGCTGCCAGTCGTCTTGCCCGTGCCCGCGGTTCCCGGCGAATCGTCAAACCGCCGAAGTTTCTCCATGCAGCCGTTCGACCACAAGCCGATCCTCTTGGCGATCCACTTCTAGCAACCTCCACCCAGATTTCTGGACACCTCTTGAGGCGGCACCAGCCCGAGGGGCCCTGAAGGCGAGGCGAGAATTCCCGGCGAAATCGCCACGTCGCCGCGTCACACGGTTGTCACCGATCAGTCACGGCGATAGCTTCCCGCCATGCGTATCCCCCTCGCCCATTTGCTGGTGAAGAGTCCCCTTCCGCGAATCGCCGACCAGATGAAGGCGGTCGCCGCCTGTGTCGATCGTGTCCCCGAGCTGATCCAGGCCCTGGTCGATGGTGACCAACCCGCCATCGAGCGCCTCGCCCGCGACGCCAGCAGCCTCGAAGGCGAGGCGGATCGCGTGAAGAACGAGGTGCGAGGCTCGATGCCCGTGCGTCTCTACCTGCCCGTGGATCGTCGCGACGTGCTGCGCCTGATCGCGCAGGTGGACGCCATGGCCGACTGCGCCGAGGACGTCGGTGTCATCCTCACGCTGCGCCCGCTGACGGTGCCGGAGGGCTGCGAGACCTTGCTCGTGCTCTTCGTCGAGCGCGTCATGGCGACGGTGGAGTCCGCCTCGCGCCTCGTGGACACGACCGACTCGCTGATCAAGAGCGGCTTCGGCGGACGCGCCGCCGAGCAGGTGCGCGCGCTGATCGACGAAGTGGGGCGCCGCGAGCACGAAGCCGACAAGCTCCAGGACCAGTGCGCGAAGGTGATCTTCAAAGCGGAGAAGGAGCTCTCGCCCGTGGCGGTCTTCATGTGGATGAAGCTCCTGAACAAGCTGGGCGACATCGCCAACCACGCCGAGAACGTGGGCGACCAGTACCGCCTCTTCATCGCGGCCTGACGCGATGGAGAGCACGACCGTGATCCTGGCCGTCGCGACCCTCGCCGGCCTCTACATGGCCTGGAACATCGGGGCCAACGACGTCGCCAACGCCATGGGTACGTCGGTGGGCTCGGGCGCGCTGACTCTGCGCGGCGCGATCATCGTCGCGGCCATCTTCGAGTTCGGCGGCGCCATGCTCGTCGGCGGCACGGTGACGAAGACGGTGCGCCAAGGCATCGTCTCGCTCGAGGCCGTCGGGGGCGACCCGATGCTCCTGGCGCTGGGCATGACGGCGTGCCTGCTGGCCGCCGCGGTCTGGCTGCACGTCGCGACCTACTTCGGTTGGCCCGTCTCCACGACGCACAGCATCGTCGGTGCCGTCGTCGGCTTCGGCATCACCGCGGGTGGCGTGTCCGCCGTGAACTGGGGCGTGATGGGCAGCATCGTGGCGAGCTGGGTGGTCTCGCCCGTGCTGGGAGGTGTGATCGCCTATCTGCTCTTTCGCCTGCTGCGCAATCGGGTGCTGGACGACGACGAGCCCATCGAGGCCCTCACGCGCTTCGGGCCGTGGCTGATCTCGGTCCTCGGCTTCGTGCTGACGCTGTCCTTGCTGTGGAAGGGCCTGAAGCCTCTGCACCTGAATCTGCCCATCCACGTCGCTCTGCCTGTGGCCGTGAGCGCCGGCGTGGTCGTGGGGCTCGTCTCAATCCCAATCTTGAAGCGACGCACGCGCGCGATCGAAGAGGGCGGCAGCCACGACCCGGAGCGCGTCTTCCTCTTCTTGCAGATCCTCACCGCCTGCTTCGTCGCCTTCGCCCATGGCAGCAACGACGTGGCCAACGCGGTCGGTCCCTTGAGCGCGGTCTACGGCGCCATCGAGCACGGCGTGTCGGAGCAGGTCACGGTGCCCATGGGCATGCTCGTGGTCGGCGCCGTGGGCATCGTCATCGGCCTCGCGACCTACGGCTACAAGGTGATGGCGACCATCGGCAAGGAGATCACCGCGCTGACACCGTCCCGCGGCTTCGTCGCCGAGTTCGCCGCCGCCACCACCATCGTGGCCGCGAGCAAGCTCGGGCTGCCCGTCTCCACCACGCACACCCTGGTCGGCGCGGTCGTCGGCGTGGGCTTCGCGCGCTCCCTCGGCGCGCTCGATCTCGGCGTCGTGCGCGGCATCATCTTGAGCTGGTTCATCACCGTGCCCTTCGCGGCGTTGCTGGCGGCCGGGCTCTTCGCCCTCGCGCGGCTCGCGATCTGATAAAAGCGCCCATGGCTTACGTCTTCGATCCCCAGGCCCTCGCCGAGTGCGCACGCGTCGGCCAGGATCTCCCAGTCTCGGACCGCCTCGAGGCAGTGCACCGCGCCGTCGCCGAGCGCTATCCGAGCGACATCGACACGCGTCCGCTGGTGTGGATGTTCAACAACGCCGGCGGCGCCATGGGGCAGATGGCGCTCCTGCACGCGTCGCTGAGCGAATACGTCCTGCTCTTCGGCAGCCCGATCGGCACCGAGGGTCACTCCGGGCGCTATCGCACGGAGGTCTGGGACTTCATGCTCGAGGGCGAGATGTGGTGCTACACGGAGGGACAAGCCGAACGCAGCGTCTACCGCCCCGGCGACACCGCCTACCTCGGCGCGGACAAGGCCAAGGGCTATCGCATCCCGGACCACGCCTTCATGCTCGAGTACTCGCGCGGACCCATCCCGACGATGTTGCCCTTCGGGCTGCTCGACACGGCCATGAGCACCCTGGACACGACGACGGCTCTGCGCACGCTGCGCGCCTACGGCGGTGGCGTCGTGCGGTCCTTGTTGCGCGGCAAGATCTGAACACGCCAGCCCCTTGCCCCTGAGCGCGTCCGCGGGTTCGGGACGCGAGCCCCTGCCTAGATCTTGCTGATGCTGCGCAGCACGTGACGCCCGCCGGGCTCCGGCGAGAACGTGAAGCGCACCTGATCGCCCACGGCGAGCCCCTCGAGCAGGCTCGCGTCCTCCACGCTGAAGGGCATGGTCATCTCGGGCATGTAGTCGGGCACAGCCTGATGATGGATGGTGATGGAGCGCTGATCGTCGGCGATGGCGCGCACCTCACCCCTGGCGTCGTAGCGACGCGAAGGCTGGGCCTGCGCTTCCGCGGCGGGGGGGGCCTCCGAGCCACAGGCGACGACGCCCAGGCCAAGGGCGGCGAGCAGCAGAGCGAGGCGGATTTTCGACATACGCATGACGCCAACCTGCGCCCCGCGAACGGCAGCGGCAAGGTGGCGAATTGTCGCAGCACACCGCAGCGCACCGCAGCGACCGAGAGCGACGCGCGGCGATGCTAGACTCGCCCCATGGACCCTCGCCCCGGTCGACTCGAACGCATGTTGGCCGACCTGTCGCGTCAGAGGGGCGCGCGAGGCGAGGACGGCGAGGAGCTCGGTGCGTTGGAGCGCGCGGTGCGCTGGCTGGGCGGTGCCCTGGGCGAGATGGGACGCGCGCGTGAGGCGTTGGACTTCTTGACCACGCGCGGCTTCGACCAGGTCGTGGGTCAGGGCGAGAGCGTGGAGATCGAAGCCCTGCTCGACCCGCTGCGCACGCGTCTGGCGCGATCGATCCGCTTCACCAGCCACGACGGTGACCTGGGCCAAGCGACGCTCGACGAGCGCGGGCGCGCACGTCTGGACTTCTCGGCGACCCAAGCCGGCGTGTTCGAGATCAAGGCGCAAGCGCTGACGGAGTCGGGCACGGGATTGGGCGAGGTCACGGGCGGCGCGGGACGACTGATGGTCGTGGCGGAAGAGCCCGTCATGGCCATCGACCTCGCGCTGCTGGACACGGGCCTGCCGGAAGCCCTGCTCGAGCTCCAGCGTGGAGGAGTGGGTCTGGTGTTCCTCGCGCTCACGCCCGGCGTCGTGCGCGAGCAGGCGAGGACCGCGCTCACGGCCGCGGGGCTGGGCAACGCGCCGATCCTGGGCCTGGACGCCGCGACCGCGAAGCTGCCGACCCTCGGTGTCGACTTTCGCGCCGTGTTCGCGCGCACGCTGATTCGACGCATGCGTGCGACGGGCGTGGCCCTGGTCGGGCTCGTCACCCCCGACGTGGCGACGATGGCCAGCGCCCAGGATCGACACATGCGCGTGATCGACGAGGCCGCTTTGGCGGACTCGACGCTCCTCGCCCAACTCGCAGAGGCCGCGCGCGCCTTCCACGAACGGTGCCGGCTCGCCCCGAGCGAGCTTTCGTTCCGCCTCGACGAAGCGACGGCGACCCAGACCGTCTCGGGCAACACGTGCGTGGTCGAGCTCGACAACGGCGCCGCACGACGCGCCGTGTTGCGTGCCATCGACGAAGCCAGGGACGAGGTCCTGCTGAGCGTCTACATCCTCGAGGAAGGCCGCTTCACGGACGAGCTCAGCTACGCCCTGGTCGACGCCGCGCGCCGGGGCGTAAAGGTCCGCGTCCTGGTCGATGCGCTCTTCTCGCGCCAGGACGTGCTCGGGGTGCAGAACCCCATCGTCGCCGGGCTCGCGGCGGAGCCGGGCCTGCAGATCCTGGCGCGAAATCCGATCCTGTCCCTCGACTCCCTCGATCCCCTGCTGCTCAAGGAGCGCGACCATCGCAAGCTGCTGGTGGTCGATGGATTCCGCGCCTTCGTCAGCGGCCGAAACGCAGGCGACGCCTACTACACGGGCTTCTCCGAGGTGCCCATCACGGACTTCACGGCCCATGAGCACATCCCCTGGCTCGACGCCCATGTCGAGCTCCTGGGGCCTCTGACGCACGAGGTGGCGGCGAGCTTCCGCGAGGCCTTCATCGAGGCGGGTGGCCCCGACTTCGAGCTCGCGCCGGCGCCCGCGCCCCAGGGCCAGGCGAAGGCGCGCCTGGTGATCCACCGCGGAGTCGGCGACGCCAACGCCATGGCCGCCTACGAGGCCATCCTCGACTCGGCGCGCGACCACGTCTTCATCCTCAACGACTTCCCCGTCGTCGACACGCTCGCCGCCGCCGTGCGTCGCGCCATCGCGCGCGGCGTCAGCGTGACGCTCTTGACGGGCAGCGCTCTGACGCGTCGCCTGGACGGAAGCTTCTTCCGCGGACCGCTGCACCGCGAGGCCTTCGAGTACATGACCAAGAATCGTCTGCTGCCGCTGCTGGCCGCGGGGCTCCAGATCATCGAGGTGGTCTCGCCGCCCGACGCCCGGGTGCTGGCGCGCGGCGGCGCGGTGCGACCCTACGTGCACGCCAAGCTGATGAGCGCCGACGGCCGCGTGGTCAGCGTGGGCTCGGCCAACCTCGACGTGACGGCGAGCTACTGGGAGCAGGAGGCCATCGTCGTTGTCGAAGACGAAGAGGTGGCGCAACGCCTGGAAGCGGAGCTCGAGATCTGGCGAAGTCGCGGCGTGCGTCTGGACCCGGAGGATGAGACCTTCGCCGCCGAAGCGCCGCTGCGTGAGCTCGCCTCACGCCTGTGGCCGAACAGCCTCTACTCCTGAGCGGTGTGCGCCGCGGGTCGGCCCCGCGTGTAGGCGCAGCAGCCGGCGGCGCATTCGTCGGGCGAGGGACCGAGCACGCCCAGGCTGGGGCGACGACCGCCCGGCTCCACGCGCTCGAGCACGAGCTCGCGCACCATCTCGACGAAGCGTGGATGCGCGCCCACGGTGCCGGCACGGTAGAGTTCGATGCCGTGCTCTGCGGCGCGCTCCTTGGCCTCGACGTCCAGATCCCAGACCACCTCCATGTGGTCGGCCAAAAAGCCGATGGGGACGACGACCAGATCGTGCACGCCGATCAGCGTGAGGGCGTCGAGGTGATCGACTACGTCGGGTTCGAGCCAGGGCACCTCGGGCGGGCCGCTCCGGCTCTGGAAGACGAGCTGCCACTCACGCTTCCCGATCGCTTCGGCCACGAGGCGACACGACTCTTCGAGCTGCTCGCGGTAGGGCGACGTGGCGTCCATGGTGAACGGGATGCTGTGCGCGGTGAAGGCGACACGAGCGCTCGCGCGACGCTCCTCGGGCACGCGCGCGAGGGCCTGCTCCACGCGGGCCACCTGCGCCTCGAGGAAGCCGGGGTGGTTGTGGAAGAGGCGAAGCTTGAACAGCTCCGGTGCACCGGGACCGACGGCGGCACGCGCGCGCTCGAGATCTTCGCGATACTGGCGGCAGCCTGAATAGCTACCGAAGGCGCTGGTCGCGAAGACGAGCGCCCGCTCGATGCCGTCGCCGCGCATCTGGCGCACGGTGTCTTCGAGCAGCGGGTGCCAGCCGCGGTTGCCGAAGTAGACCTTCAGCTCGGGCCCCTTGGTGATGAAGGCCTGACGCAGCGCCGCCACCAGCTGACGGTTGCAGTCGTTCAGCGGGCTCTTGCCGCCGAAGTGGGCGTAGTGAGTGGCGACCTCCTCGAGACGCTCGCGGGGCACACCACGACCGCGTACGACGGACTCGAGGAAGGGCATGACGTCCTCGGCCTTCTCCGGCCCTCCGAAGGAGAGCACGAGCAGCGCGTCGTAGTGCGGGGCTGGCGGGGGGATGGTGTCCATCGGCGGCAGTTTCGACAATCCCGAGGCGCGCGCAAGTGGACGGGTGTCCGGTGCGCTCGGCTCAGCCTCAGATGTGCAGGATGGTGAGCGCGGCGTTGACGATGCCCATCAGGCCCTCGCCGGCGATCAGCCCCGAAGCGAGCACGAAGTTGAAGCGATCGACCGCGGTCGGGTTCTGCCTCTTCCAGATCCACCAGGCGACGAGCCCGAAGAACATGATCATGGAGTAGAAGGCGGGGATGATGAAGGCGATGCCGCAGGCGAGACCGCTGGGCACGTAGGGGGCGATCCGCTTCACGCGCCTGAGCGCGGAGATCGCGATGCCGACCAGGACCGCGGCCAGCACGGCCCACTCCGCGTGGGGAGGCAGCGCCTCGAGCCCCTGGGCCAAGAGCTCGGCCATCGCCTTCCAGGCCATGGCGGCAGGCGCCGGCATCTTCTCGCCGCCGATCTCATAGGCGGTGGTGAAGACGTAGTAGACGGGGACGACGAAGACGACGCCCGCACAGATGCCCACCAGCTGCGCCAGGAACTGCTTCCGGGGCGACGCGCCGAGCAGGTAGCCCGTCTTGAGGTCCTGCATCATGTCGGCGGCCTGCGAGGCCCCGGCACCAGTGATCGCGGCGGCCATCAGGTTGGTGGCGATCTGCCCCGGCGCCAGCGCGCCGTAGACCAGCTGCGTGACCTTGCCCATGCCGCCGACGGGGTTGATGTCGGTCTCACCCGTGGAGCGCACGGCCACGATCGAGAGCATGGCCGAGAGCGCGATGGCGACCAGGCTCATCCACCAGGCGATGTCGAAGACGATGGACCCGATCACCATCGTCAACACCGAGCCTGCGGCGAGTCCGCCCATCCACCAGGCGTTGGGGATGGCGTTGGGATCCGCTTCCTTCTTCGGCTCACCCGCCGCTGCCTTCTCCACGGTGGAGAGCTGCGTGGGACGCGAGAGCGCGCGCCGGAAGGTGCGCCAGCTGAAGGCCAAGGTGCTCAGAGCCTCGCTGACCATCAGCGCGACACCGGGCCAGAGGATCCAGCCGCGTGGGCCATCGGCGTAGCTCATGATGGCGCCGGTCGCCCAGCCTTGCGATTGGGCCAGGGGCGCGAGGATGGCCCAG
>Ga0100381_1005846_pt1 | contig 10130 bp, 8 predicted proteins | sample CryGeymeta201505_FD_80416 | JGI IMG/M metagenome (GOLD analysis project Ga0100381, IMG submission 80416) | Groundwater microbial communities from Crystal Geyser aquifers in Utah, USA - Crystal Geyser metaG 2015-05 | ecosystem: Environmental > Aquatic > Deep subsurface > Groundwater | place: USA...
CCACCAATAACACACGAATAAGAACTATAGATATTTTAGTTAATTCTTAAATAATTGTTTTCTTGGTGTTCATTCGTGTTAATTCGTGGATGAAAGTTAAAAAAAATTCATTTGGCATTAAGACCATTGTATTCCTTTGAACCAAGCCTGATAAATCAGGCAACTACATCTTCGTAACTTATTGTAGTTGCTCAATTTATTGAGCTAAATGTTTTATACTTGAACAAAGCCTGATAAATCAGGCAACTACATCTTCGTAACTTATTGTAGTTGCTCAATTTATTGAGCTAAATGTTTTATACTTTCCTATACTTTTAAAAAATGAAGCAGAGTAAACTTTTAGTGCCGGAAATTAAGAAATTATTGAAAGAGAACCGAATCGAAGAGATGAAGAGAACTCTGAAAAATCTTCATCCGGTTGATCTTGCCTCTATTTTAGCTAATCTTGAAGATAAAGAAGCAATCGTGACTTTTCGGCTTCTTTCCAGAGAGATTGCTTTATCCACCTTTAATGAACTGGATGAAGAAAAACAAGCGCATCTTCTTTTACTACTGGGAAATTATACGGCCGAGGTTTTAAATGAGATGGCTGCTGACGAGAGGGCGGATCTTTTTGAAGAGTTGCCCGGAGAAATCATCCAGCGGTTTCTTCCTTTGATGAGTCCGGAAGAACGAGCTGACCTTGAGAAACTTCTGAAGAAAAAGGAAAATTCTGCCGGCAGCATTATGACCACAGAATATGCCTCATTGAAGCCAGAATTAACTATTAGTGAAGCATTAGAAAACATTCGGCAAATGGCGCCCAAGAAGGAGACCATTTACTATCTTTACGTTGTGGATAACGAGGGAAAACCGATTGGCGTGGTCTCGCTGAAAGATCTGGTTTTAGGGGAACCTTCTCAGAAAATTGCTGAAATTATGCATCCTGAAGTAATCAGTGTAAGAGAAGAACAGGACCAGGAGGAAGTAGTCAGATTAATTGCCAGATATAATTTTTTGGCGGTGCCGGTCGTGGACAGGAAAAATAGACTTTCCGGCATTGTTACCGTTGATGACAGTTTAGACATCATTAAAGAAGAAAACACCGAAGACGTCCATAAGATGGCGGCAATGGGGGCTCCTGAGGAGGAATACTTTAAGACAAGTTTCTTTATTTTAGCCAAAAAAAGAGTTATCTGGCTGATTGCTTTGCTTGTCGTCGAAACCTTTACCAGCAATATTCTTAAGGGTTATGCTTATGCTTTGGAAGCGGTTATTGCTCTCGCTTTCTTCATTCCGATGCTTATCGATACAGCAGGTAATGCCGGGACACAATCAGCGACTGTAGTCATCAGAGGATTGGCTACCGGAGAATTCTCTCTGCGCCAAACCTTCAGGATATTAAGAAGGGAGATTTTGGCCGGCTTAGTCTTGGGGTCAATAATTGGAATTTTTGGTATGGCCAGAGCCTTCTGGATGCAAAAGAATCCTCTTTTGAGCCTGACGGTGGGTTTGACTTTAGTAGCGATGATCATTTTTGCCACTATCTCAGGAACACTTTTCCCTCTTCTTTTGCGAAAAATCAAACTGGATCCGGCAGTAGCGGCCGGGCCATTTATTACTACCATAGTAGACATCACCGGCCTCATCATTTATTTCCAAATTGCTAAATTTCTCCTGCATATCTGATTCAACTATAAAGATTACCGCAGATAAAGATTAAGGAAAAAGGGGGAAGTAAAAAGATGGGAAATAAAGACAAGTTATAAAACCACGAATTTATCGAATTTTACGAATTAGAGTAATTCGCGTTAATTCGTGGTTAGAAAAAGGAAATTCCTATGCAATTAAATTAGCCCCCTCACCTCCATCCTCTCCCCTTGGGGATGCTGGTGCGACGAATAAGGAGCACCGTTTTAGCATGCCTGCCGAGATGTGAGGCAGGCCGGGGAGGAAATTAATTAGGTGCGGGGGAACTTTGAAATTCCATACAACAAAATACGCCTGATGAATCAGGCAACTACACCTGTTTTTTTGATAAAAGAAGTTTCTGTGGTATAATTTCCACAATACTAAAAAAATTTAGTATATCGGAAATATGAATTGGGTAGAATTTGAACAAAAGGTTCCTAAAAATATCCCCTTTAGTCCAGGGCAGATAAATATATTTTTTCCTGAACTTAACCTGAAATCCATCCAGCAAAATCTGTTTAATTGGCAAAGAAAACAAAGGATAGTAAAACTGCGCAGGAATCTCTATGTGAATAAGAATAAAAATGTAGATTTAGGGCTAATCGCGAATAAGATTTATGAGCCCTCTTATATAAGTTTGGAGTATGGTTTAAGTTTCTATAACCTGATTCCTGAAGCCGTTTTTGGCATTACTTCTGTGACGCCTAATAAGACCAAACAATGCGAAAATGGATTGGGTAATTTTATTTATCGCAAGATTAAAAAGGAATTATATTTTGGATTTTATTATTTTAATAATATTCTGATTGCCGATAGAGAGAAATGCTTTTTGGACTATTTCTATTTCAATCTTTCCCGGGTTAAGTTTGAGGAAAACTATCTAAAAGAATTAAGGTTACAAAATATGGAAAAATTAAAAATAGTTAAATTGAAGAAATATCTTGAAAGATTCAAGGTTAAGAAATTAAAACAATTTATAGATTTCTGTCTGAACTATTATGGATGACATTATTAGAAATTTAATCCAGGCTCAGCCTAAATCTTTATCAATCCATATCATTAGAGAATTTCTACAGATTCATACCCTTTATTGTCTCAGTAAAAGTAAAGATGCAAAGAACCTGGTTTTCTTGGGAGGGACCGCTCTGAGGATTTTACATAATACCAATCGCTATTCCCAAAATCTGGATTTTGACCTGGTCAATCTTCCTCCTGAAGAATTTCAATTCGGCAAATTTTTAGATGGTATCTCCAGTTATTTTGAGAAACAAACCCTTCATTGCACCTTTACCAAAAATACAAAAGGTACTGTTTACAAATCAATGATAAAATTTCATAGCCTATTATTTAATTTTCGGTTATCTCCCGATAGAGATGAGGTTCTATCAATAAAGTTCGAAATAGATACTCATCCCAATCCTGAGAGCAAATTCAGTAGTTCAGTAATTAATAAATATAACTTGGTTTTTCCTATCCTGCGCAGAGATATTTCTTCAATGATGGCCGGCAAAATTTGCGCAGTTTTCAAGAGAGGTTATCGGCTGGGAAGGGATTTTTATGATTTGGGTTGGTATCTCACTAAGAGGATTGAACCAAATTATAAATACTTAGAAAAGGAACTGGGAATTAGAAACAAGCAAGAGATGGGGGAACGGTTATTAGATTTGTTTACAAAGGTAGACACAGAAAAATTGATTGGTGAAGTAGAGCCTTTTTTAATTAAGAAAGAAGAACTATTTTTATATTCCCAGTTAGACAGGGTAGTTCATGATTATCTTCAAGAGGTGGCGTAAAAAAATGGGATGTGTCCCTATTTAAAATGAGAATATTATATACCTCGGCATCGGTGGATATCAGGGAGAAGGGCTTGGGGGGGAAGACGCACTTTATAGAAGTGGCAAAGAACCTGAAGGAATTGGGTAATAGTTTATTGGTGCTTGTTTCCGGATATCGCCCGAGAAATAAAATTTCAATAGAGTTCCCCCCCTCCTCAATCCTCCCCCTCAAGGGGGGAGGGAATGGGTGGGGGTGTAATTTAAATATTAAATATATCTATATTCCCGCTTTTCCCAAAAGGTCGGTTTCCTATGTTGTCGCAGAATTTTTCAGGTTCTTTTACTTAACCTTTTATATCCTGAAGTTTCGGCCAGAGGTAATCTATAGCAGAGAGGATAAATGGGGATTCTCCCCTCCTCTCTTAAGTTTTATCTTTAAAATACCGTATATTGTAGAAGTAAATGGATTAATCAGCGAGGAACTGAAAAGATATAGCCATTATCCTGCCTGGATTATGTGGCTTGTTGTTCTCAGCGAAAAAATTAATTATCTTTTTGCTAAAAAAATTATCTGTGTTGCCCCTGGCATCAAACGGGAAATTGTAAAAAGGTATAAGGTAAGGGAAGAAAATTTGGCAATGATTTCCAATGGAGCGAATATTAAACTTTTTAGACCATTGGAGAAATTAGCCCCCTCACCTCCATCCTCTCCCCTTGGGGGGGAGGAAATAGGTGGGGGGAACTTTGAAATTCCGGACAATGAAATAGAATGCCAAAAAAAATTGGGTTTAGATGAAAATGGTTTCTATATCGGTTTTGTCGGCTATTTTGCTCCCTGGCAGGGATTGGAGATTTTGATTGATGCGGCGGATTTGGTGAAAAAGCGGGGCTATCCAGATATTAAATACCTGATTGTCGGGGATGGGGGTGGTTTAAAAAAGAGTTTGCAGACAAGGGTTGAAAAATATAATTTAAAGCAAGAGATTTCCTTTTTGGGTCATATCAAGCATCAAGATATTGTTCATTACATCAATGCCTTTGATGTTGCCGTTGCTCCATTTACTGGGGAGAGAAATAAATTGATTGGATTATCTCCCTTAAAACTCTACGAATACCTGGCCTGCGGAAAGCCGGTAATTGCCAGCAGGATAGAAGGGGTAAGCGAGGTAGTTGAGGAAGGAGGTTGTGGCTATCTTTTTGACCCGGAGGATGCAACCGATTTAGCAGAAAAGATTATTCAGGTTTATCAGGAAAGGCAATACCTGACCCAATTAGGCACCAATGGCAGAAAATTAATTGAGGAAAAATATAGTTGGAGAAAAACTGCCGAAAGAATTATGGAGGTTGTTGACAGAGGACTAAAAGTATGTTAATGTGAATAACAAGAAAAAGGATGAAATGGATAAATCTCAATTACAATCTCATAATCCCTGGTGGTTAAGGCAAGAACTTATCCAGGAAGATACAAAGATTACTGAATTTGAAGGTCAAAAATTTAAATGGTTGCCCAAGGTCTATTTTGATTTTCCCCTCCAGAAGGATGCTATTTTAACCTTAAGAGGGCCACGCCAGGTGGGAAAAACTACTTTTTTGAAATTACTCATTCGTCGCTTACTCCTTGAGGAAAATGTTCCCCGAGAAACAATATTTTTCTACCCCTGTGATCGAGTTAGAGATTATAACCAATTATTTGCGATTTTCAATGAATATCTTAATTTTGTAACGCCACGGTTGAAAAATCATATTTACATCTTTCTCGACGAAATTTCTTTTGTTAAAGAGTGGCAAAGAGCTATCAAGGATTTAGCTGATAAGGGCAGCCTTAAAAATGTAACTTTACTTTTGACCGGTTCGAATATTTTAGATATAAAGTTCTCTTCCGAGAGACTTCCAGGCCGTCGGGGAGAAATTTTTCAGCCAGACATTACGATGCTTCCTTTAGATTTCTCTGAATTCTTGAGTCTGGTTAATCCAGAGTTGAAAAGGATGAACTATCGGGAGGTTTTTACTTTGCACTTCGCAGAGCTACAAAAATTTTTTGAGGATTATCTCCTCACCGGAGGATTCTTACGCAATATTAATTACTTTTACGATGAGGGCTTTATCCCGTCCTTCCTCTATGAAATGCTCATCAGCTGGATTGAAGGGGATTTACATAAAGTTGGCAAATCAGAGGAAACTGCTTTAAGAATCTCTGGTAGACTTTTTCAGCATCTTGGCACTCCGTTTTCTTACTATAAACTTGCCCGGGAAAGTGGAGTAATATCTCACTTGACTACCCGGGACTATTTGGAAATCCTCTCAAAGATGTTTGTTCTTTTTGAAGTTCCCTACCTTTCTGTAGATGAGAAGAGAACGGATGTTAAGAAAAATCATAAGGCCTATTTCTATGACCCATTTATTTTGCAGACATTTCTGGCAAAAGATGAAGATTTTTTAGACGATGCTTACAATTATTTACGCCGGACATTTTTGAAACAGGATTTAAGGCCAAAGATTGCGGAGATGCTGGTAGGAGCAGCATTAAAGAGGAATTATCCGCAACTTTATTATGGAATGACAGCAAGCAGAGAGATTGATTTTGTTGTTCGTTCCAGAGAAAAATATTCTTTCTTTGAAGTAAAGTACCAAAGGAAAGTTAGTGCCGAAGATTTTCCTGCGCGAGAGAAAATCTCTAAAGACAATCGAGCAATGCTAATCAGTAGAGATGTTCTTATAGAAGAGGGAAATACGATTATTATACCACTGGAGATTTTTCTTGGTTATCGAGAGAACTTTGAACTGAGAAGATAAAAAGATTTTCTGTAATTGTAGGGAGAAACTATGAAGATAAAGAAGGCGGTAGTTCTGGCGGCGGGCTTGGGAACAAGATTGCTTCCCGCTACCCGCTCGCAACCCAAGGAGATGCTCCCGGTGGGAAGAAAGCCAATCATTCACTATGTTCTGGAAGAAATTAGAGGCGTTGGCATCTCCAAAGTTCTCCTGGTCACCGGAAAGATGAAACGGGCGATTGAGGATTATTTTGAAAAGGATAAGCCGGCTCCGTTTTACATACGACAGGGAGAAAAAAAGGGAACTGCAGGAGCCCTTCTGCCGGCAGAGCCATTTGTAGAAAATGAGCCGTTTGTGGTTGCCTATGGTGATTCCTTAATCAAAGATTCTTCTTCTCCTTCTCTCCTTGAAAGGATGGCTGATGTTTATCAGCAGAAAAAGGCGGCGGCAGTTTTAGCCATTGAAGAGGTGTCTCCCAGGGAAATAAAAAAGTACGGGGTGGTTAAAATTCAAAATTCAAAACAGGGAGTTTTCCAGATTGTGGATATCATTGAGAAACCAAAATCCGGAAAGGCGCCGAGCAATCTCGTTTCCGCGGCAAGGTTTATCTTCGAACCAATAATCTTCAAGATGATTCATCGGATAAAACCGCGCCAAAAGGAATTATGGTTAACCGACGCTTTAAGATTACTGATTAAAAATGGTTACCCCGTATATGGAGTAAAGTTAGAACCCGGGGAAAAAAGGTATGATGTGGGTAGTTTTGAGAGTTATTACAAAACCTTTCTTGAATTGGCACTCTCCGATAAGGAATTTGGTAAGCCCCTTAAAATATACATAAAGAACCTTCTTAAAGGAAATGCAACCACGAATTTCTCTAATTATGCGAATTAAAGAATAATGTTAAATTCGATTAATTCGTATAATTCGTGGTTAAAAAAAGAAATGAAGATTGTTCTGGTAGCTGGGGCGCGGCCAAACTTTATGAAGATTGCTCCCATCATCCAAGCCATAAAAAAGTACAATCGGCAGCACAAGAACCGTATAAGATGGCAACTTGTTCACACCGGTCAGCATTATGATTACATAATGTCAAAGGTATTCTTTAAGGATTTGGAGATTCCTCAACCCGATATATATCTGGGTGTGGGCTCAGGAACCCATAGCCAGCAGACAGCAAGAGTAATGATGGAGTTTGAGAAGGTGCTTTTTAGGGAGAAGCCGAATTTGGTGATGGTGGTGGGAGATGTAAATTCAACCTTGGCCGCCGCTCTTTCTGCCGCAAAATTAAACATCCCCATTGCTCATATAGAGGCAGGCCTGCGCAGTTATGACCGAAGGATGCCAGAGGAGATAAACCGGGTTGTCGTTGACGTTCTCGCGGATTATCTTTTCACTCCGACGATTGATGCCAATGAGAATCTAAAAAAGGAAGGAATTCCGAAGGAAAAGATTTTTTTGGTCGGGGATGTAATGGTAGACACATTGTTAAAATTAAAAACCAAAAGTCAAAAATCAAAAATTTTAAGGAAACTAAATTTAAGGAGAGGGGAATATGCTCTCTTAACCCTGCATCGACCTTCCAATGTAGATTATGAAGAAAATTTCCTTAAGATTATCAGCGCGCTAAAGGAAATTTCCAGAAGAATCCCCATTGTCTTTCCGGCTCATCCGCGAACAAGAAAGAATATGGAGAAGTTCAAGATGGGGAGGATAAAGGAGGGGGGGATTCATCTCCTTGAACCACTTGGCTATCTTGACTTTCTCCAATTGATGATGAACAGCAAATTTGTGATGACCGATTCCGGTGGGATGCAGGAGGAGACAACTGTCTTGAACATTCCCTGCCTTACTTTGCGCGATACCACCGAAAGACCGATGACTATCACTCAGGGCACTAATATCCTGGTAGGTAATGACACAAAGAAAATTATCAAAGAGGCAGAGAAAATTCTGAACAAAAATAGGGACAGCGACCATTTTTCTTATCCTGCCCTCTGGGATGGAAAGGCCGCAGAGCGAATTGTCTCTGTCATAGCAACAATGAAGTAACATAGTTGACGAGCTTGCTCGTCCAACCAGGGTTGACAACTACATAGCAAAGCAAGCTTTGCAACTACAATAGCAGAGTAAACTCTGCCATTACAATAAGGAATTGTAGAGGAAAAATGAAAAAGAATATTGCAGTTGTGGGAGCCGGTTACTGGGGCAAAAACTTAGTCAGAAATTTCGCTGAACTCGGCGTACTATTGCTCATCTGTGAAAAAGATTCTCAAAAAATTACTCTCTTTAAAGAAAAATATCCTCAAATTAAGACGACTAGGATATTTGAAGAAGTTCTAAAAAATAAAGCGGTAAAAGGAGTAGTTCTGGCAACGCCGGCGGCATCCCACTTTCGTTTAGGCAAGGAAGTTCTCAATAGCGGAAAAGACCTTTTTGTTGAAAAACCGCTTTCGCTTTCGGTAAGGGAAGGAAAAGAACTGGTCAATCTGGCAAAAGAGAAAAAGGCCATTTTGATGATTGGTCATCTTTTAGTCTATCATCCCGCAATGGTTAAACTAAAAGAGATTATCCGAAAAGGGAAACTCGGAAAAATTTACTATCTCTATTCTAATCGGCTAAATTTAGGTAAATTCAGAACTGAGGAGAATATTCTCTGGTCATTTGCCCCGCATGATATTTCGGTGATTCTGCATCTTTTAGAAGAAGAACCGGAAAGCGTCGGTGCGGTTGGTTCGGCTTATCTTAATCCGCACATTTTTGATGTCACCGTGACTAATCTTCGTTTCAAAAGTGGGGTAGGAGCTCATATCTTGGTCAGTTGGCTTCACCCTTACAAAGAACAAAAACTTATTGTTGTAGGGGAGCAAGGTATGGTTCTTTTTGATGATTTAGCGAAAAATAAACTTACTCTTTTCCGGCATCAGGTAGAGTGGAAAGGGCGTATTCCTACCCCGAAGAAGAGAGAAGGGAAGCCTATTTCCTTCCGCGTCGAAGAACCCCTTTATTTAGAATGTAGGCACTTTGCAGAATGTATAAAAACTCGGAAAACTCCGCAAACGGATGGAGCGGAGGGATTAAGGGTGTTGAGGGTTTTGGAGGCGGCAGAGAACTCCCTTGCTTCTGGCGGGATTCCTGTTTCACCCTCCCCTCTATCCCCTCCCCTCGAGGGAGGGGAAAAAGACAATTCATCCCTCCCCCAGGCGGGGAGGGAAAGAGGAAGGGGGGAGTACTTTGCTCATCCCACGGCAGTTATTGAAGAACCTTGCGCTATCGGAAAAGGAACCAAAATTTGGCATTTTTCCCATATTATGAAAGATAGCAAAATCGGGAAAAACTGCAATATCGGAGGCAATGTGGTGATTTCCCCGGGAGTAATTATCGGCAATAACGTAAAGATTCAGAATAATGTTTCGGTTTATACCGGGGCAACTCTGGAGGATGATGTTTTCTGCGGGCCAAGTATGGTTTTTACCAATGTGATTAATCCTCGTTCGCATGTTAATCGGCGTAATCAATATCAGAAAATTTTAGTGAAGAAGGGAGCGTCTCTGGGGGCAAATTGTACTCTTGTTTGCGGTCATACCATTGGCCAATACGCTTTTGTAGGGGCGGGGGCGGTAGTAACCAGGGATATTCCGGATTATGCTCTCTGCGTCGGAGTTCCGGCAAAGTTAGCGGGCTGGGTCTGCCAGTGCGGCGAAAAATTAAATTTTAAAGGGAAAACTGCAATCTGCAAAGCCTGTGGTTTAAAATATCTTGAGGAAAAAGATAAAGTAAGATTGATTACATAGGAATTTCCTTTTAAAACACTTACCACGAAAGCACGAAGACACGAAATAATAATAACCACGAATTTCTCGAATTTCACGAATTAAAACTTTTGACAGGATTAACATGATTAAAATCAGG
>Ga0100381_1005852_pt1 | contig 10123 bp, 7 predicted proteins | sample CryGeymeta201505_FD_80416 | JGI IMG/M metagenome (GOLD analysis project Ga0100381, IMG submission 80416) | Groundwater microbial communities from Crystal Geyser aquifers in Utah, USA - Crystal Geyser metaG 2015-05 | ecosystem: Environmental > Aquatic > Deep subsurface > Groundwater | place: USA...
ACTTTGAGCCAGAGCGATTGAAGAGATTAAGAAAGTCAATAAAGTGAAAGGAATTGACTTCTCAAAGAAAATGCAAACCTTAGTAGAACTCTACAACGAGCGAAAAGAAGATGATGTTTTGCGAAGCGAAGTGTACGAAGAAATGGCAGAGCATTTGACCAATTTGATTTGGGAGGTACAAAAAGAATTTACCGCAGGTGTCGAGTTAGGAATTGACTTTGAAGAAAAAGCCTTTTATGACATTTTGAAAGACCTGTGCATCAAGTATGACTTTAAATACCCCGAAGACAAACTAATTGTTTTAGCCCAGGCAGTGAAAGACTTGGTGGACTCACAAGCCAAATATCCTGATTGGAGTAAACGACAAGACATAAAATCCGCTTTAAAAGTAGGACTGATAATTCTCTTGGACGAACACGGTTATCCGCCAGTAGAAAGAGACGAAGTATATAAAGACATCTTTGAACAAGCAGAGAATTTTAAGAAAAACAGAGTAATAACGAAATAATGCCAACGCAAAAAGCCATTCACATTTGCAATTCGCACCAGCCAACGCTGCAACCAAAAATCGCAAAAGAGTATATCTTTGCCAACGCTGACAGAATTACTAACAAACGACTGAATATCAATATGAAAGAAGAACACCGAACGCACAACATCACCTATACGCAAGCAGGGGTTTCGTGCTTCGTAGGACAGGAAAGTGGTAAATTTAAAGTTCAGTTCTTCGTAGGAAGTTCAGTGGTGAAAATCCCTGCCTGCGTATAGCTGAGAAACGTTAGCGTTCATTGTAAAAAGACCGAAACAGACGACAGAATTACAAAGGAATTTTTGCTGCATAAAGGGAAAAGGAAGAAAGTCAACCGCACGGTCAAGCACATTTGGTTTTTGCCGACACGCAAAGCCAACACTAAAAAACCAAAAGAGCTTGCCCTTTCCCTCCGCACCCAAACAGAATGATGATTTAAATACTCATTTTGTGAGATATTAAATAATTATTCTTATTTTTGTGAAATATAAATAAAGTTCAATAATGAACCGAATAAAAGACGTTTTAGACCAGAAGGGAATTAAACAGAAATGGTTGGCTGAGCAATTGGGCAAGAGCTACAATATGGTGAACTCTTACGCCCAAAACAGACGACAACCAAGTCTAGAAGACCTATACAAGATTGCTGAAATCCTTGATATTGAAGTCAAAGAATTATTAATTGAAAGAAAAGTACACTAAAATATGGACGGAACAAGTCTTACACCAGAACAAGAAAAAATAAACGCATTGCGACAAGTATTACCCGAAGCATTTAGCGAAGGGAAAATAGATTGGGAAAAACTTAAAGCCACGCTTGGAGAAGACATAAACTTTTCTAATGAACGCTATGTGTTGAATTGGGCGGGCAAAAGTGAGGCTTTTAAAGTACTGCAAACTCCTACCACCAAAACCCTTGTTCCTGCAAAAGACGAAAGCGTAAACTTTGACGAAACCGAAAACATTTTTATTGAAGGCGAAAACTTGGAAGTGCTGAAAGTACTACAAAAAAGCTACTTCGGCAAAGTGAAAATGATTTACATAGACCCACCTTACAACACAGGCAATGACTCTTTTATTTATCCTGACAAATTTTCTGAAACCAAAGCAGAATATGAAAAACGTGTAGGCGACAAAGACGAAGAAGGCTATATGACCAAAGACGGTATGTTCAAAAAGAACAGCAAAGAAAACGGGCAATACCACAGTAATTGGCTTAATATGATGATGCCACGTTTGTACTTGGCTAAAAATCTATTGCGACAAGATGGAGTAATTTTCGTGTCTATTGACGATAATGAGGTTCATAATCTTCGCTTATTAATGAATGAAATTTTTGGAGAGGAGAACTTTCTGGGAGAAACGATTAAAGTAAGTAATTCAGCGAAAAATAATGTCAATCAAATATCTATAACTCACGAATATTGTTTAGTGTTTTCAAAGAATAAATTCTCAGTATCAAAAGAATGGTCGGTACCAAAAAATAATTATAAAGAATTTGAAAGTTATGCAAATAGATTATTGAAACAAGGTATGAAGTCAAGTGAAATTGAAAATGAAATGAAAGCATTGACAAAATACCCAAGATTTTACGAATTTGACCACTTTTATTACTGTGATGATAATGGTGTGTATCAAACTGATAATCCGGGCGGTGTAACAAGTGGTAATTTTGAGTCTGAAATTATTCATCCAATTACAAAAATTAAATGCAAAAAACCACAGGGAGGTTGGAGATATAAAGAGGATACAATACGCCAGTATGAAATTGAAAATAGATGGCATTTTGGCGAAGACGAAAATACAATACCAAGAATTAAAAGATATTTAAGAGAATGTTTGCATTCTAAACCAACTGGTGTGCACTTTTTTGATTCTCAATCTGATGCAAAAAAGCTAAAATCAGAAAATTTACCTTTTGATTTCCCTAAACCAGTTGAATATATAAAGTACTTATTGACAATGGAGGGAAGTAAGGATGGAATTATCTTAGACTTCTTCGCAGGTAGTGGCACTACAGCCCAAGCAGTAATGGAACTAAATAAGGAAGACAAAGCAATTAGAAAATACATTTGCGTACAATTACCAGAACTTACGGATGAAAAAAGCGAAGCTTACGAGGCAGGGTACAAAACCATAGCCGACATAAGCAAGGAAAGAATCCGCAGGGCAGGAAAGGAAATACAGGCTGAAAATGAATTAAAATTTAAAAATCACGAATTAGCAATCACAAAACTAAAAACCGAATTTCAAACAGAGGAAACCATTAATGAAATCAAAAATCAACAATCGTTAATCAACAATCTGAAATCTCACGATTTAGGTTTCAAAGTTTTAAAACTAGAAGATAGCAACTTCAAGCAATGGCAACAAATTGAGGGCAAAGATGCAAAAGCATTAGCTGAGCAAATGAAATTGTTTGTTGACCCTGTTTCTGAATCTGCTACCATTGAAAATATGGTGTATGAACTTTTGCTGAAAAGTGGCAAGGACTTGAACAGCCCTATTGAAAAGAAAAGCAGTTTTTATAAAATCAACGGCACTGAATTGATTTTGCTTTTAGAAAAAGCAACACAAGAAATTATTGATACTGTAATTGCTGAAAAACCTGTCAAAGTTATTGCCTTAGATAAACTTTTTAAAGGTAACGACCAGTTGAAAACGAATACCGTTCTGCAAATGAAAGATGCAGGGATTGAATTTAAAACGATATAAAACAAGCAAAAATGGAAAACGAAACCAAAAATATTTTTGAAAATGGAGCGACCTGGCTTCGGGGTGATTTCCATTTGCACACGAAAGCAGACAAAGAATTCTCATACACAGGTAATGAAAATGATTTTTGCCGTCTTTATGTAGAGAAACTTAAAGAGCAGAACATTAATGTTGGAGTTATTACCAATCATAATAAGTTTGACAAATCCGAGTTTGTAGCCCTTAGAAAAAAGGCCTTAAAAGAAGGTATTGGCTTATTTGCTGGAGTTGAACTTTCGGTAAATGATGGAGCAAATGGGATTCATTGCTTACTTGTTTTCGATTTTGAAAAATGGTGTGTTAATGGTGAAGATTTCATTAATCAATTTCTTACAGCCGCATTTGAAGGGATAGCGAATAGAGAAAATGAAAATACAAGGTGCAGATATAACTTTGAAACCGTATTACAGAAATTAAACGACCATGAAAACAATGGAAGAGATTCTTTTATCATTCTTGCTCATGTGGAACAGAACAGCGGTTTTTTTAACGAATTAGACGGAGGACGAATTCAACAGCTTATATCAAATGACCTGTTCAGGCATTTTGTATTAGGTTTTCAGAAAGTAAGAACTTACGATAAAGTAGCTACTTGGAAAAACTGGTTTAACGATAAATTACCTGCATTTATTGAAGGTTCAGACTGTAAATCATTGGAAGATATAGGAAGACCACATCAACAAAAAAATGAGGAAATAAGAACTTATATCAAAATTGGGGATTTCAATTTAGAAGCATTGAAATATGCCCTTACTGACTTTAATTATAGAATTTCACTGAATACAAAGCCTGAAATTAAAAACTCATACATCAAATCAATTTCCTTTGAAGGAGGCTTACTAGAAGGAACTAAAATTGATTTTTCCCCCGAGTTAAACAACCTTATCGGAATTAGGGGAAGCGGAAAATCGTCATTACTGGAAGTTTTACGCTATGTTCTTGGAATTTCTCTTCCATTTAACGCTGCTGACCCAGATTATAAGAATTCATTAGTGACACGCTCAATGGGTAGCGGAGGGAAAGCCATAGTTACTATAGTCAACAAACAAAATGAAGAATACAGAATAGAAAAACTATATGGACAAAAGGAGGATATTTACAAAAACAACTTGCTACAACCAGGAATTTCTATAGATGCTACAGGATTCCATTCCCCTATTTATTTTGGACAAAAAGACCTTTCAAATAAAGGAAAAGATTTTGAAGGAGATTTGATCCAACGCTTAATTGGAACAAGATTAAAAGCAGTTCAAGCTAAAATAGAGCAAAAGAAAAGAGAAGTTGAAAATATTATATCGGAATTAAAAAAGCTTCAAAATTTAAAAGAGTTAAAAAGAGATACAGAGGCCCAAATAAAAAACTCAAAACATCAGCTTAATTTTTTTAAGGAAAAAGGTGTTGAAAACAGATTAAAACAACAAACACTTTTTGATTCTGATATATCTAAACTTATACAAATAGAATCAACAGTCAGAAGTTATTTAAGTGAATTGGCATCCTTAATTTCTAATCATGATTATTTCTTTCAACAAGAAATTAGCGGTTCAGAAGTCAATAAAGAACTATTTGAACAAGCAAAGACAATTATTCAGGAATTAAAAATTGAGTTTGAAAAACTTAAAGCGATTCAAAAGAACTCTGTTCTCAGTCAGCAAAAATTGAAAGATGTAATATCAAAAATTAATGCCAAGAAAGAAGGCTTAAAGGAAGAGTTTGCAAAGATTAAACGAGAAATAAACACAGACACCATTAACCCCGATAATTTTCTGAACCTGAACAGGCAAATCGAAACAGCCTTATTGAAATTAAAGGAAATCGAAAAATCTGAAAAACGAAGAAGCGATTTGCAGACCAATTTATTGGAGCGACTTACTGAATTGGACAATCTTTGGCTAGAAGAATATAATGTTTTAAATAAGGAGGTTAAAAGGATTAATGAGGCTGAAAGTAAAATTTCAATTGAAGTTGAATATAAAGGCAGGAGAGATAAATTTATTGATAAAATGAAGCAGGTTTTCAGAGGTACAGGTATCCGAGAAACCGCTTATCAGGAGATTGAGGCAAACTACAAAGACTTCATTCAAATTTACAGAGACAATAGCAAATTGAATGATATATTGAATGAAAATCAGGTCGTAGATTTTAAGCGAAGGTTTATTGAAAATAGGGAGGAATTACTCACTTTTAAAGTAGAAAATAAAATTATTATTCAATACAATGGTAAATCATTAGATAAGCATTCTTTAGGGCAACGAGCATCTGCATTAATATTATTTTTGTTGGCTCAAAGAGAAAATGATGTATTGATTATTGACCAACCCGAAGATGATTTAGATAATCAAACCATCTATGATGAAGTAATAAAAGAATTAAAGAAAATTAAGGGTAATATGCAATTTATCTTTGCAACCCATAACGCCAATATCCCTGTGCTTGGTGATAGTGAAAAAGTAGTTTCGTGCAGCTATGACGAAAAGAAAATTACAGTACATTCTGGCACTATTGATAATCACCAAACACAACGATTTATTGTTGACATTATGGAAGGTGGAGACGAGGCATTTAATCGCAGGAAAAATATTTATAGTATTTGGAACATTGAAAAAATAAAAACAATATGAACGCAATTGAATTACTTGATATAATTAGCACTGGAGAAACAAGCAAGGTTCAGTTTAAAAGAGAAATTGACAGCAACGATTCTATTGCTGCCGAAATGATAGCTTTTTCAAATTCACGAGGAGGTAAAATATTTTTTGGGGTTGAAGATAAAACTGGTAAAATTACTGGGCTTAGTATAAAACAAATTCATGACTATAATCAATTGTTGGCTAATATTGCTAATGATATGGTAAAACCACAGGTTTTTATTTATACTGAGGTTGTTGGGGTTTCTTTTTCAGATGATGATGAAAAAAAAGTACTGATAGTTGAAATTTCAGAAGGTACTGCGAAGCCTTATAAGGATAAAAATGGAGCTATTTGGATAAAGCAAGGTTCAGATAAAAGGAGGTTGACGGATAATAACGAGCAGATACGTTTGTTTCAACAAAGTGGAATTTTATATTTGGATGAAATGATTATTCCACAAACAAATATAAATGATGTTGAAAACTCAAAAGTCGAAAAATATGTTAAAGCAGTTCAAAAGCGAGAAGCAGATGAAAGCATTACCATTACAGAAAACCTTTTAAATAATTTGAATATCATTAAAGAAAGCCATCTTACACTAGGGGGGCTATTATTTTTTGCAAACAATCCTCAAAAGTATCGACCTGCATTTTGTGTAAAGGCAATTTCATTTTTTGGAAATAGTATTGGAGGAACTGAATACCGTAGTAGTCAGGATATTGTTGGAACAATTCCTGAGATTTTTGAGGAAACAATGAGGTTTTTTACATCAAATTTACAACATGTTCAAGCTGGCCAAAATTTCAATTCTGTAGGTAAATTAGAAGTTTCACAAATTGCATTGGAAGAATTTGTACAAAATGCTTTGGTACATAGAGATTATTCTAAGAATTCGCCAATTAGGATTATGATTTTTGATAATAGAATTGAAATTGTGAGTCCAGGTTCCTTGCCTAATAGCCTAACAATAGAAAACATTAAAATGGGTAATGCTGTTGTACGTAATAATCTTTTAGTTTCTTATTGTTCAAAGCTAATGATTTATCGTGGTTTTGGTTCGGGTATTAATAGAGCATTGGAAGCACAACCAAATATTGAACTTATCAACGAAGTTGAAGGTGAACAATTCAAAGTTATAATTCCAAGACCAGAAAAAAAATGAAGTTAACTTTTGAATCGAATTTAGCTTATCAGCAAGAAGCCATAAAATCCATAACGGATTTGTTTGAAGGGCAACCTTTGGAAGATAGTTTACTTCAATCTGAATTGTCTGAATTAGATACCTATGCCAATATCTATAGCTATGGCAATCGTTTAGTAATTTCAGAAGAACAAATACTCATCAATCTACAAAGCATTCAAACCAACAACGAAATAAATGTTTCGGCTAAATTGGACGGTATGCACTTTTCTGTAGAAATGGAAACAGGCACAGGAAAAACCTATGTGTATCTGCGTTCCATTTATGAACTAAATAAAATGTATGGTTTTAAAAAGTTTGTAGTTGTTGTACCTTCGGTTGCCATTCGTGAAGGCGTTTTAAAGAATTTGGAAATTACTCACGAGCATTTTCAAACACTTTATGACAATGTACCCGTTAATTTTCAGGTGTATGACAGTACTAAAGTTTCCACTTTGAGAGGTTTTGCAACTACTAACAACATTGAAGTTTTGGTAATCAACATTGATTCATTTGCCAAAGACGAAAACATTATCAATAAACCCAATGATAAGCTGAACGGGCAAAAACCAGTTGAGTTTATTCAGGCTACCCACCCTATTGTAATTGTGGACGAGCCTCAAAATATGGAAACCGAAAAGCGTATTGCAGCTATTGAAAATCTGAAAGCATTGTGTACGCTTCGTTATTCTGCAACACACAGAAATCAATACAACCTTACATACAGTCTAAATCCTGTAAAGGCATATGATTTAGGATTGGTAAAACAAATTGAAGTAGATTCTATCATTGAAGAAAATGCTTACAATGATGCTTTTGTTTCGGTAGAATCCATTACCGCTACAAAAACCAAAGTAACAGCAAAAGTTTCTATAAACAGCAATGAAAACGGAGGTGTAAAAAAGAAAACCATTACTGTAAAAGTGGGTGACGATTTATACAAACTATCCAACGAAAGAGAAATCTATGCAGATGGCTATATTATTGAGGAAATTGATGCAGTAAACCAATGTATTTCCATTTCAAACGGAAACTTATTGTACAAAGGCGACAGCCAAGGCGGATTGACTGATGAAGTAATGAAGTTTCAAATTCGAAAAACCATAGAAGAGCATTTGAAGAAAGAAAAAAGCCTAAATAAATTAGGAATAAAAGTTTTGTCATTGTTCTTCATTGATAAAGTTGCGAATTACCGTAACTACGACTCAACAGGGAATGCCGTAAAAGGTAAATTTGCTGAATGGTTTGAAGAAATTTATCAGGAATACATTTCAAAACCAGCTTTTAAGGAATTAGATAAATTTCCAATTGGTGAAACACACAACGGTTATTTTTCACAAGACAGCAAAGGAAAAGTAAAAGACACTTCGGGCGAAACTAAAGCAGATGACGACACTTACAGCTTAATAATGAAAGACAAAGAAAAATTGTTGGGTTTAGACAATTCTTTGCGTTTCATTTTTTCACATTCTGCATTACGTGAAGGTTGGGACAACCCGAATGTATTTCAGATTTGCACCTTAAATGAAACTAAGTCAGATATAAAAAAACGTCAGGAAATCGGCAGAGGTTTGCGTTTGGCAGTTGACCAAACAGGAAAGCGAACTTATGACCAAAACATAAATCGCTTGACTGTTATTGCTAATGAAGCCTATGACGATTTTGCCAAAGCACTTCAAAAAGAAATCGAAGACGATTGCGGAGTTGCATTTACAGGAAGAATAAAAAACAAGCAAACGAGAACGGCTATAAAGTATCGAAAAGGGTTTGAAGCCGACCCAAAATTTTTGGAGATTTGGGAAAAACTGAAAAAGAAAACCACTTACAGAGTAGATTACAAAACGGACGAGTTAATTACTTTGGCTGCAAAAGCCATAAAAGATTTGCCTGAAATCAAATCACCTTCCATTCGTTCCACAAAGATTGGAATTACAATGACAGACGAAGGCGTAGGAACAAATTATGTTGGTGAAAAGGTAGAATCATATGGAGGTTACTCTTGGAAAATACCTGATGTTTTGGGCTACATTCAAAGCAAAACAGAATTGACTCGTTCTACGATTGAAGATATTTTAAGTAAATCAGGAAGAATTGAGGATATTATTATCAATCCTCAATTGTTTTTAGACTTGGCAACAACTGCTATGAAGCGGACTTTGTATGATTTAATGATTGACGGAATCAAGTATCAAAAAATTGGTGGTTCAGAATATGAAATGGCATTGTTTGAAGCACAGGAATTAGAAGTTTATCTGAACGACTTTTCGTTTAAAGTTTCCGACCCTTCTAAAACCATTTATGAAGAATTTGTGCCTTTAGATTCAGGAGTTGAAAGCAAGTTTGCAAAAGATTGTGAAACCAGCGACCAGATAAAATTCTATTTCAAATTACCAAATTGGTTTAAAATTCCAACACCAATAGGAAATTACAATCCAGATTGGGCATTGGTATTTGAAGATGACAAGAAAATTTATTTTGTCGCTGAAACCAAAGACACTGGCACACCACAAGTTGATTTATCAAAATTAAGTGGAGATGAACAAATGAAAATCAAATGCGGAAAAGCTCATTTCAACGAGTTTGATGACTTGGAATATAAAGTAGTAAACAAAGTAGGACAATTGATTGAATAGCCCTCGCTCCGTAGTCAAGCACATTGGCTGGTCGCTCAAAAAAGCCAACACACGACCAAAACCAGCCAAAGAGCTTGCCTACCCCAACGCACGGCAGACAGAAACGATGCAGCAAAAATGAAAAAAAATAACGAGATAAATGAACAACGAAACGCCAACAAAGTGTAAATGCCATAAGGGTTTCAGGGGTTTGCTAAGGTCAGAAGTCCGCTTTAACTTTTCGTGTAACTTGATAGGAAATCACCCGCAATCCCTTACGGCACTTACACTCGACCGTTATGCACTATCCTACATATTCTGAAGCATTGACTTCTTGGGCTAACGTAAAGGTTTTCGGATACTAAATATTTCGTAAAATTGTTTTGCTCTATGCAAGGCCGATTTTTAAACTGTTGC
>Ga0100381_1005854_pt1 | contig 10121 bp, 10 predicted proteins | sample CryGeymeta201505_FD_80416 | JGI IMG/M metagenome (GOLD analysis project Ga0100381, IMG submission 80416) | Groundwater microbial communities from Crystal Geyser aquifers in Utah, USA - Crystal Geyser metaG 2015-05 | ecosystem: Environmental > Aquatic > Deep subsurface > Groundwater | place: USA...
ATAAATCCAGGAGATTTAGGAGAAGTAATGGGGCTTTCAGGGCACTATGGAATGAAAGAGTACTCTAAAGCATTAGATACTTGGACTGGTTCAAAAGCTATAATCCGAGAAAGTTCAACTTTCATTAAAGGAGCAAATGGTGGAAAACAAATCCATAACAACTCTTTAAGAACTGGTTATCAGTTTGTAACTTATGATTTACCTAATGGTGGTTCATTTAAGTTAGTACATAACCCATTAAATGATGATAAATCTGTACACAGAGATATTGACCCTCTTACTGGAGTACCTTTACAATCACAAAGAATTACAATTCTTGATGTTACTGGAGGTAATGGAGATAGTCTTTCAAAAGACAACATCTGTTTAGTAAGAAAGAATAAAGTTTATGGAAGTACACGTATTTTAGGTAGAGTTGGACCAGGTGGTGTTAGTACTGGAGACAGAGCAACACATTCAGGAGATTACTACGAAGTACACATTTCAGATAGTATTGGAGTTCAAATTACTGACTCTACTGTTACTGGAGAATTAGTGAAAACTGTAAACGAATAATAAAAATTTTAATAGATAAAAGCATGGTAGATAAAGATTTAAAAATAGAAATTAGACCAATACCAGGTAGAAATGGTATCAAAAGTTTTTCAGAAAACTTAGAATACTTTTCTCAAGCTCACATCTTAGCTCCTTTTGTAAATCCTGTTACACGTAAATATGTAACAGGACTTACTGAGGAAGATGTAAAGTTTCTAAAAGATGGAGGATTTCCATATGAATTAGAAGCAACTTACAGACAAGGTGTAGCACATGAATTCTGGGAAAGTCCAATAGTAAAGGTAGAATTAAGTAATAGCCCAATCTTTTTGTATCCAGGAAAAAATCAGATTGACTTTGTAAAATATAAATATTTACTTGTAAATAACTATATTTACAAATCAGAAGATGAAATGAATACTGGAAGCAAACCAGAAGCAACACACTACATTTATAATGAAGGAGCTGCTAATAAAATTAAGGCAACTGTATTAGAAAAAAGAAACTCTATAATCAAAAAAGTCTCTGAACTTTCTTTAACAAGAAAAAGACAAATTGTTCTTATTCTTTTAAATGAAAACACAGACAATAAAGATGAAGATTATTTAACAGTAAGATTTGAAGATATTATTGGAAATAAAGAGTTATCTTTGGAGCTAGAACAGTTACTGGATAAAGACTCAAATGACATTGCATTAAGTGCTGATATTAAGTCTGCTATTCAAAAAAATGTACTTAAACGTACAAAACAAGGAATTTTTTATTTTGAAACCAATTTAGGTTTCACAGAAGATGATGTAAGAGAGACTTTAAAATCTTCTGAAAACCAAGAAATATTATTAAATATTAAATCTAAAATATAATAATTATGAAACATACAATAGCACAAAACAAGCAGCTTTTCAATGTTACATCTATTGCAGACTCAGTAGATTTAGATAACTTAGCTGATGGGCAATTTGGAATTTACCCAGTAGGAGTAAATGTTAGTTTACCAGCAGCAGCTACTTATGCAACTTTACCTGCTGAATTTAGAATTATCTCTAAATTAAATGGAGAAGTGTACACAAGTTTTGACACAATTAAGAAATCTGAAATCCGAAATTTTGCAGCTAAAGCTTACCAAGCTGAAGAAGTAAATATTTGGGAAGCTATAATCGAAAGCTGTGATTGTATTAAAACAGCATTAGTTAAGATTGGAATTGAAGAAGAGTCTTTAATTCGCCAAAATGGATTAACATGGGCTGATGGTGACAACATTGTAGAAGGAGCTCCAAAAGAGTTGGCTTGTGCATGTGATTGTACTGGAAAACCAGTATATGACAATCATTTGATGACTAAAGCTTTATGGGCAAAAATTAACTCTATCAATTCTCCTTTTTACTTAGCAAAAGTAAAAACAGAAGCTGGTGTATTTTTAGCTGATGAAGCAGCAATTGATGCTTTTATAGCAACAAATGAAGCAGTTAACACTGATGCTGATGAAACAAATGACAGTGAAAAATTAGTATTAGTTATTGAAGGCAAACCTTCTGTTACACGTAATTACAAAGACCTTGATGTAAATCATATATTCCCTAGAGGAGTTAAGCTTTTCCCTTCAATTTCTTTAAATGGTGGAGCAAGCTGTATTGAATTTACAGAAACTCAAGAGTTAGTATATCAGTTAGGAGCTGGTGCTGACTTAAGAGCAGAAGAATTTGAGTGTTTATCATTATATACTCGTCTTAATCATTATCCTCAATTACATGATGGTATTGCAACTGAAGACTTAATTTATCAATTTGAAAATGGTAAAGAGTATAGCACTGTAGATTTTGAATTCTACACTGATAAAGTAAATAAAAATGATGGAGATAAGCGTTCTTTTGGTGTAATGCTAGGAACAGAAACTCCAGCAGTATTTGCAGCTTTATCTGCATTATTCAATGCCTAATAACTAAAAACAAAAGCTTGTGACTATAAAGGACATGCATTATGACTTCAAAACGAAGTTAAATAAAATAGACAGTCAACAATACAGGAATCTTAGGATTCCTGAGATTGACTGGAAACTTAATGAAGCACAAGAACTTTTTGTAAAAATGGTAGCTAAACCTAGATTAAAAAATAATCTTGGGTTTGAAACTTCTCAAAGAAGTATAGATGATATTAGAACAATAGTTGTAAAAGACTATTGTTCTCCTATCATTAATGATGTAGCAACTTTACCAGATAATTATTGGCACTTTATAAGTGGAGAAACTTTAATGGATAAAGAAACTTGTAAAGGTTTTAAAAGTACTGTTAAAATCAGACAACATGATGATGAGTTTGAAAACAGTCCTTTTGATTGTTCTTCATTTGAATGGAGAGAAGTTAATGCTGTTTTTTATGAAGGGGGATTAAAGTTCTTCAATGATGGAACTTTCACAAATTCTGACTTTTGTATGAATTATATTAAAAAATTACAATACATACATAATGCAGGAAACTTTGGGAGTGGAAGTTATAGACTACCTTCAGGGGTTTTACTTAGTGGTAGTGTAGATTGTGAATTGCCTGAGCAAACACATAGAGAAATAGTAGATATAGCTGTTGTTTTAGCTTCTAGTGATTTACAGAGTCCAGATTACCAAAACAAACTACAAAAATTAAATATCAATAACCTAATATAATATGGCACAATTTAATTTTACAAAAAAACAAGATAAGTACTTAGTTACTAATGAAGAAATTGTCCCTATTAACTATGAAGTTAAAAAACTGTATGATTGCACAAATTTTTTAACAATAGCAGATGGAGTTATTGAACCTGGAGAAACTAAAGAATTTGATTTTACAGAAGATGGGCAATATCAAATTGTTATAAATGAAACTGACACAATTCATATTAAACACTATTTAAAACTTCAATTATCAATTATTGAAGGTGTTTTAAATACTATTTGTGATTGTAAATGTGGATGTGAATGTAATGACAATGAAGATGAACTTTGCAATCTATTAATGTTAAGAGCTAAAATAGATGTTTATAAAAGATTAACAAATCCTCAAGGGGTAGCATTTTATGACGCTGTGTATAAGCACACAAAATGTTTGATTGAAAAACCTATTTACTGTGCAGTAGATAAGGAGATTATTCTCGGAGAATCTGAGTGTAATCAAGAAATTGTAAAGCAACTTATAGCTTTAGATTATTTAGCTATGTACTTTTTTGAAATGGCACAAGTGTGTTTAACTGAAGACAAAGAGTATGTTAGAAACAAATTCAAAACAAAAACAATTTTCTGTTGTATTCAATCATTAGGTATTGATGTTGGAGACATAGAAGAACTAATAAAAAACAATAATATGGGACTATTTACAATTAATAATGGAGCTTATGTTAATCAACCACCTTCACAAGTTGGTGATTACAGTATGTCTGTTGCAAACAGAGCAACTACTGTATTAACATTAGCAATGTTTACAACAAATACAACTCCTGCTTATTCAGACCCAGAAGGAGATGCAGCTTCAGCAGTGAGAATAGACACTCTTCCTGGAGATGGAGTATTAAAATTAAGTGGAGTTAATGTTACTGTAGGTCAAATTATTTTGGCTGCTGACATTAATGCTGGAAACTTAACTTATGTTTCACCAAATCAAGATGCTTTAGACACTGATACTTTTGACTTTTCAGTAAGTGATACTGGTTCAGGTTTATTTGTAAGTTAAAAATTTATGTAGTTATGAATGATATACAACTTAAAGAGTTTGAAAATTTAAAAAAAAGAAGTTAAAGAATTAAAAATTCTAGTAGAGAAATTAACAAATGAAGTATTCCTATAGAAGATACAATAATTCCAGAAAGTTCTGGAGGTAGATAAAAAATAATTATGTCAGTATTTACAATAAATAGTGAAGCATTATCTTTTTTAAAAGTCACAGGAGGATATGATGCAAATAAATTTGATGGAGCTTGTAATATAGCATCTAAAAATGATTTTTTAGGGTATATTCCTGAAGGTACAACTTTAAGTGACACACCTAAAATTTATGAAGACCCCAGTGGTACTATAAAAGCTCCTTCTGGTTGGTATTCAAATGAGATTATTTCAAGATATTGGGACAATGATTCAGGAACTTTTACAAGTGATATGACTTGTCCTTTATAAATTTTTTGTACTTTTGTAAAAAATATAATTATGCCAACACAACAAGAACAAATAGATTGGCTTGTAAAACAAGTTAATAAAATAAATGATGCAGGATGTGGCTGTGAAGATTGTAGTGAACCTACAGAACCAATTACACCTGTAAGTTCTATAATTCCTCAAATGAAAGTAAGTTATGGAAAAGCTTTTAAAGATGACCTATCTAATTCTGCTTTGGGAGAACCTACTACAAGAACTGTTGATTTAATTGACGAATTAGGGGCTCCTATATAAGGAAAAGTAAATCTATTAATTATAGATATTTTAAATTGGGAAGAAATAAAAGATTCTTCTCCAACCTTACTTTTAGATAGATATAGACGTAAAGAAAAAATTAAAGATAAAAAATATAGAAAAGCAGGATTTAGGCATGAAAATAAGCAGACTGCTATAAATAATAGTAGATTAAATGAAGTGCCTTTAACAGGTCCTAGAACTATAGTAGATTTTATCCCAGAAAAATATTTTAAACTTCCTGGGGAATTAAAAGTAAGAGGAAAAGGAGTTTCAGAAGATAGAAGCTTATCATGGTTTTTAAATAAAGACCAAAAAGGTAATGGAGCAGCTTTTGTTCCTATTGCTTTAAGAATAAGAACAACAGAAGAAGAAATAGTAAAAGAAACTAATCAATTATTACAATTAAAATTAGTAGCAAGAATTAATCATATAGAAAATACAGTTCAATATGATTATGCTCATAGTCATATATAAAATAACTGGGAATTTGGATGTAGCTTAAACGACCATTATGCACTTTAAAAATTTTTTATTTTTCTTTTTTAAGAAAGATTTAAAATTTGCATTTGGATGTAGGATTAGCGAGACTTTGTGCCCCCCTCAAAAGGGGCTTTAGGATGCAGCATAAACGACCATTATCCCCATTTTTAATACCTTAAAATCAATGAATTATATAAAGAAAATAAAATGTCTTATAGAACAAGTTAATAATTTAATAACTTTTAAACCTAAGTTAGAATATAATTTAACTAATAATGTTCTTACCTCAACATACATAAATGGTCAACAAGCTTCTGCTGTGATACCTTTAAGTGAAGAAGATGAACATATTCCTTTATTAACAGGTAACACTAATGACTTAGATGTAAGTGGAGGGACAGCAGTAGCAGAATTTGATGCAAGAAGATTAGTTGCTTACACAGGACATTTACAGTTTGAAGTTCATCCTAATGGAGGACAACCAGAACCAGTTTCTATGTTACGTCTCTCAGATGCATTTTTATCAACTATAAACACTACAAACTATGTAGAAGGAACTTGGGCTGAGTTTGATGCTTTAATACAAGCAGATGAATTAATACCAGGACAAACCTATATACTTACAGATTATCAGACAGAATACTTTATACAAGGTTCAAATTCAAGTGGTGTAGTAAAAGAAAAAGAGATTACTTCTGCTGTATCAGGATATGCTGTTTTAGATAATAATTATGAATATAACTTAAATGTTGGAGATTCTATAGAAATTACAGAACTCCCTGTAGGATATGTTGGACCAGTACAAGTAGGGGATATAACCACTGTTACTGTGGTAAGTTCTGATTATTATTTCAGATTTGCCAATGGAATGCAAAATACTATAGGTATTAAATTTAAGTTCTTTTATGATAGATATAATACTATCCCACAAAATATAATTGTCAATGATGGAAGTGGTAAACCTATTATGAAACCTCAAGGAGTAATAAATACAGAGGTTCATGATGGAACTGCTTACATGGACCAAACTGCTGTTGAAAATTTAGCTGTTCCTACAGAAAGATTAGTTTTAATAGCTGTAGATACAAATTCTTTTATGAAAGAAGGAGAATCTGATACTTTTCAAGGAGACTATATAGAATATGATTTTTATGATACAGATATTATTAATGATAATAATGAAGTTATAGGTCAAAGAAAAGGACTTATAACAAGAAGAGCCACTTTTGATAGAAAAATTGATGCTCCAATTGATTGGAGAGTAGTTAGATTTAGAAGATGGCTTTTGAATTTAGATAGTAGAACTAAATTTTGTAACAGAGATTTAGACCCTACAACAACTAGAGTTGGTTCAGCAGGTAATTTTTTATTTGAATCTAATAATAGAAATCCTTCTCAAACAGCTCTTTTTTACATAGCTAGATTACCAGAAGGAGAATTTCAAAATATTAATGCAAACGCAATGAGAAAAACTTTTCAATTTGCAGTAGAAGGTAATGATAGAGCAAAAGATTATAATTGTTTTCCACTAGACAGTTCTTATGAACCTATAAATGTAGATAAGATTAATGTTACTGAAGGTTGGTATAACACAGTTATTGAAGGATTAACAGGGGAATTAAATTTTTCTATAATTTTAGAATTAGAAAAAGGAACCATAGCAGACACTACTTTTGTAACTAACCCAGCAATTAGAAAAGGACATAATACTGATATATATTACACTACTTTTTTAGATAGTTGTGAAATATCAAAACCTTCTGGGTTACTTATACAAAATGTACAATTTCTTTCTCATACAATAATTAGTTATTGTTCTGCATCAGAAATAAAAGATTCTATTTTTGGAACTTTAAATACAAACTTAAATGCAATGAATGTAACTTATGCATGGAACAATATAAAAAGTTTAATAAATAGTACTATAGTTCAATCAGTTATTGGACATAGAACTGCATATACTAAAATAACAAATACTTCTATTAATTTATCAAGTCTTTTTTTAGGAGCTTCTTGGTGTGGAAATAGCGAAGATTGTAATTTATCCAGAGAAGTTATTAAATTTGATAATAATGAACTTAGTAGATTTGGACTAAGATTATTAGCACAAGTAGATAGAGTCCTTTTTAAAGATATTTTTACTGCTGATTCAAATACAACTACAGGAAATCCAAATAATCTTTATTTGTATGATTATTCTGCGAAATTAGATAGAGTTATACTCAATATGAATAGATATAATTTTAAACTATATAGACATGATGTAGATGCATCTGATGTTCAAAGTATAGTGAATGTAATGACTCCACTATAAATTTTTAAATACCTTAATTAAATTAAATATAAGATTTATGAAGAACTTTTTAAAAATAGCAGGCAATCTGTTATTAAACATAGTTTTAGTTTTTATAGCTGTTAAACTTTTAAAATATTTGTTATTGCCAGCTATAATAGTTACTTTAGCCATCTCTTTTTTTAAGAGAAAAGTTGGTAATGGCTTTGAAAATGTAAGTGCTTATTTAAGAACAGTTGCAGTGTCTGTTGACCAACTAGGAAATGTAGTTTGTAAAGATTTATTAGACTTAACTCTTATTAAAAAACAAGGGTATAGGTTTGGAAATCCTGATGAAACTATAAGTGGAGTATTAGGAAAAAATCAAAACCTAAAGACTTTAACTATTACAGGAAGAGTATTAAATTATGTATTAAGTCTAATAGAAAAAGACCACTCTATCAAGTCTATTGAAGAGGATGAAAATCATTAACAAAATATGAAAGTAGTAAACAATTTCTTAGATATGATGGGATTTGAAAATACTCAAGACTTTTTAGGTATTAGTTTAAATCCTAAAATACTAGGGCTAGTGTCTATTAGCTTTGGTACAATAGCAGGCTTAGTTGAAGCTTGGACTGGAATTTCTATGTACTTATGGATGTTTTTAACCTTAGCTTCTATTTTTGATATTCTATTTGGAGTATATGCTAATGTAATGGTATTAAGAAATGACTTTGTATCTAAGATATTTTTTAGAGGAGTTTTTAAATCTTTTGTAGTACTCTTTATAATCATCATAACTAACAGTCTAAATTTGGGAGTTAAACACTCAAATATAAATCCAGACTTTTTAAAAGTAACTTTTGAATATATGGCAGCTACAATTCATTACTCTTTTGTAATGTTAATTTCTTTATATCTTCTTACAAGTATTTCTGAAAATGGAGCAAAAGTTGGGATACCAGTTTTTGAATCAGTAACAAGAATGCTTAAAATTAAAATCAACAGAGTTGAGAAAATGGGAGAACAATATATAGGCAACATTGATGAAAACTCTACAAAGGAGTTTCCAGAGAACATAGAAGAGGAACTTTAAATTAAATATACATGATTAAAAAACAAATTATTAACCATATATTATCTAATGGAGGTAAACTTACTGAAGAAGAAACATGGTTATCATTGGCTGAATCTTATGGAATAGAAGCTCCAAATAAAGAAAGAGCAGAAAAAGACAAAGGTTATAGAGTAAAAGCAACTGCAAGAATAGCCCAAAGATATTGGGAAAGTTATGTTAAGCAAACAGAAAAGTTAAAAGTTAATAAGCAAATTTTTGTTGATGGAAAATTAAAATTTGAAACTTTTAAAAAAGGTCCTGATAAACCTCAATTACCAGAAAATCCAGAAGACTTTGAAATAGAAAAATATACCACTAATCCTTATGGTGGGGCTTGGATGAAGCTTAGAAAAAAAGAAAAATTTCATTCAGAAGAACATTTAGAAAACTTAAAAGAAATTCTTTTAAAAGACCTTAAACCACATAAATATACTCCTCCTATTAAGACCAATGAGAAAGCTCATTTTGTTTATGGTTCAGACAAACATATAGGAGCTCTTACAAAATTAGATTCTATTTATAAAAATAAATATGATAAAGATGTAATGAGACAAAGAATTGTTATAGCAACAATAAAAAATATTGAAGAGAGTGTAGCATTACATGGAAAATTTGAATCTTTGTATATAATGGATTTTGGGGATGCATTAGATGGTTTTAATGCTAAAACTACAGGAGGATTAAGAGGAACTTCTTCTCATACTTTACCTCAACAACTTAATAACAGAGAGCAACATGATTTTTATGTAGAACTTCATAAAGAATTATTTGATACTATAGTTGTTAATGAATATGCTAAAAATATTTATTTTATAGCAACAAGTAATTCAAATCATGGAGGAGATTTTGAATATGGTGCCATGAGACATCTGCAAACTTATTTAGAAGTAAAATACCCTTTCATAAAAACTTATGTATCTTATCAACCTTATAATCATTTTATTTATGGTAAACATGCTATAATTTTTGGGCATGGGAAGGATGATGAAGATATGAAAAATGGTTTACCTTTAGTTATTAATGATAAAGTCTCAAATGTCTTATCTGATTACATTAGAGTAAACAAATTAGAAGAATATAACATTAGTGTAGTAAGTGGAGATTTACATCAATCTGCTGAGACTTATGCAAAGAATTTTAGATATAAAAAAGTTCTTGCTCAGTATGGTTCAAGTAAATGGATGCACACTAATTTTGGTTCAGGTCAACCTGGGCTATCTTCAGAAGTTTATGTAAAAAATAGTAAAAAAATATACAAAGAAGAAGATTTCTTTGAAATTCAAGACGAATCTAATACAGG
>Ga0100381_1005867_pt1 | contig 10110 bp, 9 predicted proteins | sample CryGeymeta201505_FD_80416 | JGI IMG/M metagenome (GOLD analysis project Ga0100381, IMG submission 80416) | Groundwater microbial communities from Crystal Geyser aquifers in Utah, USA - Crystal Geyser metaG 2015-05 | ecosystem: Environmental > Aquatic > Deep subsurface > Groundwater | place: USA...
CATAGTTTACGCACTCCCTCAATATATTCTTGAGAAGCAATATTAATTCCCCCTTCACCTTGAATTACTTCCAAAATAATACCAGCTGTTTTCGGTGTAATCGCTTCTTCCATTTTTTCTAGATTATTGAATAGAACAAAAGTAAATCCAGGAACAAGTGGAGAAAAAGGTTCTCGGTATTCCTCTTTATAAGTCCCACTTAAAGCGCCTAAGGTTCTTCCATGAAATCCTTTCATGGTTGCAATAAAATCAGTTTTACCAGTGGAAACACGAGCAAATTTTATAGCAGCTTCAATGGCTTCTGTTCCAGAGTTTGTAAGGAACGAACGCTTTAAATTTGGAGGTGTAATTTCGTTTAATTTTTCTAAAAATAAAGCACGTGTGTCATTATAAAAAACACAAGCATTTGTGATAAGAGTTTCGGCTTGTTTTGTAATAGCTTTCACTACTTCTGGATTTGAATGTCCAATTGTTGCAACCCCAATACCAGCAGTACAATCGATATATTCATTACCTTTTTCGTCCCAAACAGAGGCATCTTTTCCTTTTACAATAACCAAATCCCGTTTTGGATAAACAGCAACTTCGTAATTGTCAATTAATTCTCTAAAATTCTTCATCTTATAATTGTTCCTTCACCATTTATGGCTTTTGTTATAGGATTTTTTATTCTACCATCACAAATGTAAACAGAAGTTAAACCGCTTTCAAATAAATTAACTAAAGCGGTTATTTTTCTTTTCATTCTTCCATTAACTTGCTTTTCTCGTTCTTTAAGTTCATCTTTTGAAATATTTTTCAGAACAGAATTAGGGTCATTAACATCTTCCAAAAAACCTGGAGCTTCTATTAATTGGAAAATTGTTTTGGCTTTCATATGTTTTTTTAGCAAAGTTACTATGTCATCATTTTCAGAACTTATTGCATTGTTATTTTCATCAATAATTGGAACTGTAATCACTGGTGTATATCCATTTTCTAAAAGAAGGTTTAATAATTTTACATTAACCGATTTTGGTTTCCCCGATAAATCTCGAACCATTTTAAGTTTTCCGTTTTCTTTAATCCGAATACCTTTATTTCTATAACCCTCAATTAATTTTCCGTCCAACCCTGTTAGTCCTATGGCATTTATTCCAACTTGATGACACATTTCAACAATACGTTTATTTTTTAATCCTGAATATGCCATTAGCATAATGTCCAAAGCTTCTTTATCACTATAAACGGAAGAATATCCAGAGGTAGAAAGCAAAATTCTTTTATCATAATTTAATTTATTTGCCAATTCATCTCTAAGTGAATTGGCACCGTGGACAATAATAAAATCATCTTTCAAGTTTACTAAATCTGAAATAATAAATTCTAAATTTATATTTTTACCGCCACCAATTTTAATTATTGTCATATAAATACTCCATTTGAATTATTATTAATTTTCTTCCAACCTGTTTCATTTGGATAGATTTCTGAACAAATTACCAATTCATTTTCGGTTTTTTTGTAATACATTTGGTAGTAATCTTTATTCTCATTAAATATAGATGAAAAATATACTTTCGTTTTGTCGGCAATAATAATGTTCATTGCTTTTATGCTGCTACTTCTTTTCACAATTATTTTGGTAGCTTTTTTCATTGCATCTTTCATTCCCATTGATTCAAAACGTTTAATAAAATTAAAAATCTTCTCAGCTCCAATTATGCCTTCGGAGTTTATTCTTACTCCACGCAATTCACCATTGAATACGAATATATATTTATTGTCATAAAAGGGCATATTATTTTCAATAAAAATATTTTTATTCTCAAAGGCACTGCGAGCATGGGCAATTATTTGGGTAGTTTTTCCAAATTGAGTTAAGTCGGTTTCCCAAATTGGTTTAATATTTTTATAATGTATCCAATCATTATCAACTAAATAACTGCACCCCCAACCATGTCCTTGAAATTCTTGGCTGTTTTTAGCAATTAAAGAAAATTTAATAAGATGGTCTTCAATATTAATTTTAGATTTAGATTTAATTAATAGTAGTCTGCACATAATTTCCCTCTAAATTAAATTGGATAAAGACCAATAAATTCCAAACCAGTATTTTCTTTAAATCCATACATAATATTAAAATCTTGCAATGCTTGACCAGCCGCGCCTTTCATTAAGTTATCGATAGCACTAATAACAACAACACGGTTTGTATGTGGATCTTTTTCAAATCCGATGTCGCAATAATTAGTTCCAATGCATAATTTAGGATCGGGGTATCTGTAATTACCATCTTTTTCTTTAATAATTCTGATAAATTGTTCGTTTTCGTAAGTTTGTCTATAAATTTTCCAAATATCCTTTTCGTCCAAATTATTTTTGAGGAAAACATGACTTGTTGCGAGCGTTCCTCTAACCATATCAATTGAAGTGGCGGAAAAATGTATAGTAATTTTTTCTTCAAAAGAAAGCTCTTGGATAATTTCGGCGGCATGTCTATGCCCAGTTGGTTTATATGAGCGTAATGAGCCTGATCTTTCTGGATGATGTGTAGAAAATGAAGATTTTTTCCCACCTTCACTTGTGCCAACTTTAACCTCAACAACAGTTCTATCAATTTCTACCAAATTATTTTTAAAGAGAGGATAAAGACCAAGTATTGTTGTGGTTGCATTACATCCGGCGCTAGAAATATATTTAGCGTTTCGCATTTCATCGCGGTGTAATTCAGGAATTCCATAAACAAATTTGTTAAGCCAATCGGGATTAATATGCTTTTGTTTATACCATTTTTTAAAGTCGTTTACATTGTTTAATCTAAAATCACCACTAAGATCAATAATTTTATCGGCTAAATTGGCATATATATTTATTTTTTTCATTGATTCACCATGAGGTGTACAAAGGAAAAGCAAGTTCGTTTTTTCTAATTCATCTATTGAACAAAATTTAAGGTTTGTTGCTTTTCGCAAATTAGGATGTGCTTTATAAGCAAATTTTCCATAAAAAGAACTTGAAGTAATTTGCTTAATATTTACATAAGGGTGAAAAATTAATAAACGTAATAATTCACCACCAGTATATCCGGAAGCTCCAATAATTGAGACATTTATTTTTGTCATTTAACCACCTCGTCCAATTTGTAAAACATAATCCACAATAAGTTTTGGAATATTTACCCCAGTAGTTGTTATACTGTTTTTAAATTCCATTGTGTAATTAACTTCATTAACCAATAGGAAACCATCTTTTGTTTCAAATAAATCAATAGCTACAATTCCACCACCAACTGCATTGGCTGCTGCCACAGAAAGTTTAGCAATATCTTCGGTAACTTCACATTTTGAGGCTGTTGCTCCTTTTGCGGTGTTTGTTATCCAATGTTCTGAACGTCTATAAATAGCAGCTATACAAGTATCTCCAATTACGAAGCTTCTAATATCACGTCCATTTTTTTTATCTACATATTTCTGAATATAAAAAATTGAATGGTGATAGGAGCCTAAAACTACTTTGTGTTCAAGAATTGATTCTGCAGCGTCTCTGTCATTTATTTTGGAAAGCAGTCTGCCCCAAGAGCCAACGGCAGGTTTCAAAACTACGGGATATCCCATTTCCTCAATAGCTTTTAGCGCAGATTCTTCGGTAAAAGCGATTTTAATTTCTGGCTGTGGAATATTGTTATCGCTTAAAGCCGATGAAGTTAGCAATTTATCACCACAAATTGTTGCCACTTTGTAAGAATTTACACATTTTACTCCAGCACTTTCAAATAACCTTATTGAATGTAATGCTCTTGAATGGTTAATTGAACGCTCAATTAAAACATCAAGTTCAAACACATTGTTGTTTAAATTAAAAACAAGTTGACGGTCATCAATAGTTATAAGTTCTACGTCCTTATGTTTAGTAAATTCCTCAATTAAAAATTTTTCCTCTTTCCTTAATAGTGAATGTAAAAATCCAACTTTCATGGTTTTCTCCTTGAATTAGTTTATTCTTTTATTAAATTATTTGAAATGAAGGTATAAAAGAAATACTAAATTATATTATTTAGATTTCTGTTTATGGGTGTAGTTTTGTTTTATGTAATGAACAATATGAGGAAGCTCAGTTAGTTCAACAACTTTACCTTTTTGTCCAATATTTTTAACTTCTGCTAATACTTCCATTTTAAGTTCAGCAGACAGATTATTTTCATCAATAAGTGCTAATGCATATTTTAATGATGCAATTCCAGACATGTGATCAAGCGAAAAGGATCGGCTTTTTCCAAGTAATTCTGGATTTAAACTTTCGTAATGTGTAGGATTAATGGATGCAGCATGAGTGTGAACACCAGCACAATGAGTAAACGCGTGTTTTCCAATAATTGGATAATTACCTGGGATTGGAACCCCGGAATGTTCGCTAACAAATTGGTAAAGTTTATCCAATTTTTCTAATTTCCACTTATTCATCCCAAAATCAGCAGTTAGTACCATCATTAGTTGAGCCAAATCAACAATTCCTGCTCTTTCGCCTAATCCTAAAACAGATGCATCAATAATTTCTGCACCAGCTCGGTAAGCATCAAGTGCATTTGCCAAAGCTAAGCCTCTATCATTATGGCAATGAACAGCAATTTTAGGATTTAATCCTTGCTTATTTAATTCATGTTTCAAATTTGATATATATTGAAACATGCTTCTGTCAGTTCCAGGAATCATATATCCTGTTGTATCTGCAACACTAATAACATCAGCTCCAGCTTTAACTGCAGCAATTGACGCAGCAACAACGTTACTAAATTCGGAGCGTACTGTGTCTTCGGGGGTATATCTAATTATTATATCTGGATTTTCTTTTTTAGCAAATTTTATAACATCAGTAATTTGTTTAATTGCATTGCCTAAATCTTTTTTAAATACTGTATTTAATCTATCGTCTGAAACGCAATAAAAAACACCAATAAAATCTACACCACAACTTAGGGCTAATTGAACATCATCTTTTAACGAACGGGCGTGTGCACCAATAATTGCTTTAAAATTATTATGAGCAATTATTTCAACAGAATCATGAATTTCTTGCGTAACCGAAGGATGACCGGTTTCAATTATATCTACACCAATGTCATCCAACATTTTTGCTATAGCAAGTTTAATATGCTTATCAAAATAAACCCCAGGGGTTTGTTCACCTTCGCGTAATGTTGAATCAAGAATTTGAATCAAACTACTCACCCCAATCTTCTTCTTCTTGCGGTGCTTCAGCAATTTTAAATGGGTTAAGTTTTATAACTTCTAATTCAGTTCCACAATCGGGGCATTCAAATAATTCACCAACAACCATTCCTGGTTCTTTTTGAACGTTACCTGCACACATAGGACATTCTGCCATTTTTAATCCTTTTCAAATTATTCTAAAATGATAGGTGCTAAAATAAAACAATCCAAAAGAAGACGCAAATTAATATATTTAAAATAAGATAGACGCAAATTAGTATATGTTACACTGTCCGTAACAATTGAAATGTTATTCAAATTTTCAGAATATTTAGTATATAATGGAAAAATAAACACGTTATTAATTTATTTTCTTGAAAAATGAACTAAAAATTTCTTATTCAAATATTCAAAATAGATTTATCTTTTTGGAATTTGATTAAATTTCACCTAATTTTTAGAGTGTAAATTTAATTTATCAAAAGGAGTAAAAATGGAATTTAGAATTGAAACAGATTCAATGGGCGAAATTAAAGTACCAACAGATAAGTATTATGGAGCACAAACCGCCCGTTCGTTAATGAATTTTAAAATAGGTGGTGAAAGATTTCCACGAGAATTAATTAGAGCTTTAGGAATACTCAAAAAAGCTGCAGCATTAGCAAATGGTGAGTTAAAAATGCTTACTCAAGAAAAAGTTGAGCTAATAATTAGAGCTGCTGATGAAGTAATTGAAGGAAAACTAGATGAACATTTCCCACTAGTTGTTTGGCAAACAGGCAGTGGTACTCAAACAAATATGAATTCAAACGAAGTTATTTCAAATCGGGCAATTGAAATAGCTGGTGGCGAAATGGGAAGCAAAAAGCCAATTCATCCAAACGATGATGTTAATAAAGCGCAGTCATCAAACGATACTTTCCCAACAGCTATGCATATTGCTGCAGTTGAAGAAGTAAATAGAAGATTAATACCAATGATTACCAAATTACGTGATGCGCTTGCTTCAAAATCGGATGAGTTTAAAAATATTATTAAAATTGGTAGAACTCACTTAATGGATGCTACTCCATTAACTCTTGGCCAGGAATTCTCTGGTTATTCTCAGCAATTAACAAATGGCTTAGATCGAATTAATGGAGCCTTACCAAGACTTTCGGAATTGGCTTTAGGAGGAACAGCTGTTGGAACTGGCTTAAATACACACAAAGATTTCGCGGTTTTATCAGCAAAAAAAATATCAGAACTTACTGGACTTAAATTTACAACGGCACCAAATAAATTTGAGGCTCTTGCTGCACATGATGCAATTGTTGAATTTAGTGGAGTTCTAAAAACAATTAGTGCTTCACTTCATAAAATTGCAAATGATATTCGTTGGATGGGTTCTGGTCCCCGAAGTGGTCTTGGTGAATTAGCTCTTCCTGAAAATGAACCAGGTAGTTCAATTATGCCAGGAAAAGTTAATCCTACCCAAGCAGAAGCACTTACAATGGTTTGTGCTCAAGTTTTTGGAAACGATGCAACAATTGGCTTTGCTGGTGCAAGTGGTAATTTTGAATTGAACGTTTACAAACCAGTTATAATATTTAATTTACTTCAATCTATTAAATTAATTTCAGATTCTTGTGAAAGCTTTACTAATAATATGGTTGTTGGAATTAAACCAAACATTGATAAAATTGATGAATTACTTCACAAATCTTTAATGTTAGTTACTGCACTAAATCCACATATTGGATATGATAATGCTGCAAAAGTTGCAAAAAAAGCATTCCATGATAATTCAACTCTAAAAGAATCTGTTGTTGAACTTGGACTTTTGACAGCTGAAGAGTTTGATGCAAAAGTAAAACCAGAAGAAATGATTGGTCCAAAAGCTTAAATATATTTAATAAAAGAGATTCCAAGTGGAATCTCTTTTATTAAAACTTGCCAACCGATTCAAATTATTTTTTGTAAATTTATATTTTGAAAAATAAGACGGATATAAATGGAAAATTTACCAGGAATTATTTCTCTTCTAATTGCTTGCATTGAAGTTGTTTTACTAATTAATCTAATAATATCTTCTGAAGAAAATAAAGAAAACAAGTTAATTATTGCAATTCTATTTCTTCTTTTCAGTTATCAATTCATGGAATTTTTTATGTGCTTCACTCATAATTATTCTAATATATTGATTTATATTTCGTTTTTTATTATATCCTTTTTACCCCCACTTGTCCTGTTATTAGTATTAACTTTTTACCAAATTGAAAGCAAACTGCGTCTATTAATTTTCCTTCCAATTATTTTACTTTTGTTTTATTATGTATTTATTCTTGAAGGTTTTGAAATTACAAAATGTACAATTCTTTTTGTTGCTTATGAAATGCCCCTTGGTGATTTATATGGAGTTATTTATTATTTACCAGTACTTTTGTCAATTACACTACTATTTAAAATGATTAATAATCCTATTTTTAAAGTAAAGAAAATTAATTTACAAATAATGTTAGGTGGATTATTATTAGCATTTATTCCGGTTGCTTTAATTATTGCCCTTTTTCCATTTCTAATAGATTATGTTGAAAGTTTCTTTTGTAAAGCAGCTTCAGTAATTGCATTAACTTTAACTATTTATGCATTGCGAAACAAGACAAAGATAATTGAGAAAAAAAGTGAATGAAACAATATTAAATATTTATTTGGAAATTGAAAATGATTTTGTTGTCGGCTTCAAAGCTAAATCATATTTAAGTGATGACGGTGATCATCAAAAAATATCACTTTTAAAAGAAAAAGCTAAAACAGATTATAACAACTCAATCCATTTTGATGCCCCACAAGATAAAAATGGAAATTTTATGAAATATAAAAGTTTTTCGAAATTAGAAAATCGTGGAATGCATTTTCAATTATTTGAAGAAATATTCTCGAGTTTTGATGTGCCACAAAATCCATTAATTTGTGTAACTCCGGTAGTTGATGGAAAATTAATAATAAATGAATAAAAATTTAGCGGGGAAACTATGAATAATCAGTCAATTGAAGTAAAATCAATAAATACAATAAGGCTATTAGCAGCAGAAGGTGTGCAAAAAGCAAATAGCGGTCATCCTGGAATGCCAATGGGAATGGCACCTGTTGCTTATTTGTTGTATAAAGATATTATGAACCACAATCCCAAAAATTCAAAATGGTTAAATAGAGATAGATTTATTCTTTCTGGAGGGCATGGAAGTATGTTGCTTTATTCTATTTTACATTTATCAGGATATAATATTTCATTGGACGACCTGAAAAATTTTAGACAATGGGGAAGTAAAACACCAGGACATCCAGAGCTTGGAAGGACCGACGGAGTTGAAACAACAACCGGTCCACTTGGACAAGGATTAGCAAATGCAATTGGAATGGCGGTTGCCCAAAAACATCTTGCTGGAATTTTTAATAAAGACAATTTCAAAATTCTTAATCATTTTATTTATGTCGAAGCCGGTGATGGCGATTTAATGGAAGGTCTTTCGCACGAAGTTTCTTCTTTTGCCGGGCATAATAAACTTGGAAATTTAATCCTTTTTTATGATTGCAATAGTATTACAATTGATGGAAACATTTCACTTTCCAATTCGGATGATGCAGCAATGAGGTTTGAATCGTACAATTGGCATGTTCAAATAATTGAAGATGCAAACGATTTAGAAGCCATTAAAAATGCTGTGAAAAGTGCTAAAATTGTTGTGGACAAACCTACAATTATTATTACAAAATCAGTAATTGGTTTTGGAAGTCCAAACAAACAAGGTACTTCGTCATCGCACGGCTCACCACTTGGTGAAAATGAAATTATTTTAGTAAAAAGAAATTTTGGATTTCCGGAAGATAAAAAGTTTTATATTCCAACTGAGGTTAGTAAACATTTTGCTGAATTAATCAATAAAGGTGCAGATTTAGAAAGCAAATGGAATGACTTATTTGAAAAATATTCAGAAAAATATCCAGCAGAAGCAGAGTTATTTATTAAAGTAATGAATGGCAATTTTGGTGTAGACTGGAAAAATCTTATGCCAAAATTTGAAAATTATGGCGAAGCAATGGCAACAAGAAATTCATCACAAACAGTATTGAATGCAATTGCCCCAGCATTACCAACATTATTTGGTGGCTCTGCCGATTTAACGCCATCTAATAATACTGATGTTAAAATATGGAAAGATTTTACTTCAGAAACTCCAGAAGGCAGTTACATCCACTATGGAATTAGGGAGTTTGCAATGGCAGCAATTATGAATGGAATGGCTATCTATGGTGGAGTTATCCCTTATGGTGGAACTTTTTTAGTCTTCTCTGATTATTTGCGACCAGCACTAAGAATTGCTTCATTATCCAAAATTAAAATGATATATGTTTTTACACACGATAGCATTGGTGTTGGAGAAGACGGCCCAACTCATCAACCAGTTGAACACTTTGCTGCATTAAGATCTATCCCAGGAGTTGTATTCTTGCGACCTGCAGATGCTAATGAGACATCTGAAGCGTGGAGTTATGCAATAGCTCACAAAGGCGGCCCTGTTGCCATTGCATTAACACGGCAGAAATTAACAATTCTTGACAGAACTAAATACGCACCAGCAAATGGTTTGCATAAAGGTGGATATGTAATTAAAGATGTAGTTGGAACTCCAGATTTAATTATTATGGCAAGTGGTTCTGAAGTTGAAATTTCAATTAAAGCCGCCGAAGAGCTTGGTAATACTGGCATTAAAACCCGTGTTGTTTCATTCCCAAGTTGGGAAGTTTTTGAAAATCAATCCGAAGAATATAAAAATTCTGTTTTACCAAATGAAGTTAGAGCACGCCTTTCTGTTGAAGCGGGTGTAAAATTTGGATGGGAAAAATATGTTGGATTGGATGGAAGTTCAATTAGTCTTGA
>Ga0100381_1005868_pt1 | contig 10109 bp, 18 predicted proteins | sample CryGeymeta201505_FD_80416 | JGI IMG/M metagenome (GOLD analysis project Ga0100381, IMG submission 80416) | Groundwater microbial communities from Crystal Geyser aquifers in Utah, USA - Crystal Geyser metaG 2015-05 | ecosystem: Environmental > Aquatic > Deep subsurface > Groundwater | place: USA...
CTGCAGAAATTGATTCCTACCCCAAAAGCACAAGGTAGTTGGGATAATAAAGCCTCCTCGGAAAGTTTGGCTGTTCCTCCATCTATTATTTGTCTTCTTTGCTGCTGCTCCTTTTCGACAAGATCGCCTGAAAGCTTTTTCTGCCTGTCCCTAGCTTTCTCTTTGGTGTATGCTTTGACTTGGTGACAGTTGAGTTTTCTTCAGCTTTGAGAATTTTGAGGTACTGGAATATATTGCTATCCATGCGGTTATGGGTCAGGTTTTCATAGGAATCGATTTGATTCATGATCTCCCTCAGATGGATTTTGTCCCTATCTTTTCCCTCAACATCGAAGATAACCGCACAGCCAATCAGAGAGGTCAGGGCATTTGTTTTGTATTTCATTTAGTCAATCTTTTAGCTCAGCTTTTCATTTTCAATGGCTTTTTAATAGTATTTCTGTTTATAGGTGAATAGCTACTCGCCTGCCATTTGTAGTCTTTCCTGGATGGAGTTTACCCCGCCATAATTTTTTAGCTGTTCCTACAGAAGATTTATTTTATGGTCCCTTTCGTCAATCTCTTTCTTGAGGTTGATGTTCTATCCTGCTAGTGAGTCGATCTACCCCTTTAAACGGTAGCTTTGATTGTGAAATCTCTTATCCTTCTGAAGACCTTCCTTCAAAAGCCACTGATTTATCTTTGCCGTCTCACGAAGCTCTTATTTCTCATAGTTAACAATATTTGACTATTACTCAGGCAGGTGCTTTTTTGTCAAAATATAACTTTCCTTATCCCTCTCGGCAAGGCTGTCAACAATGGCCGACATCAGTTCCACGTTGTTAACGTATGGAGCCACAGATTCCTTGAGCTTGTTGTATTTCTCCTCATACTTCTAGTTGGCAGCCCTCAGCTATTTTAACTCTTTCTCCATCAAAATCAACTGCTGGTCCTGGACAGTTTTTTTGTTACTGCAGTCGGCACACTTAATTCTGGATTTTTCATTATTTTTGTTATCGAATTAAAGCATTGTATTGCAAGTGGGACTGTTGGTGTATTCAGGCGTTTTTTTCGAAAGCAGGGGCACTCTTTATGTGAACTAAAACCGACTGGAGAGATAGAAGGATTTGGAGGGAGAAACATCCTGTGTTTCCATTTGCTTGCAAGTATTGTTAAAACGGCTGCTTTTCCCAGTTTCGGTTCCTTTCCTGCCTGCTCCTTTGCTCTTGATGGCTGACTAGAGAAGGTGGGGAGTTCGGGGCTCAGATGAGATCAAGTAGTTGTATGTGTCATTAGCATCAGTTTCATTGCCATCTTCTTTCTGGGCAGGGGAAAAGTCAGATTGATTGGATCTGAACCCTCGGAGGATCTTTTCGGAGTAGCGATGTTTTCGATGGAGGTTCCCAATTTATTTTAATTTTGATAAAAGTTATTTCTTTTCTCGAGCTTGCATTTTCTAATCGTTTAGAATAATAAGCAGAACATCACATTATATTTTGCCATGCTCATTGTCTGCCCGAATTGTTGTTTTTAAGCTGTCACCGGAGTGTTGGACATTGATATAAAGTAAAGTATAATTAAAAGTCATTTGAATTTAGATAAACTCAATTATCATAATCGAAGAGGGAGAAAGCCTCTTGATCTCTTGATACTTTGTTTTTTTTCTTTAGGTAGAGAATCGGACCTCATTTGCCTTCTCTCCTCGCTCTCGCTCTTTTTCAGCTTGAAGGTTTGGATTCTGTGCTGATAGCTTCGAGCCTTACAGACTGATTCGTAGAGGGAAGCAACAATGTTGACATTGTGACTTTTCATGAAATACTCAAATATTTTGACCTGGTCAACTCTAAGGAACTGTTCTTCATGATTTTGCTGAGAGTTGTAGATATTCTCCCCATTTTATACAGCCCCATCTCCATCAACGGAAAGCAGAGACCCGAAATCTTATATTTTTCTCATATTTGCGATTTTTTCCTTAACCACTTCAGTGTCTTCCTCATATATAGATTCATCTTCCTGGTTAACAGTGTACACCTCTTTTTCCAGGTGAGTGTTAATTTTATCTAAAATCAAGAAACCTCTTTTCTTTTTTCTCTCGGTTTTCTTTCGGGTGTTCTTCGACTTCATGTTGTATCTGCAGGAAAGAATGAAAATATTGGGAGTGTAGTGGTAACTGGCATCCTTCATTGACGGAGCTTAGATCGATTCCTTGATGGGAATGAGCAGCATCTTTTCTCTCATTTCATGGAAGCTTTCGTAATCGACCATGCTCTTATCGATGCACTCCAAAACATCTGACATTTTTAGCACATACCCCGAGGTCATTTCGCTGGCCTTCGAGAACAGGTCGATGTCCATGTTTAGGATCATGCTGCTAAAGCCGATGACGTTGAGAGCAGGCTTACCTTCGATAGGCTCAATGGTCCTCACAAGCTTGCTCTTGATGATGTTATTTTGTCTTTTTTCAATGAACATGTTGACCTTGCCGTGATTGATGATGATTATGTTCTTTTGTCGCGTAATAGGATCGTATGTCTCAATATTTTAGTCCTTTTTGTAGATGACTCTGATCAGTTTCAAGGCGACAAAATTCTGGAAGCTGACAGTGAAGTAGGTCAGGAAAAATATGCTTTTTTTGATGATTCTGATGTTGGTTTCGAGAATGAAATTCCTTTTCACTGTTGAGTCAACGTACTCCAAAAATTACATTTCTTCATTTTTGTTCAGGGAGGCCGTCCGATCTTCTCGACTGTACTTGTCCTCAACATCTCTTTTCATTTCAAAGCAGAGTTCGTCACTAAGTTGATAGTTGTCTTTGAGCTTGGATATCGTTTATTGATAGTTGTCGTACTCTTCGTTCTTCTTGTTGATGTTGTCCACGGTGATTCCAATGACATTGATCATGTATCCAAAGAAGGAGGTTCCGCATATCTAGAGGATCATTATCACAATCACCTCTGTTTCGCTCTGAGGTGTGAGGTCTCCATAGCCCACTGTCACAATAGTTGTGATTGCGAAGTAGATGGAATATATATATCTGGTATGGAAGGATTGGTTGGGGAGCCCCTTGTCAACTGCATCGATCCAGCTTAACTAACCAGGTTTGCGTAGATAGACAGCTGAATACATGATCAACCCGAAGATGTGAGTGACAACTAGTAGCACACAGAAAAGTTCAATGATTCTCAGTTCTTTTATTAGTTTATTCTGTTCAGCATAGTTCTTGATGACTTTGAAGTATTTTGGAACTTTCATTCCTAGATAGAAGCATACTGCGAACATGAGGATGTTTATGATAATTTTGACAGCCTGTATGTTGATCTCGTTGTTTAATGTCATCAAAATGCAGGATACCATGATAACGATGGGCTGTTTTATTGCCTTTGGCTGAAGCTCAAATGCCTCGGAGTCGAACCTTTCGTCATATCTCAGGATCCACAGCTTGATTGCCAAGTAAGCAACCTCAATAGAGGCGATTGAAAATAACTTTATATCAAAGAGCCTTTCCTGAAAAACGATCTCCACACTCAGAAACCACACGAATATGACCAGACTCAGACCCTGTACAATACTGAAGAGACGCATCCAAGGGTAGAGCCTAATTATTTCGAGGTCCAATGGTAACTGATGAAAATCTGTTTTTATATTCTAGTTCTCCTATTTTCCCTACCATTCCTATGTGATATCTTTGGGAGGCTTGTTGGGGGCAATCAGAGACTGCAGCTGCTTCACAACTTTCTTGAGAAATATTTTTTCTCGGATATTTTTCATTTCTTCTTGCTGAAAGTTAAGGTTATTATCCTCTTCTTCCACCTTGTTGGTCAGGTCTCGGATGGAGGAGGTGCGTACACTGCTGGCAATCGAAGCTACATCGTCTATTCGATTGAATCTCACAGTTTACTTCGAAGGTCTTTTCATATTTTAGAAAAGTTTAAACTATATTCTAATTGTCATTAAATTTGCTAGATTCCTGATAGTTGATAAATCTCTTGGAATGTTCCTAATAGACGATTTTGGTGACACCTTTTGTCCATGTGACTACCTTTGTTATATTATTATTTTCAAATGGTCTGAATCAGTTGTTGGGCACTCCCCTTCTTCATCACCACTCTCTTCTACAACATCTTCGGAGATAGCATCAAGCTCTTCTTTGATCGTAACTATCCTTCCATGCAGATTTGTTCATGAAGATAGGGCTGAAAAAAAGACCCACGGAACATCCTCCTCCGGTAGAATAGCCTGATTAGCACAAAGGTTGTGGGTCAGAGGAGGAGCCGCTTCTAGACGTAGACAACAAAGAAAACAAAGACCAATGAGTAATTTAACTCAGAAATCATGTCAATGAATGATGGTCAAAGAATAAAAGCAGAGTTCTTTGGCTTGAAAAAAAAATGATGTGCATGCAACTATTATCCTGCATAGTCGATAACTGATGTAAACGTATAGAGCAACAATAAATTCAACAATATTAATCAGCACAGTTCGAATTCTGATAGAGAAGAGGTGACTGAGATTCGTTGAATTTCCCCTATTTATCTCCCCATTCCGTCAATGCTGGTACTATCTAGCTGCTATATAAAGAACTCTCTATAGAGCTAATCGATCAGCTCATTAAAAATAAAATCTGAGCTTTCGATTAAATTCGAAGTCTTCTGATCCTCAAAAACTGTCCATTAGTAGTTGTTCTCATGCATTTACACCTTTTAATTTTTTATGAGCCGATCCTCTCTGGTTTCATTCAGCAAAGGATGGTTTGCCTGCTGATACCTTATAATAATCTCATCAGAAGTTTCGTTATTCTGAATTGCAGGAGGAGGGCTTGAGTATTTACTCAATATGATGCCACATAAGGTCGAGGCCCATTTGAGAACTTTGAATTGAGTCTTCTCGAACACTTCCTGAATATTTTATTCCGCAATAAAATAAAAGGTGAGGGCCTTTTCAGAGTTAGTCCAAGGAAAAGGTGGTCCATCTACATCGAAAAATAGTTACTGATCATGAAGTAAGGCCTGAATACGTTTAATGCCTAGTTGAACGAGTCAAAAATTGCCTTGTTGTGAATTCTCTCGAACTAAAAGTTGGCCCTTTTGGCACTGCTGACATTCTGAGTTCCCAAGTCATAGACCTTTTCATAGAATTCATCGAAAACCTCTTATGGAATGACTGTCTAAAGGCCATAGATCACTCCATCTTAGTCTTCTTCAGGCCCCTGCTATTCGGTGTAACCCTGAAGCATTTTGACTCTTTTATCGATGTTGAAGCCAAAAGGCATGTTGATTAGTCTAAGGAAGTCATACTTGTAATAGACTAAGTAGAATGAAGTGTACATATGTAGTATTTGAAGAAGGAGAGGATGAAGCGATGAATGCTGCTCAGTGAAGTGTCGATCCTCACAAATTCGTCCTTGATTTCGGGGGGAACTTATTCGACAATCACACCCATCTGAACGGCGGCCCTTTTGTCGATTTCCATCTTGACCTCCTCTCTGAGCCTAAACTCATCAAAAAGTTCCCGAAAATTGTTACCATCAGCCGATCCACCTGCCGAACCTGTCACAAAGTTGTTGATCTGGGGCTCTTCGGACGAATCATCACATTCCTCGAAATCTTCTCTGTAATATTCTTCCTCGGGTTGATCTTTTTTGTAAAGTGAGGCTTTGTATGGTTCTTCAGAATAGAAGTGGCATCCTGTTGATTTTTGCCTTTGAATTCCTTGGTCGTTGCTGTGAAGAATTGGAATTTCCTTTAAAAGGTTTTTCTCTCTTGATTCAGCTAAGCCATCGTGACCAAAAATTTTGTCCAGAAGTTCATTATCGACTTAACCTCCAGTTGCCTACAGCATTTTTCGATCTGACTCAGCCTTCTTTTCGATGCAAGCCATCTTATCAGCATTATTCCTGAGGAGACGTCGTAATTATTAGATTTCCTGCAGTTATTCATAGTACTTTCCTTCAACCATTTACTTTCGATCGAGATAGACTTCAGGCTTGATTCTCCTCTCCATCAACAGCCTATCCAGAAGTTACTTATGCGTTTCCAATTGTAGTTTAGCAGCATTCTATCTGGATATTATAATCTGAACGTCCCCTCCGACCGACTATCCGAAATCGTCAACCATCTTGATTGGGCTAGTGTTGATGGCTTCTCCTTTGATAGGGGTGCAACACTCTCCAAATATAAGGCTTTGGGTGTTCTCTCCCTCAAAAAGATCATCTTCAGCGCTGGCACCTATCTTGCATTCCGAAATAATGCGATTTTCTGCTTTTTTTCTGGCAACTACTGACCTCCACCATCTTTGAATGATTCTCACCTTATGAATAAAATAATTTTGAACTCCCAGTAAATTGTTTTGGCGTCCTTCCTGAACTGAATGGAAACTATTGTTGCTCTGAGATGACTTGGAGCTTTCATATTTTAAGTGGGCCTGGAACACCTTCTCCGCATCTTCGTCTTGAATGATCGGCTCATCAACAATATCGTAGCTGAACTTTTGGTAGTGCCGAAAAGGGCTCTATCTTTTGTCAAGTACACAGTTATTGTCTCTACTAGTCATGAGCTTTTAAGCCAAAGCGGACACATCTTGAGGGTTGACTTCCACAAAATTATTTTCGATGAGAACATATTATTACTCCTCATCAAAATCAACTTATTCAGCAAAAATAGTCTCAATGATTTTTTTGCTCTTCTTGGTTTTGAGCTTCGGCTCTTTTCTAAAGGTTTCTTGAGTCTGAGCTTTAATGAATTGGGATGAGGCTGTTTGAGGCTAGCTGATTTTAAGTTTGCTGTTTTTGGTGGGGGACACAATATTCTTGTACTTTCTAGTGTTTTAGTTTGCTAATTCACCTCTCTGATACTTACTCATTTTCTGCGAAGGCTTATTTTTGTAGCTATCGACGCTGATTTTCTTGCTGTTGTGGGCTGCGTTGATCTTGCTCTTGAGAACAGTGTTTTTGTAGATATCCTCATCTTTTCTGTGGGAAGCGGCCTGTTCCTGCTTGATTTGCCTCTCAATTTTGGTCATGACCTTCTTTAAATTGTCCACCTCGCTCCTTTTGCCCTTGGCTATCTTCTGACCAGCTTACTTGGTCTCGCACTTCTTGCTCTTCATGAAAATGATATTTTCGTATGACTAGGAGGATGGAAGGTGCTCCTTCTCGCGATAGATCAGCTCGAATTATTTTTTGGGAAACCGGGTGGGACTGTGGTAATTTTGCCTGCAATTCTCATGACTCTTTGGCGCGCTAGAGTATATTTTCTTCATGGAAATTAGACGGATTTTAAATTTAATACTAACTTTGCTGGGTCAGTTTTCCTTTCTCACTTCAAAATTATATGTAGCGTTTATGCGTCTTCATGGAAGATGACTAATCTGCACGGAAAGTCAGAGGGAGGGCTGATTGATATATATTTTGAATTGTTAAGGCTAATGCAAATATATGATATAGGATAAGATAAGTGATAAGGCATGATAAAGGTTGCTAGGTGGTGAGAACTAGTAAGAGTTAAATAATCTTTCGAAGTGATCATGCGGTGAGCACGCAAGCTCCTCCCACGGCCTTGATCTTTCTCTCGGCGATCTTGCTGAAGAATTTGGCCTTAACGACGACAGGCTGAGAGGGAAGGAAACCCTTTCCGAGGACTTTGAAGAAACCTGCTTTGGTGACATCGATCACGGGAATGCGTTCCTTATTGTTGGCGAAGGTCTGTCGGGAGTTTTCGGTGACGAGGGTCCAGACTTTATCGAGGTTGATGCAAGGGAAGTAGAGTCTGTTTCTCTGGAGGGCGAAGGTTCTGATACCCTTCTTTCCGAAATATCCGGGATGGTATCTGTCCATGGCGGTTCTGTTGTGGGTCAAACCACCAGCATTACCTCTACCACCGGAATGCTTTCTGTGTTTGCCGATTCTGCCTCCACCGCAGCTGACTGAGCCTCTGAGCTTTCTGGTCTTTCTAAGTCTGGCAGTCATAAATTATGGTAATTATTATTTATCAAAATATTAATAAAAAACATTCATACCAGATTCAAATCCTAAGAGAACTTCCCACTTGTTACTTCCTCCCATATGTTGGTTCATTGTCTGCTTTTCGTAAGCCAGCCCAGTGGTTCTTCCTCTAAAAGTATAAAAACAGATGAAGAGCTGATTCATGCTAAAAAGAGGCCTGTTTGACAGTTACTGCAGAAAAGATTGTTTCTGACTGATTATTATATTTAAAAAGCATGAATTGCTTTGAGTTCAATAACCCGGCCTTTAAAATAAAGGTTCTGGACTATACCTATACCTCAGAGCCCTCGATCAACACGGCTCTTCCTCTGAAAAGGTCGACCTTGAAAACAGTTCTCTTTGTGATAGCAACCATCATCAGTTTTGGCTTCGTATGGCTCCTGGGGAAGTGGTCAGCCCTTCGGAAGGCCATATTCACCTGCAATATTTGCATGCTTTAAGATGCAACTCATTTTCTGATTCACGATGAAGATACAGAAGGCGAGACTACAATCGTACCAAGGGAGAACAAACAGTAGATCCGGATAAACAGAATGTGCCCATCCTTCCTGTACCACGACAGGAACTACATATACATTGAGGAAAAAGAAGTGTTCGTTCCTGTTCGCTACGAGGAACTGGGTATGCACCTGGACAAACTTAAAAAAGACAAGTTTGTTCCCATGTCTGAGAAAAAGAGGAATGAGCTGGTGGGCTACTACGGGAAAAATATCATGGATCTGCCAGTTCAAAGTAGAATCTAGATCTTTGTCCAGGAAATGTTGACTCCCTTCGAAGTGTTTCAGACCTATGGCATTATTCTGTGGATCTACGAAGAGTACTATATATTTTCTTTCATTTTGCTCTTCTACTCACTTTACAGCTACTGGAAAAATGCTGGAGCTATTAAGAAAAATCAGGAGAAGCTTGCTTTTGAGTCTTACTTTGACGTGGAGACCAAGGTGCTCATCAATGATAGTGACTTGCAGACAACAGAGGAGGATCGTCAGGACGTTGAGTTATGTAAAAATGCCTCTTAAATAGACGAGCACAAATCCTAAATAATAAAAGATAACTTTAATGGCCTCTAGCAAATGTAGGAGCTGTAAATGACTGTTAAAAAAACAGACAGAAGGCAAAGCAAATAGGTCAGAAATTAATAAAATGTTCTAATCAATAGTCAAAACACCAGGTTCAAAAAGATTAGCTCTCTTCAACTTGTTCCGGGAGACATCATCATTCTTAACGAGTTGGACATAGTGCCTTGTGATTGCATCTTGCTCCGAGGAGAGGCTCTTGTGGACTAAAGATATAGCACTGGACTCAACTATCTTGTCAGGAAGGAGGAAATTGAAAACTTTACCTACCACAAATAAAACGAGAGCAGTTTTGTTATCTATTTGGGAACGACTATCAAAAAGATAAAAAATGTGGAATTCAAACTCAAGAAGCAAGGGTCTAGTCATGAGGAGTCGATGGGTAGTTCTGTTCTTAATGATGAAAATGTGGTGGCAGTCAATGAGCTTGTTTGCTTGGTTACCCAGACGAATTTCAACACTCTCAGGGGCAAATTTTTGAGAGCCATTCGCTACCAGCCCAAGCATGAGGATACTTTTTTCAAAGAAACCATATACTTTATCTATATCCTCCTGATCATCACAACCTTCGTCTACTTTGGGTACCTGAACATTATAGGTCCCTATACATCCAACTTTAGTATGTTCATCATGTATATCGACTTGATCTTTGTTGCCATCCCTCCCACCCTACCCACTATCCTCATGCTCGGAGTGGAGTTTGTAGTCAGAAGGCTCGAAATGGCAGGTATCAACTGCGTTCTACCCAAGTCGGCACTAATGGGAGGATCAGTCAACACAATCGTCCTCAAAGGGGAAGAAGTCTTTGGAAAGTAATTTGATATCCAAAGTGCCTCGATCGGAACCAAAGGGTCTCGAAGTTTTGGGCTGACCTTTTCTTCCGTCAGCTAATTCCTATCGTACTCAGGGTAAACCTAAATTGAGCATGAAAGCTAGGAATAACTTTCTCGAAAAAAAAGGGAGCGAGCAGAGTTCACTAAGGTAGGATAAGACTTTATCAATGCTCTTGCGAGTTGCCATACTCTTTAGTTCTTCGAAGGCAAGTTGGAGGGCTC
>Ga0100381_1005875_pt1 | contig 10104 bp, 10 predicted proteins | sample CryGeymeta201505_FD_80416 | JGI IMG/M metagenome (GOLD analysis project Ga0100381, IMG submission 80416) | Groundwater microbial communities from Crystal Geyser aquifers in Utah, USA - Crystal Geyser metaG 2015-05 | ecosystem: Environmental > Aquatic > Deep subsurface > Groundwater | place: USA...
AAGTTAAAGATTTAAGGCTAAAATTTAACATTTTTTACAAAAATATCTTTAACTTTTTAGTGAAAACTTACACACACAATTACAAGTCAGTTGTTAGTATAACTTTCTTTTCCTTATTAAACTGATGAGAAATCACAAAGTAGTTGGCGAGTTTGTTAGACTCTGCCCTTTTTTTTAAGTTAGAAATATCTTGTCTTGATACACTCATTTTGACCTCAAGAGCCGTCGTACCGTCAATAATAAAATCTATCTCACTTACTCTATCCTTTTGGTAGAAACTCAGCTTATGTCGAGTTCTTAAAGTTTGAAAAATACTTTGTTCAAGTAGTTGGCCCTGTGATATTCTTCCAAGCACATTGGCAATACCTGAATCACAGAGAAAAAGTTTTTTGCTTCCCGCTGCCTGTCTATCAATGCTCGCTGAATGTCGTGGTAAAAGTGAGATGAAGTATGTTTGTTCGAGAAAAGAAAGATAGTTGTAAACTGTTTGTCTTGAGACCGCCAGTTCATTAGCCAGCTTATTTATTTCTATTCGTGACGCCACTCTGGGAACAAGTAAAAGTATTAAATCCCGAAGCTTTGACATGTCGCTGAAATCAGCAAGGTTCTTTGCGTCTTTCTCAAAATAGGAAGTAAATATTTCAGAAAGCATTGTTCTTTTTCTCTCAAAGTTCTTTTCAAGCACAACTGAAGGAAAACCGCCAAACTCAAGAAATTCATTGTAATAGGGAATCAATCTTTCATATGCAATTTTATTTTTTTCTGAGGCTTTTTGCGTAAATGACTCTTTTGTTTCTCTAATAACTTCTTTAAAAATAAGGAACTCCGAAAAGTTAAGAGGGAAAATCTCGAAGATGATTTTTCTGCCCGCTAGAGACTCTGGAAAAAGATTTCTTAAGTAGTAGCTACTTGAGCCTGTGAGAACGAACTTCACATCCCAGTGATCGTATAAATACTTTACTGCCCTGCTAAGCTCGGGAAGGTTTTGTATTTCATCAAGGAATAGATAGGTTTTTGTTTCGTTTGTGATTTTAAACTGCTTGAGATTATTCCAGATTGTATCGTAGTTTTCCTCTTCAAATACCTTTCTATACAATGGGTTTTCAAGGTCGAGTAGAGCTTTGTTTTTTGATGGTATTAAGTCATACAAGTGGGTTAATGCCGTCGTTTTTCCTACCCTTCTCATACCTGTAATGATAGTAGCTTCTTTTTTATCCAGCTCTAGCTCTAATTGTTTGAATATCTCCCTAGAATATAACATATGTCTATTGTAATATTACATATACGATAGGTGTTTGTCAAGTGTTCACAGACATTCTGACAGAGAAGGAGATTCTATAAATTTATTAATATTTCGTCGAAAACTCACACAAACATTGTATCATTTTATCTCGTGCTGGTCAGTCTGCGCCCAAAGTATCCCTCGAAAAAGGCGCGGGGATTAGTCCAGCGATTTTCTTCCCAAATTTGCAAATGTAAATGAGGTCCGGTTGACCAACCGGTTGAGCCAACTAACCCCAAGATGGAGTTTTTGTCTACTTTCTCTCCCACTTTAGCTTCAATTTTGGCAAAATGGGCGTATAAAGATTTAAAGCCACTTCCATGGTCGATAACTACCTGGTTACCGTAGCCGAACCGGCCTCGGTCAACATAAATCACTACCCCGTCCATAATCGGGTAAACAGGCGAACCTTTGGCTGCGGCAAGATCAATCCCCGGGTGAAAGAAGCTGTAACCTTGGGTAATAGCAAAGCTATCTACCGGCAAGCGGAGAGATTTTTCTGTTTTGACAACCTCAGCCTGAGCTTGAAGCTGAGAATAGTTTTTGTAAATCGCTGTTTGAGCAGTGGCAAACGAGGTTGGCAAAAGAGCCATGAAAAGGACCGAAATAAGCACAATAATTCCGACAATTTGTCTAATACCTCTTTTTTCGAAAACACGGACAGACCGCCTGCTTAAAGGCTTAATAAGCTTCTTGAAGACTTTAAAAATAAGAATTTCAGATCGTTTTTGAATTTGTTCCTGGGCATTTTCTAATCGTTTCTTTATCATAATGCGGGTTAATTTAGCCCGTTTTGCCCCGCCAAGGGCGGGGCAAAAAAAATCCCTTACCTACAGGTTCGGGAATTTGATGGATTCTACAACGGGAAAGGTAAAAAGTCAAGCGTTTCTTCCCTCGAATTGTGCCTATATAAAGGCCTATTTTCTATTTTCAAGGCTAAAAATGGACCAGCAGTTGGTTTGAGGGGTTGCCAAGCAGGAGTAAAAACTGGTAAAATGACCACACTCGAAAATTTGTTAATTTAGCACGGAGGGTAAAAATATGGCCAGTCAAGATAAATTTGTGTACTTCTTCGGCGAAGGTAAGGCTGAGGGTAATGGCAAGATGAAAGATTTTCTTGGAGGCAAGGGAGCAGGCTTGGCCGAGATGACCAACGCCGGGATTCCTGTTCCTCCAGGTTTTACGATTACCACCGAGGCTTGTCGTTATTTCTACTCTCATGGTCATAAATTGCCGCCTGAGCTTAAAGATCAATACGAGGAGGCTGTCGGAAGGCTGGAGAAGGTGGTTGGGAAGAGATTCGGTGATGTGGAAAACCCACTACTGGTCTCTGTGCGTAGCGGAGCCAAATTTTCCATGCCTGGAATGATGGATACGATTTTAAATTTGGGCTTGAACGACGAAGCGGTAAAAGGAGTGGCTAAAAAATCGAGGAACGAGAGATTTGCCTATGATGCTTATCGAAGGTTTATCCAAATGTTTGGCAATGTGGTTTTAGAGATAGAGAAGGAAAAATTCGAGGCTGTTTTAACTGCAAAAAAAGAGAGTTTGGGTAAAAAGTTGGATACCGAGCTTACTGCCGATGACTGGAAAGATCTTGTTGCTGAATACAAAAAACTTATCAAAGAACAATCAGGCAAAGAGTTTCCTCAAGATGCTCTAGTCCAGCTTGAGATGGCCAGAGATGCTGTTTTTAAAAGCTGGAATAACCCAAGAGCGATTACTTACCGCAAGTTGAACAAAATTTCCGATGATTTAGGCACGGCGGTAAATGTCCAAACAATGGCTTTCGGCAATATGGGTAATGACTGCGCTACCGGTGTCGGCTTTACCCGTAATCCAGCCACTGGAGAGAAGATTTTTTATGGCGAGTATTTAACCAATGCCCAAGGAGAGGATGTTGTCGCCGGGATTCGAACCCCGCACGAGATAGCTGATCTGGAGAAGGAAATGCCGGAAGTCTATCGACAACTTAAAGAGATTACTTCGAGGCTAGAGAAACATTACAAAGATGTTCAGGATTTTGAGTTTACGATCGAAAAAGGCAAGCTTTACATGCTGCAAACCAGGAATGGGAAAAGGACTGCTCAGGCAGCGATCAAAATCGCGGTCGATATGGTCAAAGAAAAGTTGCTTACCAAAGAAGAAGCTCTAATGAGAGTTGATCCGGAGCAGCTCAATCAGCTTTTGCACCCGATTTTTGACCCCGCAGTGAGATATGAGGCTTTGACCAAAGGTTTACCGGCTTCACCCGGGGCCGCAGTAGGAAAGGTAGTTTTTACGGCTGAAGATGCCGTTACCCAAGGAGATACAGAGAAAGTGATTTTAGTACGCACGGAAACCTGTCCAGATGATATTGCTGGTATGGATATGGCTCAGGGAATTTTGACCGCTCGAGGGGGAATGACTTGTATTGCAGGGGAAACTTTAATTTTAACCAATAGAGGATTTTTCTCCGCAGAGAAACTTTTTGATCTTCTTAAGAAAGGTGAGAAAATTTTGATTCTTTCGTATGATTCTAATTTTCTTTCCCCCAAATGGAAAAAAATTATTGCTACAGGAAAAAGGAAAGCTGAAGCTATCGAGGTTCTGATTTCTCAATCCGGAAGAACAAAGTATAATTCCTTAAAAATTACTCCCGACCATAAAATGTATACTTTTTATGATCGTCAATTGATTAAGAAACCACTGGAAGAAATTTTGAATGACAAAGAATTTCTATGTGTTTTAGATAAAATTCCTTCTATTGAAAAATCTGAAAAACAAGAGAAACTTGCTTATTTAATGGGTGCTATTTTGACTGACGGATATATAAATTTAAAAAAGACTAAAGGAAATGTTACTTTTACTCAGAAGAATGTTTCGGAAAAAGAAGAATTTATTCAAACTGTTAGTTCTTATTTTTCTGAGCTTTTCCCTCCTGGTTTTACTTTTAAACGGAGTCGGGTTACAGGAGGTATTCTTAGGGGGAGAAAAATTGAAGGGGAAGTACTCGATTTAATTTGTTTCCGCAAAGGGCCAGCAGCAGAACTAAAACAGATAAAAGATAATCTTGTAAGTTGGATTCTTGGTTTAGATGAGATTTCTACTTTTAATTTTTTGGCTGGGGTGATTGATGGAGATGGCACTTTCTTTAATAATCGGGTGATGATTTTTGCTTCCAAAGAAGAACTTGTTCAGGCAATTGTGGTTTCTTGTTTAAAGTTGGGCATTGTTCCGCAGGGAACGGTTAATAGAGGAATTTATAATCTTCAAATTCTAGAAAGATTAGAAGAAATTCTTAGCTATACAAAGCGAGTAAAAGGAAATGTAAAAGAGAGATTCTATGGGACAAAACTTTTTGCTGCTAAACAAATTTTTTCTGACATTTTAGATAAAACGAACTATCAAGGAAGAATTAGGGAGTGTGTTAGAAGAAATTTACTGATTGATTCTGAGAAAATTATCAGAGATATTCTTCCTGTTTGCAATCCCAAAGAGGAGCTCAAGAAGGTACTAGAATCGAATTTAAGGATGTATCGGGTTAAGAAAACTGGGAAATCAACCCAGACTTATGTTTACAACTTTGAAGTGGAAGCGAGTAGCGAGATGGATAAAAATTATGTAGTTTTTACCAGAAGGTATACCCCAGTTTTGGTTTCTAACTCTCATGCGGCGGTGGTGGCCAGGGGAATGGGAAAATGTGCTGTTGTTGGCTGTGAAGCAATCAGGGTTGATGAACACGGGAAGAAGTTTGCTGTCAATGGAGTAATTGTCAGCGAGGGTGAATTAATCTCCCTCAACGGCAATACTGGAGAGGTTATCCTTGGAAAAGTGTCTTTAGTCGAGCCTGGTTTAACTGGCGATTTCGGCGAGTTTATGACTTGGGCTGACGAAGTCCGTAAGCTTGGAGTAAGGGCGAATGCTGATATTCCCAGAGATGCCAAGGTGGCGCGTAAATTTGGCGCCGAAGGAATTGGTCTTTGCCGAACTGAGCATATGTTCTTTGCCGAGGATCGGTTACCCTTCATGCAGGAGATGATTGTGGCTGACACTGAGGAAGAGAGAAGAAAAGCTTTGGACAAATTACTTCCTTTCCAGAAAGAGGATTTCAAAGGGCTATTTAAGGAGATGGAAGGCCTGCCGGTGACAATTAGAACTCTTGATCCACCCCTGCATGAGTTTTTGCCAAAAACAGAGGCAGAAGCAGTAATATTGTCAAAGAAAATTGGCGTTCCAGCAGAGAAAATTTGGGCCAAATCTGCCGACCTGCATGAGTTTAATCCCATGCTTGGCCATCGCGGCTGCCGCTTGGGAATTACTTATCCGGAGATCACTGAAATGCAGGTGAAAGCAATTATTTTGGCCGCAATCGAGGTTTGGAAGGAAGATAAGGTTAAAGTAGTCCCGGAGATTATGATTCCGCTGGTAGGGAATGTAAATGAGCTTCGAGATCAAAAGGCTTTGGTTGATCGGGTAGCCGAGGAGACCATGAAAGAACATGGGGTGAAAGTTGAATATCATGTGGGGACAATGATTGAAGTTCCAAGAGGGGCTTTGACCGCGGACGAAGTAGCTACTGAAGCGGAATTTTTCTCCTGCGGCACCAATGATTTAACCCAAATGACCATGGGTTTTTCCCGGGATGATTCGGCTAAGTTCACTAAGGTCTATATAGAGAAAAAGATATTGCCGGTCGATCCTTTCCAAACTTTAGATCAGGATGGAGTGGGACAGTTGGTGAAGATGGCGGTTGAGAAGGGGAGAAAGACGAAACCGAATCTTAAGGTAGGAATTTGTGGGGAACACGGCGGTGACCCAGAGTCAATTAAATTCTGCCACCGCGTTGGTCTCAACTATGTTTCCTGCTCGCCCTATCGAGTTCCCATTGCCCGCTTGGCAGCAGCGCAGGCGGCAATTGAAGAGAAAATGGGAGCCAGTACCCATACAAATAAATAATCAAATTTGTTTATAACTTGATTATCTCTTGACATTCGGGTTTTGTTTGGGCTAAGATAAATAATGATGAACGAAATTTCCAAAGCAACTAAAATCGCAATCTTCAAGAGTAAAAAAATCAGGCGGGTGATTTATAAGAACGAGTGGTGGTTTGTAATAAATGATGTTATTGAATCCCTGACAGATTCGGTAGATCCTGCGCAGTATTTTAAACGATTAAAACAAAGAGATGTCGAACTTGCGAAATTAGTTAACAAAGGAGGGGTACAATTTGTACCACCCCTATTTAAAATGTGTTTTAATTAATATATGACAAAGATTAAAAAGGTCAAAACCAGCAGCCCAAACAAAGACGGACAGACTTTTGTTGTTTCCAGTTCTGAAACATATTATGATGACTGCCCGATTTGTCAGGCAATGAAAAAGGCCGAAGAAGAAGGACGAAGTCTTTCGGAAGAAGAACTGATTAAGCTTTTTGAAGAAGTAAACAAAAAGAATTCTAACTAGAAAAAATTGCTTCGGTATATGATGCCGTTGCTGCTTCTTGGAAATGGCAACCCGGGTGGAATTATTTGCTAGAAAGAATTTAGCTGATGAGACTACAAAAGGTTAAAATTATTGAAATTGTCCCTTCTTCCCCGTTTGCTTTTGATTCAACTTTTCATAAACCAGATCATTTTACCTCTGGTGATAATTTTTGGGAGCCAGGTATCCGGTGGCAGACATGGAATTGGCACGGAGAATGTCTAGGATTAAAGTTTGAGAATAAAGGAAGGGTTAAAAAGCCGGAAATCTTATTGACGATTTTTTCCGGTCAAAAGTTAACAAAAGATTTTATTGGTTCATTGGTAGAGGAGATCAAATATCGTTACAATTTGGATCTTGGCTTGACTGATTTTTATTTTCAATTTAAAAACAACAAAATTCTGGGCCCAATTATTGAAAAATGGCGGGGGATGAGACCGGGACATCCAAGTTCCTTATATGAATATTTGATTATTGGCATTGTTTTACAGAATGCAACAGTGCGACGCTCGATTCAAATGTTTCAATCATTATTGACTAAATACGGTACTTCTTTAGAGTTCAATGGTAAAAACCTCTGGTGTTTTTGGGAGCCGGGGAAGCTAAAAAAGGTATCAGAGGAAGAATTAAGAAGCTTAAAAGTTGGTTATCGGGCAAAAGCAATAAAGAAAATCGATGATTATTTTTTAAATTCCGAAATAGACGAATTTGATTTAAGAAAAAAAGACTTGGAAACTCAGAGGAAAGAACTGCTAGAACTTTATGGAGTTGGCCCAGCAACTGTCTGGTATCTGCTTTTTGATGTTTTCCACCATTGGGATTTTTTCAACCACGTTTCTCCTTGGGAACAAAAGATTTATTCAAAGCTATTTTTTGACAATGATCCGGAAGATCCGGTTCCGGTTGATAAAATACTTAAATATTTTGAGAAGTTCGGGAAATACAAACAGCTGGCAGTTCATTATATCTGGGAAGATTTGTGGTGGACCCGCCTGCATTTGCTTTCAGCTAAAGCTGATAGCGGGCAGAAAAGGAAGAATGAAAATATCCCTTGGTTGGAGAAATTAATTAGAGTTTGAATTTTACTCTTAAGACCTACTTGACATTCATTATTAAACCATTATAATCATATATATGAATAACAAAACTATCTTACAGGTTCCAATTGATATCAGCCTTCGTGATCAGGCATTGCGGGCGGCGGAGAGTCTAGGTTTTTCTTCTTTACAGGAAACAATTCGGGTTTTCTTGAGGAAATTAGCTAATAAAAGTATTACTATTTCTTTTGAGGAAACTGAGAACTTATCTCCGTCTGCCGAAAAAAGATATGCCAAAATGATTAGAGACTATAAAGAGAACAAAAATATTATTCACTGCGAGAGTGTCGATGACTTATTCAAAAAGTTGAATGAAGATTGATTACCATCGTGAATTTCAGAAGAATTATCTTAAAAGAATAAAACGTAATCGGAATCTTAATCAAATATTTCACGAAAAGGTTATTTTGTTTGTTGAAGACCTTCACAATCCGCTTTTAAAAGATCATGCTTTGGTGGGGAAGCAGAGAGGTTTAAGATCTTTTTCTATCACCGGAGATGTTCGGGTTGTCTATCGTCCGATTAAAAAGAACCTTGTTTTATTTTTAGATATTGGTTCTCATAACCAAGTTTACTAATTTTATGAAAAGTACAAAAATTCTTAGTATTTGCGGTAGCCCGAGAAAAGGAAATTCCGAGGCAATTGCCTTGAAAATTCAGCAACTTCTGAAAGAAAAAGGAGTTGAGAACGAAGTGGTTCTTTTGCGGGAAAAGAAAATTAACCACTGTCTTGGTTGTGTGGAATATTGTAACCAGAAACAAGAATGCCGAATTCAGGATGATATGGCGGAAATTATGGGCAAGATGGAAAAAGTGGACGGTTTTGTTTTTATCTCGCCCAATTACTTCAATATGCCAACTGGTTTATTTAAAGACTTTATTGACCGTTGTAGTATTTTTTTTACCGCTAATCAACTGGAACAATTCAGGAAGAAAAAGGCAATTGTGATTTGTGTAGGGGCAGCCGCACCCGAAGAAACGGATATTTGCACAAATAACGTTGTTAACAATTTCTGCAAAATAATGGAAATGCAAGTGGTTGGCCAAAAAAGCTTTCAAGGGAACAGTGAACTGAAAGGAAGTTGTAACGATATCTTCGAAAACAATTTGAACCCAAATATCAACAAAGATCTTCGTCGTTTAGTAGAAGCACTTATCTCCTAGAAATTGTTTTAGTCTTCAATTTTGAACTCTTGAGACCACGGTGGGAATTGCACCCGCGTATAAGTGTTTTGCAGACACTTGCCTTACTACTTGGCTACGCGATCGCGTTGGCGAAAGCGGGCGGGCAGACAGTTGCCTTACTACTTGGCTACGTGGTCGTTCTTTACTCTATAAAGATATCATAATTAGCCTCGGAAAGCAAAGTAAATTGAATCGAAAGGGAAACAGATGCTATTTTTATTGGAGCGTAAATCGTGGGAATTTTGGGATATAATGAAAACACAGTATGGTAGCAGTTGAATCCATTATTGATTTTGTTTTGCATATTGATGTCCATTTGGGACAATTGATTGCAACCTATGGAGCAATTACTTACGCAATCTTATTTGTTATTATTTTTATTGAAACAGGTTTGGTGGTTACGCCTTTTTTGCCCGGAGATTCTCTTCTATTTGCTGCTGGCGCTTTTGCTGCCCTAGGTTCCTTCAATGTCTTTTTTTTGTTGGCTTTTCTGGCTTTAGCGGCATTTTTGGGAGACACAGCCAATTACTGGATCGGTCATTTCTTGGGGGAGAAATTAATCGCTAACCCTAAAATTCCAATTAAAAAGTCACATATTGAAAAAACCCAGAAATTTTTTGCTAAACATGGGGGTAAAACGATTATTTTAGCTCGTTTTGTCCCAATAGTGAGAACTTTTGCGCCCTTCGTTGCCGGAATCGGAAAGATGAGCTACGGTCGCTTTATTTCTTTTAATATTATCGGCGGAGTTACTTGGGTAGTACTGTTTGTTTTAGCAGGTTTCTTTTTTGGTAATATTCCGGGAGTTAAGCACAATTTTTCCTTGGTAATTTTTGGGATTATTTTGATTTCAATACTACCAATGTTAATTGAGTTTGTCCGGAGCAAATTCAAAAAGTAAAATCTTTCTTGCCAAATTTGGGGGTTGGTGTTATTATTGGTAACGATGAGAAAAGTTCTCCCTTTTTTAATCTTGGTTGCTTTCTCTTTATTTCTTGCGGGCTGTTCGCTGAAGACTCCCCCGGCTGCTTTACAAATAAAAACCGAGCCAATGGCGAATGTTTTTATAGACGGTAA
>Ga0100381_1005876_pt1 | contig 10097 bp, 7 predicted proteins | sample CryGeymeta201505_FD_80416 | JGI IMG/M metagenome (GOLD analysis project Ga0100381, IMG submission 80416) | Groundwater microbial communities from Crystal Geyser aquifers in Utah, USA - Crystal Geyser metaG 2015-05 | ecosystem: Environmental > Aquatic > Deep subsurface > Groundwater | place: USA...
AAGAAAAAGGTGCAGTGTTTGTATCAACAGGTAAACAACTCAACCACTATTTTATCAATGGAAATCTTTTGAAAATGAAGGAACTACTTTTCCCATATTTTGAGAAAGCACAACAAGAATCTCTAGAATATATTATTTCACATGGAGAGCACTTTTCTGTTAGGGTACGGAATGCTGATGGTACAGTACTTATCGTTGTAAAAGCAACAACAGGAGATAACACTAGTGAAAATGGAATTGCTCGTATGGAATTTGAAGAGCAAGTATCATTGAATATTGATGAATTAGACAAGCTTCTTTTAGATGCTGATTTTCAATATCAAGCTAAATGGTCACGAACAAGAGAAACATATACCTATGACGATATTACGATAACTCTCGATCGTAATGCTGGGTATGGATGGCTTACTGAATTTGAATTAGTTGTTTCTGAAGAATCAGAAGTACAAGATGCTCAAGAAAGAATCAAAGAAACTATGGAATCTTTCGGAGTAGAGGAATTAGACCAAGAACGACTTTCACGAATGTTTGATTACTACAACAAGAATTGGAGAGAATATTATGGTACTGATAATATTTTTAATATAGAATAAATATATGTTCCTATCAGATTCAGATATAAAAAGAGAAGTAGAAAATAAATCAATTGTCATTTCAGACTTTGAGGAAGATCGACTTCAACCAGTGAGCTATGATATTCTTTTGGGTAATAAATTTGAAATAGTGAAGAGCCATAAAATTTCAGCAGTTGATCCTGCAAGAGGAATTCTTCCTGAAACGTATCAAGAAGAAGTTCTCGATGGAGAAGCTTTTGTACTACATCCAGGAAAAACAGTTCTTGGAACATCGAAAGATTATTTCGGTTCAGATAAATATTTGATACATCTTTCAGGTAAAAGTTCACTTGCACGCCTTGGGTTAGTAGTACATAACACTGCAGGAATTGTAAATCCAGGACATTTCCTAAATATTACTTTTGAACTTTTTAATGCAGGAAAAGTCCCTATCATCCTACGTCCTGGTATGCAGATAGCACAAATTACTTTCTCACAGATTTCTTCTGAGATGAATAGAGACTATCGTCAAACAGGGAAATATAACGGAGATAATTGGTCAAAAAACTTTAGTCCAAACAACGTATGAAATCAAAACATCCAGAATATCAATATCTAGAATTGTGTAGAGACATTCTAGAAAATGGTGCAGAAAAAGAACTATTCTTTAACGATGTCGTTTTAGAGGAATATAAAAAGAAAGGGGAAAAGCCACCATACATTAAATCAGTATTTGGAAGACAAATACGTTTTGATTTAAGTGAAGGGTTTCCTTTGCTAACCACTAAAAAAACTTTTTGGAGAGGAGTTACCACTGAATTGATTTGGTTTCTTTCAGGAAGTTCAAATATTAAACCGTTAGTTGATATGGATAATCACATATGGGATGAGTGGGCTTGGAAACATTATCATATGTGGGCAATTGAACATGCTCCTGAAGAGGATTTAACACAAGAGGCGTTTATACAAAAAATCTCAGAACTACCGGCAGATGATCCTTTTGTTCAGAAATGGGGAGATCTCATTACCATATATGGTCGTATGTGGAGACGATGGCCTGCAAAAGATGGAAGAGAAATTGATCAATTGAAATGGGTTATCGAAGGACTTAAAAATAAACCAGATAGAAAGTCATATGTGGTAAGTGCGTGGAATCCTGATTTCATATACGCCATGGCATCAGAAGGTCAACAATCACATGTGCCACCTTTCTGTCATACTATGTTTCAATTCCAGGTTGCTAATGGAAAACTTAACTTAGGTTTATATCAACGATCAGCAGACCTATTCTTGGGAGTTCCGTTTAATATTGCAAGTTACGCATTACTTCTGAAGATAGTATCTCACTTGGTAGGAATACCAGCAGGAGAATTTGTACATTCCTTTGGGGATGTTCATATCTATTCAAATCATATCAGTCAGGTAGAAGAACAACTTACAAGAGAACCATTACCATTTCCAGAAGTGGAGATAAATAGTGATCTTGATGATATTGATAATCTTACCTTAGATGACATTACCCTTAAAAATTATGTGTCACATAAAGGAATAAAGGGAGAGATTGCAAATATCGGAGGATTTTAATGAAGAAGCCCTAAGGGCTTTTTTTTGTGATATATTTTACCTATGAAACTACCAACAACATGGAATATTAATAAATTAGCAACAGGACCTTTTGATCCTAAATTTATTTTAAAAAGAAAAAAAATACTCAAGCAATATAAATCTTTTCATAAAAAGTGGAGTAATGATTCTTCATATTTAACTAATAGTTCTTCAATGAAAGAAGCACTCGATGCGTATGAAAAATTAGCATCATATGAAAATATTGAAAGCTTGTACCTATTCCTTGCTTCTTCATTAAATACTGAAGACACTGAGATTCAGGCAGCTTCACAACTACTTTCTGATTTCTCTAACACCCTATCTGACTATGTTAGATTTTTTGAACTTTCAATTGGAAAGATTGATATACAAACACAAAAGAAATTCCTTTCAGATCCACTTCTTTCTGAATACAGGAAGTACTTAAGTGATATCTTTACCACTGCTGTATATACCCTATCTGAGAAAGAGGAAAAAATCCTTTCAATGAAATCTGGAGTTTCTGCTGGAAATTGGGTGAACATGCTTGAGGAATTTCTTTCATCAGAAACAAGAGAAATAACAATTGCAAAGAAAAAAGAGGAGGTGAGCTTTTCACAATTAATGAACCTGATGCGTTCTTCGGAAGGAAACATTTCAGATCAGGCCATAGAGGGGATAAAAAGTATTCTTAAGAATAATGAAAAGGTAGCTGAAAAAGAGATAAATAGTTTTCTTGAAAATAAGAAAATTAATGATCAGCTTAGAGGTTTCAAACGTCCTGACGCATCACGTCATATTGCTGAAGATATAGCTTCAAAAACAGTTGATACCTTTGTAAAGACAGTTACTGAAAATTTTAAGATATCTCAAGACTTCTATACCTTCAAAGCAAAATTATTCAAAGTAAAGAAATTTAGTTACTTTAATAGAATTGTTGAATATGGACAACATACAAAAAAATATAGTTATGAAGATTCAGTTAATATTGTTGAGCGTGCCTTGTTGAAGATCAGTCCAGAATTCAGAGATATTTTCATTGATTTTGTGAATAATAATCAAATTGATGTGTATCCAAGTAAGGGAAAAAGTGGTGGAGCGTTTTGTATGCCCTCATACTCTTCAGATGTTCATATTCTTCTTAACCATGATGGAAGTATTCGTAACGTAACTACTCTTGCTCATGAAGTTGGTCATGGAATTCATGCAACAAAAGCAAGAAAAGAAAATGCATTAAACTATGATGTTCCTATGTGTACTGCTGAAGTTGCATCAACTTTCTGTGAAGATTTTGTAATTGATGAATTGTTAACTGATGCAGATGATGAAATGAAATTGGTAATGATGATCAATCAATTAGAGGATAAGGTTGCGACAATATTTAGACAAATAGCAGCATATAATTTTGAAAAAGAATTACATGAAGAATTTAGAAAGAAAGGATATCTTCCTGGAAAAGAAATAGGAGAACTCTTTAATAAACACATGAAGTCGTATATGGGTGATGCTGTTAGTTTTGATGAAGATTCAGGAAGAGGGTGGATATATTGGAGTCACTTCAGATCTTCTTTCTACGTATTTGCTTATGCAATGGCACTTTTAGTTTCGCAATATGCAAAAAAACAACTTACCAATGATCCTTCATATCTTATGAAAATTAATGAATTCTATGAAACAGGAAGTAGTAAATCACCTGATATGATATTTAAATCTCTAGGAATACAGGTGAATAACGACAAGCAATGGATGGAAGGAATTAATCAGGTACGTGAACTGTTAAAACAAACAACAAAATTAGCAAAAAAATTAGGTAAGATATAAGACAATGCTTTGCATTGTCTTTTTGCTTTGGAAGGAAAAAAGGGTAGTATACATACATGCATATTGCTCATCAGATACAAGAATATATTCATCAAACACTTAATTCGTTAGGAATTAATATTGATTTTGATGTGCATCTAGAACATCCAGGAGATCTATCACATGGAGACTATTCAACAAATGTTGCTATGGTACTTGCACCAAGACTACAAAGAAAGCCACAAGATATTGCTCTTCAGATTGTGAGTAATATGAATGAATCCGTTCATCCTCATATTGAAAAGGTTGAGGTTGCTGGTCCTGGATTTATTAATATTTTTCTTAAAAAAACATTTTTCAATCAAGAATTAAATACCATCTTAGAACAAGGAGATAATTATGGAGGTCTTGATACTTATAAAGACAAAAACATTCTTGTAGAACATTCTTCTCCAAACCTTTTTAAAGCATTTCATATTGGTCATTTGATGAATAATACGATTGGTGAATCGCTTGCTCGTTTGTATACCAAAGCAGGAGCTTCAGTTACAACCATTTCATATCCTTCAGATGTTTCTTTGGGTATTGGAAAAGCAGTATGGCAGCTATTACAGTATGGTGTTGAAAAGCTCGAAGAACATAAAAGCATTGAGGATAAGATACATTTTCTTGGCGAGTGCTATGTTAATGGAACAAGGGCATATGATGATGATCCTACTCTTGAAAAAGAAATTCGAGAGATCACTCAAGATATATATCAATCACGAACCCACTTAGATTCATACCAGGCATACCTTCTTGGAAAAGACATTAATCTTGAATATTTTAAAGGGGTAACAAGTCGTTTGGGATCTCACTTTGATGGATATATATATGAATCAGAGGCAGGAGAAATTGGAAAAGATATAGTTCTTGAAAACACCCCCTTAATATATTCAGAATCTGATGGAGCTGTTATATATGAAGGAGAAAAATATGGACTCCACACTCGAGTGTTTATCAACAAAGAAGGTAATCCAACATATGAAGCAAAAGATACTGGTCTTTTAAAGATTAAGTTTGATAGATATGCACCTGATCTTTCTTTGTTGGTTACTGATAATCAGCAAGCAGAGTATTACAAGGTGGTACTTGATGCTGCTGGGAAGATAAATAAAGAATGGAAGGAGAAAACCATTCATGCAACTCATGGGAGAATGCAGTTTAAGGGTCAGAAGATGTCTTCTCGTTTAGGAAATACTCCTTTAGTTACCGACATTTTAAATGAAGTTAATGAAGAGGTAAGGCAACGTGCAAGTGATAGAGAGTTGAGTGACCAGCAATCAGATGTTATTTCAATTGGAGCATTGAAATATGCTATTTTAAGAACACAAGCTGGAAAAGATATTAATTTTGATCCTGATACCTCACTTTCTTTTGAAGGAGATTCCGGTCCATACTTACAATATACTTATGCTCGATGTATTTCCCTTATCGAGAAAGCAGATAGTTTTGGTATTGATGTAAAGAATTCTCATATGCGTCCAATTGATATGGACTTAACAAATCTAGAACGCTGTATGTATCGATTTCCAGAAGTCATCGGTACTGCAGTTAATCAAAGACATCCACATCATATCGTTACTTATATCACTGAATTAGCACAGCACTTCAATACTTGGTACGGAAATACAAAAATTGTTGATGATTCAAATGAGGCCTCTTACAAAATTATGATGGTAAGAGGAATGGCACATATATTGAAAAACAGTCTTTGGCTTTTAGGAATCGATGCTCCTGAAAAAATGTAAACTACGTTGACACGTGGTTTTTTTAATATATAAGTAAAATAAATCAAAAAACATAATATATGAGCATCTTTAATCTTAAATACAATGACATGGTTGATACATCAGGTCAGTGCAAAATCTTCCTGTATGATTACATGGATGACAATCTTTCTACTAATCCAGATTTTCAGCAAATCAATTTTCTGTTACAGGGGTTAGGGGTTGATGAAATAGACATCATACCAACATATTCAGAAAATATTTTTGACAAGATTGTTACAAAAATAGAAGAAGTAATTCCTGGATATTGGGTTCTTGTGATTACCTCTTCAAGGTTCCGTAATGATAAAAAAAGTTATCAAGAACTTCAGAAAAAATTTTCAAAGGCACCTGTTATTTTTGTAAGAAGATCACATAGAAATTTTCAAACAGCTGATATTCTTCAAAAAAATTATCGATACTTTCATGTTAAAAAGAAAATATCAATACTAAAAACACTATTCAAAAATCTTGGAGTGATATAAAAAACCGTATTTATACGGTTTTTATTTACACCCCCAAATATTCTGATAAGATTTGTATATGCATAAAGCAATCATTATTTCAATTATTCAATACACCGCATAAGTATTCGGGTTCTTGAATGATGAATAAAGAGCACTCCCGAATACGGAGTGCTATTTTATTTACAATTACCGTTCCGTGGTACCATAACAAATATGAACAATAGTTTAAAAAAATCAGAAACAGCACATGCTGAAGAACGTATTCTCTCTTTTTGGAAGGATCAGAATATTTTTGAAAAAAGCCTTCTTGAAAAAACAAAAGGTGATTTTGTTTTCTATGACGGACCTCCTTTTGCAACAGGTCTTCCACACTATGGACACCTCTTAGCTGGTACTATTAAAGATATCATTCCACGATATATGACCATGAAGGGACACCATGTTTCTCGTACCTGGGGTTGGGATTGCCATGGATTACCTATTGAAAATCTTGTTGAAAAAGAACTTGGTCTTTCAAGTAAGAAAGATATCGAAGAGTATGGAATAGCAACTTTTAATCAAAAGGCTAGAGACTCAGTACTGCGATATGAACAAGAATGGAAACAGTATGTTCCGCGTTCAGGACGCTTCATTAATATGGACCAACCATATATGTCAATGCACACGAACTATATGGAATCAGTATGGTGGATTTTTAGTCAGTTGCACAAAAAACAACTAACGAAACAGGGATTTAAACCAATGCACCTATGTCCTCGTTGTGAGACCACCCTTGCTAACTTTGAGGTAAATCAAGGGTATATGGATGTTACTGATATTTCTGCAACGGTTTCTTTTCAATTAGTGGATGAACCAGAAACACATTTTCTTGCTTGGACAACAACCCCTTGGACGCTTCCAGGAAATGTTGCTTTGGCTGTTGGAAAAGATATTGAATATGTAAAAGTTTCAGAAGGTGATCTTAACTATATCGTTGCAAAAAAATTATGTGATTTAGTATTTGAAGGAAGGACATATGAAATAGTAGATACTATGAAAGGATCTGATTTGATAGGAAAGAAATATCAACCAGTTTTCGATTACTTCAAGAAAAATAATATTGAACATAGTGAACGTGGATGGCAGGTATATGAAGCTGACTTCGTGACAACTGAAGAGGGAACAGGGATTGTTCATATAGCTCCTGCCTTTGGTAGTGATGACATGGAATTAGGGGAAATACATAGACTCCCATTTATTCAACACGTTGGAAGGAATGGTGTTTTTATTGATTCATTTGCTGAAGGTTTTAAGGGAATGAAAGTAAAGGCAAAAGGAGATTGGATGACTGCTGATATTGAAATTATTAAATGGCTTGCTCACAACGGAAAACTATTTAGCAAGAAGAAATTAGTTCATAGCTATCCTCATTGTTGGAGATGCGATACACCGCTTTTGAATTACGCAACTTCATCTTGGTTTATCGATGTTCCTTCAATGAAAGAACGATTAATGGAACTTAATGCAAAGGTTAATTGGGTACCAGAACATGTTGGAGAGGGTAGATTTGGAAAATGGTTAGAGGGAGCTCGTGATTGGGCACTTTCTAGATCACGATTTTGGGGTACCCCTCTTCCTGTTTGGCAAAATGCATCAGCTACTGAGACCTTGGTAATTGGTTCCATTGAGGAATTGTTATCCCATATCCCATCTTCAGGTAATACATATATTGGAGTTCGCCATGGAGAATCAGTTTCAAATGCTACTGGAGAAATTAATGCAAAACGCGAATTACATAATCCATTAACTGAAACAGGTAGGAAACAAGCTGAAAGTGAAGCACAGAAACTAAAAGATATGGCTATTGATTATCTCTTTGTTTCTCCATTTCAACGAACCATGGAAACAGCTTCAATTATCAAAGAACAACTAGGTCTTTCAGACTCACAAATCATCGTTGATGAACGACTTCGTGAGCGTAATCCTGGAGATTCATGGGAAGGAAAACAATGGCATGATGCACATACACAAGAAGAACGTGAACGTGATGGGGACTTTTGGAATTATAAACTGGAAGACAATGCTGAATCTATCGGTGATATATATAAGCGGGTAATGCCATTTCTGTTTGAACTTGAGGAAACCTATGCCGGAAAAAATATTGTTATCATTACCCATGGTGGGGTACTCAAAACCATTTTGTTTGGGTTAAAGCATCATGGTGATCATACAAAGGCACATGCTTTCTTTAATGAGACAGCACTTCCTTCAAATGCTGAATTGATTTCTCTTCCGTTCAAAAAATTTCCTCACAATGATGAATATGAAATTGACTTACATAGACCATATCTAGATACCGTTACACTAATTGATAGTAACGGGGAAGAAATGAAGCTCTTAGGAGATGTGTTTGATGTGTGGTTTGATTCTGGATCAATGCCATATGCCCAAGTTCACTATCCTTTTGAGAATAAAGATTTGTTTGAAGAACAGAGGTTCCCAGCTCAATTCATTGCAGAAGGGCTTGACCAGACACGAGGTTGGTTCTATGTTCTTTCGGTATTAGGAGTAGCACTTTTTGATACTATTCCGTTTGAAAACGTAATAGTAAATGGTTTGATACTGGCAGAAGATGGAAAGAAAATGTCTAAATCATTAAATAACTATCCAGATCCACATGAAATGTTTAATTCAGTTGGAGCTGATGCGATAAGACTGTATCTAATTGCATCGCCTGCAGTACGAGGTGAAGAATTTGCTTTCTCTGAAAAGTCAGTAAGAGATGTAAGTAGTAAGGTAATGGGTCGTATGAGAAATGTGGTTAACCTTTATACCACCTACAAAGCTAACGTTGACCATACCTATTCATTTGATTCTCAGAATGTTCTTGATATATGGATGCAGGCAAGATTAATTGAACTTCTTCATGATGTTCAATCAGGTCTTGAAGTATATCAATTAGATAAAGCAGCTCGTCCAATATTTGATTTCGTTGATGATTTTTCGACATGGTACGTACGTAGAAGTCGTGACCGATATAAGATGGGGGAGGAAAAAGATATGCACGATGCTCTTGCAACCACAAGAATGTCGCTTAAAGTTTTTGCACAAATATCAGCACCATTTGTTCCATTCCTCTCAGAGGAAATATGGCAAATGCTCAGGGAAGATGATTCTGAACTTGAAGAATCAGTTCACCTATCTTCTTGGCCAACTTTAGAATTAAACGAAGGTCATATTAGCGCTTTGGAAAGTATGAAGCGTGTTCGTGAGATTGTATCAGAAGGATTGCAAATGAGGTCTGATTCTGGAATAAAAGTTAGGCAACCATTATCTTCATTACAAGCTCCGTTAGAAGGACTTCATGAGGAATATCACCTACTTATCACCGACGAACTAAATGTAAAAAAACTCGTTTCTGGAGATAAGTATGTTCTTGATACTGAAGTAACCAACGAACTTCAATTAGAGGGAGACGTTCGAGAGTTACTTCGTTTCATACAAATATTTAGAAAGGATCAGGGGCTTGATGCTCATGATACTATTACCCTAAGTATATCTACTTCAGATGAAGGAAGAAATATTATTGAATCTCATATACAAGAGATTAAAAATACAGCTTCTATAAATGAAATCGTATTTCAGGAAAACGAAGGAACAACTGTCGAAGTAAGAGATGTTAGTTTTACGCTTAGTATTATGTAAAAAAACCACGAGAATATCTCGTGGTTTTTACTATGCACTTAGTGCCTGTGTGTGGTGGTATAAAATGTTTTTTACCTTTTCGCAAATCATTTCATCAACTTTTTCCATTTCTTGGTCATGACTTAGAATTAAGTTCTGAGTTTTTGAAAACCGAGAAAATCTTTGGATTTTTTGAAATGGTTTAATCTTTTTTAAGTGTA
>Ga0100381_1005890_pt1 | contig 10082 bp, 5 predicted proteins | sample CryGeymeta201505_FD_80416 | JGI IMG/M metagenome (GOLD analysis project Ga0100381, IMG submission 80416) | Groundwater microbial communities from Crystal Geyser aquifers in Utah, USA - Crystal Geyser metaG 2015-05 | ecosystem: Environmental > Aquatic > Deep subsurface > Groundwater | place: USA...
AAAAAACTATCAGGAAAACCTTGAAGTCTTGCACATTCTCTTGGTGTTAAACGTCTTGGGTTCAAGCCGTCTTGTGGTATTAAAATTTCTGCTCCGTCTTTATAATATCTTGCACTCATTGTTCTCGAAATTCCATCTAAATTGGTAAGTCCAAAACCAAATCCGTTTCCTTTTGCTTTATGCTTTTTTGCGTATTCTTGCAGGTAATTCCAAAGTTTGTCAGACAATGTATATTTTGGGTCAACTTCATCTTGCAAAATATTCTTGAAGGCATATTTTGTACCTCCCATAGTAGGAAATTCAAATGTTTCTTTGCCTTTGAAAACATTATTGTTGAAGCCTACGATTATAATTCTTTCTCTGTGTTGTGGAACAAAATGTTGTCCGTCCATAATTTTGAAATGAATTGAATAACCTAATTCTTTTAAGGTTTCTATTATGATTGTAAAGGTTTTTCCTTTGTCGTGAGAAACAAGATTTTTCACGTTCTCTAACATAAATGCCTTCGGCATTTTATGTTTAATAATTCTTGCGACATCAAAAAATAATGTTCCTTGAGTTTCGTCTAAAAAGCCGTGGGCTCTGCCCAAGGCGTTTTTCTTTGAAACTCCTGCAATCGAAAAAGGTTGACAAGGAAAGCCACCCAATAAAATATCGTGGTCTGGAATTTCTTTTTCTGAAATCTTGGTTATATCGCCAAATGGAACTTCTCCGAAATTGGCATCATACGTTTTTTTTGAATAAATATCCCATTCACTTGTGAACACACATTTGCCGCCAAGATTTTGAAAAGCCAATCTTATTCCACCAATTCCTGCAAACAAGTCAATGAATTTAAACTTTGGTGTCGTTGGTGGTGGAAAAGGAATATCCCATTTTATTGGTAAATAATATTGAAAGTCGGGTTCTTCAATAATTTTTAATTTATTGTGTAAGTCTATTAAATAGGTTGTTGCAATAGGCTTATAGTGTTGAGAAACACCGTTTTTGTGGTTATGGAAAAAGTGCGTCAAATGTGCCAAGTCGTTATTTTCCGTCTTGGTAATCTCTAATTTGAGTTTGTTTTTTATGTCTGAATACTTTTTACTCATTTCTGGTTGCAATGTAGTCATTTTTTTTTAATTGATATCAGTCGTCTCGTCTAAAATTTCAACAAATTTTGATTTTAATCTGTTCACATGATTGTTTTTTCGGTGGTGTTGTAAATCTATAGCTTAAACAAAAAATTGAAACGATAAACACTAAAAATAAATTTACTTTTTTTTCTTTTTAGAAAGTAAATTAGGAAGTAAGAGTAAATCAGAAATTACAGCTAGTAGTAGGGTTAGCGTAATATAAACACCGATAAGAAAAGTACTTTTAAAATCAGAAAAAATAAGAGAAAGAAAACCACCACATAAAATGAGTGAGGTTAAAATAATGGCTTTTCCGGTAGAAAGAAAGGAACGTCTTAATGCAAAAAAAGGAGAACTTCTTTTTGTTAATTGAATTTTATATTTACTCAAAAAATGTATGGTATCATCTACCGCAATACCAAAAGCAATGGTGAAAATAATTGATGTTGACATATTTATGTTCGTTCCTGAAAAACCCATAACACCTGCAATGATTAACAAAGGAATTACATTAGGAATAAGCGAGATGAATGCCATTTTTATTGATTTAAACAAGAAACCCATCAATAATGCAATCAATAAAAAAGCAACGACCAAACCCGCCACCATGTTCATGGCTAAAAATCCATTGTTCTTATCTACCAACAGTGCCGTTCCTGTCATTCTATAATCAATAAGAGGGCTGTTTAGTGTGTTGAAAAAAACTTCAAAATCGGCATTCAATTGAGCTACTTTGTGGCTGCCCACATCATCCATTTTACCAGTGAACCGAGCCATATTTTTTTTTGGGGAAACAATGGAGGTGAGTTGCTGTTGCAATCGAGGATTTTTTAATGCTTTTTTTATTTTTTGATAGTCTTTTTCATTTTCAGGAATACGGTAAAAATTACTGTTGCCGTTGTTCAGTGCTTTGTTTAATGATTTTACAACTGCCACAGGCGATGCTAAAAAACGAGCTTTATAGTGATTGTATAAATAATTTTCTACTTCATTTAATTCTTTAATAACTTCATAGTCAAAAAAAGACATAGATGTATTTTTGAGCGAAACAGCCATTTCAAAAGGACGAATACCTGAGTAAGAATTTTCAAAAAAACGAAAATCTTGTTGCAAGGGATTTTTTTCTGATAAATCTTCTAACAAACGATAGTCTATTTTTAGAAAGCTTATCCCTACAAATGAAGATACAATTAAAAGGATATATATACCAACTATCCATTTCGATTTTCTAAGTGTGAAAACAAAAAGTTTATGTAGCCATTTGTTCCAAAAAAATAAATTTTCATTTTTAGCAGAAATTTTATCCCGATAATTATCGGGAGGTTTTATCAAGGATAGTAGTGCAGGAAGTAAAGTTATTGCAACAAAAAAAGCAACGATTACACCAATTGCCGAATATAATCCAAATTCTTTAACTGGAACAATTCGAATAGCCATAAGCGTTAAAAACCCAACAGCAGTAGTGATGGAAGTCAGAAAAGTAGCCCAACCTACTTCTTTAAAAGTAATTTTAATGGCTTTTAATGTTGGCAAACCATTTCTGAGTTCTTCAATATAACGATTGAGAATATGAACAGCATCAGACATTCCTACCACAAACAAAATAGTTGGGAGTAGGGTAGTCATTAAATCCAAGTATTTACCAGTAATTTTCATTATTCCTAAGGTGATAATAATAGCAATTAACACAGTAATAACAGGAACAATAACACCAAATAAAGATCTAAAACTTAAGGCTAAAAATAATATCACTAACCCAAGAGAAATGGATAGAAATAGAATTAATTCCTGTTTCATAATAGTTAGATAGGCTTTCTGACCTCTTATTTTTCCAGCATAATGCGTTATAGAAAAATTATATTTTTGGAGTAATGCTTCAATGTCATAATACAATTCATCAGAGGCTTTTTTTGTGATAATCTGCGTATTGTTTACCACAATGCAAATTGATTTAAAATCGGGAGCAAAGAGTGTGTTTATGTATTCTTTCGATTTTGAAATACGAATAGAATCATTCGCATATTTTTCAGGTTCGTTGATGTGGAGTAGTGGGATTTCCATATATCCAAGAGCGGTTACAATAGGTTGTTGGATATTGGTTGGGGAAAGCACAGAAACCACATGGTTGGTATTTTCTAACTCATCGGTAAAAGCAGCCGCTTTTTGCAAAAAACTAGAAGAAAAAATACCTTTTTCATCACCAATGGCAATGAGAATATAATCGTTGTCATTTTCAAAAACTTGTCGGTATTCTAGAAAATAATCTAAATCAGCATCATTTTTTGGAAAAAAATTCTCAAAATTATAATCAAATTCGAGTTTGGTAGAAAGAAAAGCAGCAATGCCTGTAAATAAAACAATAAGAATAACAATGAAAAGGGCTATTTTTTTGGACAAGGATAGAGCTTTTGATTCATTTTTCAAAATTAGACATTTGTACTTTTATACACTTGATTTTCAAAATTATTTACATTATTTTTACACACTTCAATTTCTTAAACTTTGAAAATATGATACATCAAGTGAAAACGATAAGCGATTTTTATTATTATCAACTTCAGCACACTCCACGAGCAGATGCTTTTACTCAAAAAGAAAATGGTGTTTGGAAACCGCTTTCTATTCATGATTTTATTGAAAAAAGTAAGCAATTTAGTTTAGGTTTATTAAAACTTGAAATAAACAAAGGCGATAGGATAGCAATAATTTCTAATAACCGTACCGAATGGCATTTAACCGATTTGGCAGCACAACAAATAGGCGTGGTTAACGTGCCTATTTATCCTAATATCACCGAAGAAGATTATTCCTATATTTTAAATGATTGTGGAGCAAAAGTGGTTTTTGTTTCTAGTCAAGGATTACTTACGAGTATAGAAAATATAAAACAACAGGTTCCTCAATTGGAACATATTTTTACCTATGATAAAATTGATGGCAAAAGACACTATTCAGAAGTAGTAGAAATGGGTGTAGGTGGTGATTTCTCTGAAATTAAACCGCTAAAAGATAGCATCAACGAAGAAGAATTAGCAACACTTATTTACACTTCAGGAACAACAGGGAAACCAAAAGGAGTAATGCTTTCTCATAAAAATTTAGTTAGCAATGTATTGGGTTCAGAGCATCGTTTGCCTTTAGGAGATAATTACAAAGCCTTAAGTTTTTTACCCCTTTGTCATGTTTTTGAACGAATGATAGATTATTTGTTTATTTATAAAGGTATATCTATTTATTATGCTGAATCTATTGATTTAATAGCTGATAACTTAAAAGAAGTAAAACCACAATTATTTGCTACAGTTCCTCGGTTGCTCGAAAAGGTGTATGATAAAATTATAGCAAAAGGTTCAGATTTAACAGGAATTAAAAAGGCACTCTTCTTCTGGGCATTAGATTTAGGGTTGGAATATGATCCAATGATTAATAAAGGTTTTTTCTACAATTTTAAATTAAAGATAGCCAATAAATTAATTTTTAGTAAATGGAGGGAAGCTTTGGGTGGCAATGTAATAGCTGTTGTTTCTGGAGGAGCTGCTTTACAAGCACGTTTGGCTCGGGTGTTTACTTCGGCTCAAATTCCAGTATTGGAAGGATATGGCTTAACGGAAACTTCGCCAGTTATAGCTGTAAATAGCTTACAAAAATGGGGAACAAAAATTGGAACAGTTGGAAAACCGTTGGAAAATATTGAAGTTAAAATTGCTGAAGATGGTGAAATTATAGTTAAAGGACCAAGCATTATGATGGGCTATTATAATCATCCTGAAATTACTAAAGAGGTTTTTGATGAACAAGGCTATTTTCATACAGGTGATATTGGGATTTTGGAAGATGGCTTGTATTTGAAAATAACAGACAGAAAAAAAGAAATGTTTAAAACATCAGGTGGTAAATACATTGCTCCTCAGGTTATTGAAAATAAATTCAAAGAATCACGATTTATTGAGCAAATAATGGTTGTTGGCGAAGGTGAAAAATTTGCAGCAGCGTTTATTCAACCCGATTTTTTGTTTTTGAAAGATTGGTGTGAAATTAAAAATATTGACACAACAAACAATACTTCAATGATAACTAATCCAAAAGTGATAGCTAGAATTAAGGAAGAAGTTGATAATCTAAATAAAAATTTTGCTCATTATGAACAACTTAAAAAATTTGAATTATTAGAAACTCCTCTATCCATTGAAAGCGGAGAGTTAACCCCTACACTCAAATTAAAAAGAAAGAATGTATTAGCTAAGAATAAGGAATTATACAATAAAATGTATTTAAAAGACTGATAATAATCATTGCTTTACTAAACTAATATATAGTAAATTTGTTGAAAATAAAATTGATAAACTATGAACCAAACAGGAATTTGGATAGACTCCAAAAAGGCAGTAATCATTACCTTTAAAAACAAAGAATCTAATACAAAAATTATCTATTCAGGGGTTGAAGGTAAAAATAGAGTAGATGGTGAAGGAAAAGAGTTTGGTAGATTCGGAGATCAATTTTCCACACTTGAAAAAAAGTTGGAAAAAAAATATCAATTAGAAATAATTGAATATTTAAAAGAAGTAATTAAAGAGTTAGAATCTACTGATGATTTAGTTTTGTTTGGACCAGCTCAAGTTAAAATTGAGCTTAAAAAATTAATTGAAAAGGACAATAAACTCTTGAAAAAATTGTTGGATGTTGTTGATGCAGATAGCATGACGGATAATCAGTTGGTTGCTTGGGTTAAAAAATATTATTCCATTTAGTGTTTGGATTATAATGTCCGATATCTGCGTTATGCTCGTTTTTTATCGCAGTCATCCCGTCCCGATGGTTATCGGGATTGCGAGAAACAAAAAATAAGAGGTTATTTATCGAATCAAATGAACAACACCTATTTTTTCATAGTGTTGACGTAAATTTGTAGTAACTATAATTTTCCAGGTATAGCTGTCTATAGGAGCAAGATTTCCATTTTTAGTACCATCCCAACCAACATGTTGGTCTTTGGTTTTAAAAAACAACTCTCCCCAACGATTAAATAGTAATAATTCATATTCTTCCACTCCAGAAATTATGGGTAGAAAAATATCGTTTAAGTTATCTCCATCTGGAGTAAACGCATTTGGAACATAAAGTAACAATTCGGCATATACCCAAACTATTTCAACTAATGTATCGCTACAACCAAATTCATTAATAACAATTTGTTGTACATTAAAATGACCTGTATCTTGATAAGAATGGGTGGTTGAAATTCCATTAAAAACAGAACCATCATCAAAATCAAATGTAACAACTTGTTCATGCGATAAATCTGTAATATCTATATGAGGATTAAGTATGGATAATTTAACAGGATCAACTGAAAAATTAGCTGTAGGTTTAGGGTTTACAGTAATTAAATCAGCTAAATAAAATGTACTGGTATCAATGCAACTAGAATCAGTTCTAACAGTAAGAGTAACATCAAAAACGCCTGGAAATAAATAGGTGTGAGTAGGAGAGGGAGCTGTTGAGAAAGAGCCATCACCAAATTGCCAAAAATAAAATAGAGGAGTGGTTGAAAATGAATTATCGTGAAATTTAACCGAAAAAGGTTGACAACCAATTTCAGATTCAGCAAAAAAATCGGATAAAGGAACAAGATAAACACCCAATGTATCATTATAAGAACCTTCGCACCCATAATTTTGAACGGTTACACTTACTGGATAAAAACCAGTATCAGGAAAAGAAACAGTTACATTTGTTCCCGTGGCGTTTGTTGGAGTTCCTAAGCCACCAAAATTCCAATTGATAACTGCATTAGAATTAAAATTTCCTTGAGCAGTTAGGTTAAATAAATTATTAGACAAGCATTGTCCTTGTTGAGTTGGAAAAGAAATTGTTAATTCAGAAAACATTATAAATGTAGAGAAAGCAGTATCAAAACAAACATTGCTTTGATTGGCAACCAACATTACGTTATAAGTACCACTATCAGCATAAGTATAAATTGGATTGGTTAGGGTGGAAGTATTATTATCACCAAAATCCCAAAAATAGTTTGTTGCAGAAGTACTGGCATTGGTGAAACTAGAGGTTAATCCATCACAAAAAACGGACTGAGGCACAATCTGAGCAGAAGGTGAAGGAAGAATTTTTATGGTATCTGTATAGGTTTCCGAACAACCTAAATCTTGAACAGTTAATGAAGCTAAAAAATTTCCAATACCAGCGTATGTAACTTGCTGTTGCGAGTTACTACTATTTTGAGGCGAAGCAGAAGTACTAAAATTCCAAGAAAAAATTGCATTTGGCGAAAAATTTCCTAAGGCATTAAAGGTAAATGAATTATTGTTTAAACATTGTGTGTTTTGTGGGAGGAATGAAGCATTAATAGCATCTCTAATTACATAAGTTTGATAACTCGTATCAGCACAAAAATAACCAGGATTTGCAACTAACATTATGGTATAAATTCCCGTATCTGAAAAAGTATGTGTAGGATTATAAGCTGTTGAAGTGTTGTTGGAAGAATTATTTTCTCCAAAATCCCAAAAAAATGAAGAAGCATTTAAACTATTATTGAAAAAATTTATCGTTAATCCTGTACAAAGTGTTGTTTGAGGGATTATATCGGAAACCGTATTTGTTGAGCAAGTAGTTACAATTAATAAAAAATCTCTAACAACTTCACTAATTAATATACCATTTCTATACTCTTTTATTTTTATTGCAAAAGTATAAAAACCATTAACTGTTGGAGTTCCAGATAAAAAACCTGTTTGAGAATTAATGGTAAATATAGGATTAGAAGGGATTTGATTGCTTGTGCCAAAACCAACATTCCAAGGAATTGAGATATAAGGAGGTGATGAAGGTGGATTTGGAGCTGGATTAATTTGATCTCCACCATTTGTTGGATCACCAAATTCGTAAACCAATGAATCGCCATCAATGTCGGTAGCACTTAAATCGTAGGTAAACTCGAAACCATTACACATCATTACTGGAGGTGGATTATTAAAAGTAGGGCTACTGTTGCAAGTTGCCAATCCTGGATCTGGAATTTTAACCAAATAAGTAGAACCCATATTAATTGGATTAGTAATATTGATGGCACTACCATTTCTACAGCACCGCTGATAAGCAATGGTATAGCCTCCAGCCAAAGGAGGTAAATTAATTACAATTTGGTAATCTGCTCTTTCAACACAAACATTAGGAGGTGTTATTAAACATGGATTATTTAATATTATAGGTACTAGTGTTGAACCAGGAAATGGAGCAGATAAAACATTTAAAAAATTACCACTAGCATTAAAAATTCCAATAGGAGCAAATTGATCGAATGGTGCTCCAACTCCATTACAATCTCTATAAACAGTTAAATTTATTTGATAATCATTATTACCTAAACATTGATAGGTCATTACACCGCCAACTATGTGAGAAGCTACAGCTTGTTTGACAGAAAAAATGGAAATAATAAAAAGACCAATAACTAAAAAGATATTAGAAAGTCCTCGAGAATTACTATAAAATAAGGTGAAGAGCATTTAAATAATTAATTCATTGGTATTTAAGCGTTAAAATCAAGCAATAAATCTACGAATGTTTTTGAATAATTAGATAATTAATTGGAATAAAAATAATTCCACTATCAAAAAGCTATTAAAAATAAAATAATTAAAACTAATATTTTTAATTATTTTTGTTTCCCAATAAAAAAAGATAGCAAAGATGAAAATTGAAATGGTTGATTTAAAAAACCAGTACCTTCCTATAAAATCAGAAATAGATAACGCAATTCAACGTGTTATTGATTCTACTAATTTTATTAATGGAGAGGAAGTTAAACTGTTTCAACAAGAATTAGCAACTTATTTAGGTGTAAAACACGTAATTCCTTGTGCAAATGGTACAGATGCACTTCAAATTGCACTGATGGCATTAGGCTTAAAGTCGGGAGATGAAATTATTACTTCTGATTTTACTTTTGCCGCAACCGTTGAAGTTGTTGGACTTTTGCAATTAAAAGTGGTCTTGGTTGATGTTGATGCTGACACATTTTGCATTGATACAGAAAAATTAAAAAAAGCAATTACTCCAAAAACTAAAGTGATTATTCCTGTTCATTTATTTGGGCAATGTGCCAATATGGAAGAGATTATGTTAATTGCTCTTGAAAACAATATTTTCGTTATTGAAGATACGGCACAGGCAATTGGAGCAACTTACACCTTTAATAATGGAAAAAAATTCAAAGCAGGTACAATTGGCAAGATAGGAACAACATCATTTTTTCCTTCTAAAAATTTAGGTTGTTATGGAGATGGAGGAGCGTTGTTTACCAATGATGATAACATTGCCGAAATTTGTCGTTCCATAGTAAATCATGGAATGAAAGTGCGCTATTATTATGATAGAATTGGTGTAAACTCTAGGTTAGATTGAATTCAAGCAGCAATTCTGCGAGTTAAATTGCCATTATTGGATAGCTACGCAGCAGCAAGAAACGCAGCAGCCAGTTATTATGATACTGCTTTTGCCAATCATCCAAAACTAAAAACACCTTTTAGAGACAAAAAGTCATCTCATGTTTTTCATCAATACACCCTTGTTGGTTGTGGAATTAACAACTTTGAAATCCAAAAAAAACTTCAAGAAAAAGATATTCCTTGCATGATTTATTATCCAGTTCCTTTACACACACAAGAAGCCTACAGAACAACAGAAATGAAGGAAGAAAATTTTGAAACAACCAATGCCCTTTGTAAATCTGTATTTTCCTTACCAATGCATACAGAACTGATAGAAGAACAGTTGAAATATATTACAGAAACAGTATTAAAAATTGTAAATTAATTTAAGAATAATATGAAAATAGCAGTAATAGGTACAGGATACGTGGGTTTAGTAACAGGAACTTGTTTTGCCGAAACAGGCAATGATGTAATTTGTGTTGACATAGATGTGAAAAAGGTAGAAAAAATG
>Ga0100381_1005894_pt1 | contig 10077 bp, 10 predicted proteins | sample CryGeymeta201505_FD_80416 | JGI IMG/M metagenome (GOLD analysis project Ga0100381, IMG submission 80416) | Groundwater microbial communities from Crystal Geyser aquifers in Utah, USA - Crystal Geyser metaG 2015-05 | ecosystem: Environmental > Aquatic > Deep subsurface > Groundwater | place: USA...
TCTGGCGATGTTGCACTTTGGATTAGAATTTAGGCTGAAGGATTTGCTGTTAATGTTTTCGCTATGTTACCAAGTGGAGAAATTTGGAATGAAACGGCGAGAGTGGTTAATGGACAAGTAGTGATTAATCTGCCTGATGCTAATATTAAGTATCAGATTGAGTCAATTGCCTTGCCTAATGCGGTAACAGACGTAAGTGATGAAGAAAATCTTCCAATTGAATGGAAACTTGAACAAAACTATCCTAATCCTTTCAACCCCAGTACCACAATAAGCTATTCCCTGCCTAAAGCTGGTTTAGTACATATTGAAGTGTACAATTTATTGGGGCAAGTAGTGACCTCTCTTGTTAATGAAGAATTACCTGCTGGACAGCACCAAATTCAATTTGATGCTAGCGGTCTAGCGAGCGGTACCTACTTTTACAGACTCACCTGTGGAAGCTTCAGCGACATTAAAAAAATGTTACTGATGAAATAAATCCTCAAAACAACGAAACCTCATTGAATAAAATCAATGAGGTTTTTTATTATTATAGAGAAGATGGTTTGAATGGTTTCAATAACCTTTTTTGTTTATTTCCAGCAAAAATAATAAAACGAAAGAAAAATAGTATATAAATAATTAAAGCCGTGGATTACACAGCCTTTTTCATTCCTATCGCCGCTGGGGCGGCCGGTAGCTTTATCGGTCCAAAATTTTTTAATATTTCAAGAGGCTCTCCACGTTTATCTTCTTAACGTTCTTGGTATTATTATCGAAAGTTGGATAATCTTTATGATTATGGGTTTTTATAAGTCCACTAAAAAAATTGTAGAAGAAATAAAGCTGGAAGAAAAAAATTAGACTCTCTAAATTCCAGACTATCCATTAAGACGACTTATTCTGTTGTCTGGAAGGTACCCCGGAGCTTCGTCCGACGCTCGTCCACTCGCTCCGGCTTCCGCCGTCTCTCGTGTCTCGCTTCCAACTAGTTCGAATCCACATCCAAATACAAAATAAAAATACCCAAATGGGTATTTTTATTTTGTACGCGGAGAGGGTGGGATGCACTGGGAACGGTAATCATGTAAATTTGCTATTTCTTCATTAAATCTTTAATAGCATCCTCTACTCCCCCAACCGTTAAATCGTGCATATGGATAATTTGGCTAATTGCCTTAATTGTTCCGGAATCATCTCGATTTTTCCATTCTTTTTTAAAAACGGGATTAATCCAAACAGCGGAATCTGACTTTTTATTTATAAAATTCAAACATTCTTCTCCACCCATTCCGAATTTTTCTACTCTTTCCGCATTTCCCCGGGGTGGCCAACAATCTCCTTCGAGTTCTGAATAAGACATTTCTGCGTCTCCATAAACAATGACTTTCTTTCTTTTTTTTACAATTGACTTTATATCAATTAATGAGTTTTCTTTGGCATAGCTTGACGCTAATAAATCTTTTTGGTCTGGTTTCCAAACATATCCATAAAGATTATTATGAAAAAGGTATATTTCTAGTTTGGTTAAACCTTCGGCCATAGCCTCGGCCACTTCTTTAACTAATGGACTCCATTCATCGACCGGGCCACCAACATCAATTAACAAAACTATCTCTGGCTGTTTTTCTCTTTCTCTTTGATAATCAAAACGGAAATCACGACGGGCAAAATTTCTTACCGTCCCACTCAAATTAACATCTTTGGTTTTTACTTCCGAAACATCAAGAATCACTCTGCGAATATTACGAATAACCTCGCCCATACTTGCTCTATCAGGTCTTACTTCATAACGCATTCTACGATCAACTCTCCCTACATTCTTTTCTCTTGCTTGTATAGTTTCTTTGTTTATTTTTTCACCTTCATTAATAATAGAATCCTTATAAATTCTTTCCGCATAAATAGATTTTCCTTTTCCGCCTCCGACTAAATATCCCTCCTCAACCATTTTTTGCTGATTATTTTGAGGTGCTTCTGGAATCTTTAAATAATTATCTATTTGATTTTCTGTCTCCATCCCGGATGCCCCTTTGCCCATTCCAGAAAATGCTCCTTTGTCTCCTTTCCCGGCGCCTGCCTCGCCCATATCACCTTCACCGGCTCCAGCCTTACCTTTATCGCCCTTGCCTTCGCCTTCTTTTCCTTTTTTACCTTTTCCTGCAGCCTCTTTTCCCTTATCTCCTTGCCCTTCGCTGGGTGCTCCAACTTTACCTTCACCGCTTTGTGCTTCTTTTTTATTCCCTCCGCCCTGTTTTGACAAGTCGGCTTTCTTTAAAATATCATCATGTTGGTCTTTTTTGCCACCATGAACATTTTCATTATCGTCATGTTCTTTTTCTTCTGGTAAATCTAAATTTTCAGCAACTTCCTGAATATTTAATTGGTCTTTTATCTCTGGCATAACTTCGCTGTCAAAAGAATCTTTATCTTTAGGTACTTCTGCATCTTCCTCGCTTTCTTTTGGCAATTCACGATTATAAATTTTAGCAGCTAATTCAAAATATTCATTAAAAGCTTCATGGAAAGCCGCTTCATCAGCTTTATTTTTTACTAAAGTGGTTTGAGCAAATAATCTAATTTTATTTAATAGTTCATTGGTGTTTACCAATTCTTTTAACTGGTTAGCATTAGTTTTTTTATCAATTACCTGGATAAATTGTAGCCATTCGGGAGTGGATACGCGCACCCCTTTCGTTCTTAACAAATCTAAAAAACCATCAAGAATACTTGATTCTTGATTATTTTTTAATGGTTTTTCTTCCTCCTCTTTTCCTTCTAAATATTCAATTACCTCTTTTAGCGAAGCACCTTTGAATTGGTGCAAATTTCTTTCTTCGGGAGGAATATATTCTGGTCTATAGAATCCTTCTCTCATAATTTATATTGCCTATTTATAACTACTCGGCCATCATCCGCCATACAGGCGTCATAATTTTGTCCATCAACATCAATTTTACCCTTTGTTATATTTTTACTTTTTTCATCAATAGTTATAAATTTTTGACCAGCGGGTAAAACTTCGGTTTGCATATCAATAACTTTTTTAACAAATGCAATTTTATCTTCGGGAATTACATAATACCCATCTCCTAGATATTCAATACCGGGAATAATAACTTGAAAATTTCTAGTACATTTTTGAACATTATTCCAATCACCGTAGTTATCTCGTTCCTCTTTCTCTTCAAAATATGGCGTTACAAAATTAATACCCTCATTTTGCAATTGAGCATAAAATTCAGAAAACTTATTTTGGTCGTGGAATGAATTCAGCTGATTGGTTAAGTGGAAAACTTTTTTGCCCTGTAATGCTCTATGAATATAGTGCGGGAATTCACTTTCTTGCCGTTTAATCTGTTCTTCAGCTTCAACATTAATTTTACCAATTTCCAATTCTTGGTCTTCTTGATACTTTAATAATATCTCTCGATGCGGAACATCTTCGGGAATTTCGCTATCGTATTCCTTCGTCAAAACTCTAATCCAGGCTAATAATTCAGGGGTGGAGGGTTTTTTCTGTATTTCCGAGTTTTCATGATATTGATAAAAAACAGAAATAGCATAATTCAATAATTCTTTTCTTATATCAGGAAAATTCAACTTAACTATTTTAGCCATATCAGCTCGACCGGGGTAATCAATATAATGATATAAACTCCGTCTACGAAATGACGGCGGAATTTTATCAGAATCTTCGGTATTCGTTGTAATCACTATTCGTAAATTTTTCTTATTCCCTTTGATAACTGTCCCAGTTTCGCCGACAGTGAAGGTTAAATTTTCAACTTCATCTAAAATTCCCGTCATTAATTCTTCACGTCCCTTTTCAATTTCATCAATTAATAGATAAACTTTTTTACCCTTTCCGGACTGATAAATCGCTTCTCCTAACGGACCTAGGTCAACATAATTTATATAGTCAAGATCTTTCGCCGTTTCTCCGAGTTCAACGACCGCCTCCATTTTTGATTTGAAAGACTTATATTCTTCATCGGTTGCAGGTTTTATTTCTCCATTCATTATCCTCTGTTTCCAGACAGCCGCTTCATTTTTAATTTCTTCCGGAACTTGCGCCTGAGCTTGCGCATCGCTCAATCTTCTTACATCATCAATACTATAAAGCAAATCTTGAGCTCTCATAGTATCTTTAACTCGAACATGAACAAGCGTCACATCTTTCCCGTCTTGTAATTCTTGCCCAACTTCAGAATATGCCCATTGAGTTTTTCCGGTACCAGGTTCCCCTTCTAAGATAACGGAATTGCAATCTCCGGTTTCTGCTAAAATATCTAACACCTCTTTAACAGCTTGTAATTCCGCCGAAACAACATACGGCTTTTCCATTCTTTCATTAAGTTCAGATAATCCATGCCTTATTCTTTCTAGCTTGTCTTTTTTTTTTGAAATTAAAGCTATCTTATTGTCATTTCCCTCCGATTGCTCTCCAGCATATTGCAATCTTTTTTCAAGAGAATCAATTTTTTCTAACAAAGCGAAAAGCGTAGATTTCAATATTTCTGGATTATCCACTTGCTCTATTTGCTGTCTTAAACCAAAGTTTTTTTCCATATAATTTTCAATTAATTTTTTTCAATTTCTCTAATATCTTCTTCGAGCTTTTTAATTTCTTCGGATGCTTTATTTAAGGCCTGTTTCTTATAGGCTTGCATGGCTACATTATTTGTAGTATTAGCGTTAATAGTCATTGATTTTATATTAGCATTTTTCATATTTTTTCTTTAATTTTATTATATTTCTAAACTACCACAAAACCCCTTAAAAATCAAATTTTTCCACTAATTGCCCTAAGCCCTATTTTATGCCAAAATATGGTTATGACTTCCGATAAAATCAAACAAAAAATAGAAATATTATTGAATAAATACAAAGAAAACTCGGCCACTATCAAGGGCTTTGACGTTATTTTTGAATACGTTGATTTTATAAAAACCGAACCTTATACGGCCAATCTCCTGCGAGAGGACTTTGATTATGACAATAAACAAATTGCCCTGTTAGAGGCCTCTATTTTGAATCAAAATTTAAAGGCTCCAAATGTCCATGAAATTTTAAATATTAAAAGCGTGTCCGATATACCAATGCACAAGGAAGCTATTGCAATCGGCCTGGAACAAAGAAAAAATCAGGAACACGCCAGCATGAAGCAAATCGTTCCTTTTGCCATAACTAATTTGGTTATACTCTACGAGGCGATGGGCAGAGTTAAAGAGCAATTGCTAAATAAAAAGCCGATAGAAGATAAACTGGAAGGTACCCATTTTCTTAGACACATTGTCCATGGGTCAATTGATATTGCCGGCTGTACATTACAGGCGGCATTTTTAATTTAGTATGTATTCGGGTGTTATTATACTGATGAATTGTTCTATAGATATTATAGACCAATTCTCCTAAAGTATTAAATCTATCTGGATCACCTAAATCTAGTTTGAACTGATTATAGAATGATTCTTGATAACCGTTTTCCCAGGGGCAGCCTGGTCTACTCATTGATTGTCTAATTCCCAGACTCAGGCAGATACTAGAGTAATCACGTGAGGCATATTCACTGCCATGGTCAGAATGGAGTATTTTAGCTGGAGTATTATTATGGCTAGCTGATAAAAGAGCATTAATAATGAGCTCATTACTGTGACTAGTTAAAATACTATAGCCCACTATTTTTCTGGTATAGATATCAATGATAGTGGCCACGTATATAAACTTTCCCTGGTATTTGATATGATTGAAATCACTGGCCCAGATATGATTAGGATATTCGGGAGTTTTGTTTAAGAGTAGATTGGGAAAGGCTAAATCTCTTATTGTCTTATCATACTTGAATTTCTTACCTCTTTTGCGATATGGCTTGAGGCCATATAACTTCATAACTCTAAGTATTCTTTTCTTGTTAACTTTCAGATGAATAGCTAGTCGTTTATGGCCATAGCTAGGATGATCATGGAGCACTTCTTCTATGTCGGTCTTCAATTGCCAATCTTTCGCTCTCTGTTTGTGTTGATAATATAATAGCTGCCTAGACACCCCAATATCTCTGGCTACCTGAGACTTATTGTCCCGTTTCATAGCTAATTCTTTTTTTTGGCTTGCGACAGGTTAATAGTGAGCTCACCAACTAGGGCTATTAGCTCCTTATTCTGTTTCTCTAGTTTAGAGAACTCTTTCCAACTGGGTTGAGCTTTAATAGTCTTGCCTAGCCACGAGTAGATAGTGGCCGGGCTGATACCATGCTCTTCAGCTACTTTAGCTACTGGCAGACCTTCTTCTTTAACCCGTTTGAGGATTTGATCCTTCATCTCACTTGAGATTTTAAACGCTTTTTTCATATGTTTCTAGTTTAGTAACACATGGAGAAAGTGTCTAGTGTTTTGGGTACCTTTCATACTAAATTAAAAATGCCGCCTGTAATGTACAGCCGGCAATATCAATTGACCCATGGACAATGTGTCTAAGAAAATGGGTACCTTCCATGACAATGCTCTTTTGTTTAATGTAGAAAGCGGAATGGCTAATCAATATATTTTAGACTTATCTAAAAATGTAAAAAGAGGAATAAGAGCCAAGCTAGAAAAAGGTGGTTGGCCTAATTTAGCGCCAATCGGTTATTTAAATAAAAATAGTAAAATAATTATTGACAAAGCGAGAGGCAAATATATTACTAAAATCTTTGAACTATATTGCACTGGTAAGTATAGCGTTAAAGAAGTTTCCAATATTCTTTTTACAGAAGGTTTTAGAAGTAGAGCGGGAAAAAAATATCACAAAAGCAAAATTCATAAAATGCTTTCTGTTTCTTTCTATTGTGGAATTATGGAAAAAGACGGGCAACTATACGAAGGAAATCATGAGCCTCTAATTTCTAAACTATTGTTTGACGAGGTTCAAGAAATGCTAAACAAAAAAGCTCATGTTAAAAAACAGGTTATCCCTTTCGCTTTTAGAGGTATTTTAAAATGTGCTAATTGCGGTTGTCAATTAACTGCTACTAAAAAGAAAGGTAGATTAACATATTACTATTGCACAAATGGAAAAGGTCTTTGTAGCGAGCACAAAGCCTATTTAAAAGAAGAATATCTATCAAAAGCATTGAGCTTCGTTTTTGAGCCCCTGCTCTTTGACGAAAAAATCGTTAACCTCGTCTACCGAGCTAAACTCCAAGAGCAGAAACAAGGCTCGTCCTATTTAGAGGAATCTATTGTTAGCCTGCGTAGCAGGCTAAAAAAGCTTGATGAGCGCAAAAACGCTTTCTAGACGCATACCTCGACAAAGTCCTTGCACAAGACGCTTTTGAGTCCAAAAACGAAGCTCTAAATAATGAAATGCTAGAGCTTAAAAAGAATATTGAAGAGCTAGAATCTCAAAAGATAGCTAAGAATAATATTACTTTGGAACGCATTAAAAATCTGTTTTTATCCCCTAAAAATATGAAGAAACTATTTTTAGAGGCAAATTCTGAAAAACAAAAAGAAATCTTAAATTCTCTACTTTGGAACGCTGAAATTGGCAATAAAAAAATCGCTAATATTTCATATAAAGAGCCATATAATATACTCTCTAAAACGAAAATAAAAGCGATTTTTCATCAGTGCGGAGAGCTTGGTACCATATTGGAAAGAAGCTCATTAACAATAAATGATAATAATTATTCCTTATCTTGAGTATATACAAAAGGCATAACGTCAGATTTAACCAGAATTCTCTGTAAACTCGTTCTACTAATTAAGCCTTGCGATGGTTTTGTGTTTCTATTCTGGTCTGTGCCATCAACAACAATGGAAAACCCAATATATTCAACCTTTTTCTTAAAGCGTTTAGTAACAATATCAATTGCTGGGACTAAATCCGTATCAGAACTAATTAAAATTGCAGTATCATATCTATCATCCATTGCACCAATAATTAAATCAGTAGCAAGCTTCACGTCAATACCCTTTTCTCTCTTACGATTAATTTCTATATGAGTTATGCCTTTTGCCAAAATATTTTGGCAGTCAATGGTACGATCGTCGATTACAATCTTTTCCAATCTATTTCTAAGTTTGCTTGTCTTAATTTGCCATTTAGTCGCCTCCAAAGAAGAAAAAAGAGAGGTTTGTTTCGCCATCAACTCTATACTATGAGGATTGCCAGTCTCCTCCCGGACAGTACCAATATAAAATCTTTTGCCATAGTCTGTTATCTCTCTATCTCCAACTAAAAAATCAATAAAATTATCAAACGAAAAATCTAGCTCTTTTATGCTCAGCTTTTTTAGCACTAAATGATGAAAGTTTCCCCCATCAATAAATATTTGTACCCGTTCTTTAATATCCATATTTAAATAATATCATGAATAAAAAAATCCTGCACACCACCCCCGAAGGGGCAGGCACAGGAGACTTTATACTTATATATTACTACACATTATTATAAGTGTCAACGATATTTGTGTATCTTCAAGTAATATTTATAATTATTATTGAATATTAGCCAATACATTATTAAAAATCAAAATCATTGTCATCATCAAAGAGGTTATTATTTTCCCCGTATCTACGTCTATATCTTTTTTTATAGTGCGCTTGTGGCGGAGCGTCTCTCATCTCATTAATCCTTCTAGAATGCTCTCTGCGGATGCTCTCATTTATGATATTAGCCTGATTAATAGCATTAATGATTCTATCTCTATCCTCATTAGATAATATAACCTTCTATATAAAAGTTAAGGAAAAATTAAGAAAAAGATAGTTGTCTAATTTCATAGGGAGTCTGTTTCGTAACCACCGCATAAACCCGCTCACACAATTTTCTAGATACGGCGCAGATAGCAACTCTAGTCGGTTTCCCCTCGCTTTTCTTTTTCTCGTAGAAAGCTTTCAGTTCAGGATCATGGCATCTGGCCACTTGAGCGGCCAGATAAAAAGCATATCGTAGATGAGCATTGCCGCGTTTAGTAATTTTCCCGTTCTTTAATTTATCACCAGACTGAGTGACTTTAGGATCAATGCCGACATAGGCTTTGAATTGAGTCGATGAAGGAAAGCGATTAAAATCTCCAACCTCAGTAGAAACAACCGCCGCTAAATTAGTGGCAAACCCCGGAATACTTTTAATTAATTTTTCGTCAGTGGTATCAGCTGTGCAATTATCAGCGATGTCTTCCAACTCGCTAATAGTTTTTTCCATCTTGCCGACTAATTTGGTCAGAGAAGCTATGGTTTCTTTTATTCTGACATCATTTTTATGATCAATTAATTTAATATTCTTTAATAAAATCTTGATCGAAGTCCGATGATTAACTATCGTCTTCCTAGTCCTTAATACGGTCCTTTTATCAATTTCCAGCTGTTTCTTGCTAATGACATTTCCTTCTCCGCGCATAATCAGATCAGTGATAATTCTGGCGTCACTAATATCGGTTTTTTTCTTTCTGATAGAGCCCGATATTCTTTTTCCGGTTAGAATCGGATTTAATAATCTAAACTCGAAACCGGAGAGAACGAATGTTTCCTAACAAGTTAAATGAAAACGACTCGTTGACTCCGCTCCGACGACATAATTATCTGGTGATATTTTTTGGCTTTTAATGAATTCCTTCAGACTCTTTTTATCATTTGGGATTTCATAATCGCCATTATTATCGTTGCCGACAATGTTGATGTTGAGCTTTTTTGATGACACGTCGATACCAACGTAATTTTTAAAAACATTCATATGTTTTTAAGTTAGTTAATTAGACTGCCTAACAGGTTGACTAGTGATACGAGGTCTAAAGCCTCAACCTTCTAATTCGTTATTAGCAGTAGAGATTGCACGTTAATTAACGAGGTTATTCCCTCAAACTTGACTACGCAACTCCCTTTCTCTTAATTCTTATGTTACCGACTAGAATATATTTTGCCAATATATTTTTATCTCTAATATAAATATATCAACTTGACTATACGCACACACCGGGCTGTCGTCACAAATATTAAACAAAATATAAGCTAAATTAGAAATATATGAAATACATCCTCTATGCCAGAAAGTCTAGTGAAGATAAAAGTAAACAGATCTTGTCTTTAGAAAGTCAGGTTAATGAGATGAAGA
>Ga0100381_1005897_pt1 | contig 10072 bp, 7 predicted proteins | sample CryGeymeta201505_FD_80416 | JGI IMG/M metagenome (GOLD analysis project Ga0100381, IMG submission 80416) | Groundwater microbial communities from Crystal Geyser aquifers in Utah, USA - Crystal Geyser metaG 2015-05 | ecosystem: Environmental > Aquatic > Deep subsurface > Groundwater | place: USA...
GACCGTTTGGTCCCCCAGAGCCAGGTTCATGCCCCGCTCGGTCAGCGTGACTGCCGGTGCCTCTGCGCTGGCGTGATCGATCCAGCTTGGCAGGCCGATGGCTCGGTCGACATGGTCTGGTAGCTCGAGCGACGGGCCTCCGGCATCGGACGGCACACACGCGCCGCTACCTGCGGTTATCAACCACCCAGAAGGCGGAAATGCCGGACGGTCGGGGCGCGTGTGAGGTGGCAGGCAAGCGCGGCCCGAGGCCTTTCCGCGCCGCGCCGAGGCTGAGGAAGCTCGGGCCCTTCGCCAGCGGCGCGGGGCTCGTGACGTCGACGCGAGTCGCGCTGGCGACGTGATCGCGGAGCTGCTGCGCCTCCGGCGACACCGACCTCGCGCGGCTCTACGTCAACGAGCCCCGGTCGCTACATCCGGTGCAGGTGATCTCTGGACACCTCTCGAGCCCAGGTCGTCAGGGTCGACCGGACATGGCCCCCTTCGGGCGGTGTCCGGCTCGACCCTGATGGGCTTTCGCGATATCGCTTCGCCATGAGCGATCTATTTCATGAGAAGGCCGCGGGCTGGGACGCGCGCCCGGTGCCCGCCATCATCTCCGAGGGCGTGGGTTCGACCCTGCTGCGACGGGTCGAGCTGACATCCGAGCTGCGCGTGATGGACTTCGGCGCCGGCACGGGCCTCATCTGCGCCCAGGTCGCGCCCCGCGTGGACCGCGTCTATGCGGTCGACATCTCGCGCGCCATGCTCGAACAGCTCGCAGCCAAGCCCGCGCTCGAGGGCAAGGTCGAGATCGTCTGCCAGAACATCGTGGAGACGCCCCTCGGCCACAAGGTCGACCTGATCGTCAGCGCCATGGCCATGCACCACGTCGAGGACACGGCCACGTTGCTGCAGGCCTTCGGCGCGCACCTCGATCCAGGTGGCAAGGTCGCCCTCGCCGATCTCGACCAGGAGGACGGCAGCTTCCATCCGGCCGACGCGGAGGGCGTCTTCCACTCGGGCTTCGACCGTGACGCCCTCGGAGCGTTGCTCGCGGCGACCGGCTTCGAGCAGGTCGAGTTCGTCACGGCGGTGGAGGTCAGCAAGCAGGAGAAGAGCTACCCCATCTTCCTGGTGACCGCGACGAAGTCCTGATCTACGCCTTGGTCGACGATTCGGCTCGCGCCGCAGCCTCGCGCAGCTTGTCCTTCTTGCTCTTGCGCTTGCCCTTCACGCCTCCGGTCGGAGGAGCGTCCGGCCAAGGGTCCGTGGGCTCGAAGCCCTCCATGGTACCGAGCTCGATCGCGAGCCGATGACGTCGCTGGATCAACCAGAAGTGCGAGAGCGCCTCGGCCGTCACGAAGCTGATGGCGACCCCAGGCTCGCCGGCGCGACCCGTGCGACCCGTGCGGTGGATGTAGTCGACGGTGGAGCGCGGCAGGTCGTATTGGATGACGACGGGGAGGCCGACGACGTCGAGGCCCCGGGCGGCGAGATCGGTCGCGACCAGCACGCGGACCTCGCCCTTGCGGAAGCCCTCGAGCACCCGCGTGCGCGCCCCCTGGCTGAGCTTCCCGTGCAGCGCGGCCGCGCGGATGCCCGCACTGGTCAGCTTCCGCGCGATCTGGCTGGTCGCGTGACCGGTGGCCACGAAGACGAGCACGCGGCTCCAATCGTCGTCTTCGAGCAGGCTGCGCAACAGCTCGGTCCGGCGCGGCGCGTCCACCTCGAGGGCGTAGTGCTGAATGTCCGGCACCTCGGCGCGCGTAGAGGTGACGTCGACGCGAAGGGGATCGTGCAGGACGGCATCCACCAGCTGGCGGACGCCGGCGCCGAAGGTCGCGGAGAAGAGCAGCGTCTGACGCTTGTCGGGGAGCAGCGCGAGGATGCGCTGAACCTCGTCGGCGAAGCCTAGATCGAGCAGCCTGTCGGCCTCGTCCATGACCAGCGTCGAGACGCTCGAGAGAGAGAGTGCGTTCTTGTCGATGAGATCGAGCAGCCGACCCGGCGTCGCCACGACGACCTCCGCCCCGCCTCGCAAGGCCATCATCTGCGGGTTCACGCTCACGCCCCCGAACACGACCTGGTGCTTGGGTCGGAACGCGAGGTGACGGCCGAGCGTCGTCAGCGATTCCCCCACCTGCGCCGCCAGCTCGCGCGTGGGAACCAGCACACACCGTGGTCGGCCGTGGCGTCTGGCGACCCGCCCGCGACAGCTTCTCGAGCAGGGGCAACAAGTAGGCGGCGGTCTTGCCCGAGCCCGTGCTGGCCATCGCGCACACGTCCCGACCACGGAGGATGCTCGGGATGACTTCCGTCTGGATGGCGGTCGGCTCTACGTAGCCGAGCTCGGCCACGACGCGCATGAGCGGCTCCGAGAGCCCGAGGCGACCAAACGACATGGGTGACTCTAGCAGGCCGCCGCCAAACCTCATCCCTCGTCTCACCCGCCGCGGTGGAGGTCCGCAAGCAAGACGAGAGCGACCCCATCTTCCGGCGACCGCACCAAGGCCCAAATGACCCAGGGCGAGGCGCGGCGGCGGACGCTCCAGCCGAGCGAGACGGCAGGCCAAGAGCACGAGACGTCGCGACGCCGTCAGTCTCGGCGATACGCAGCCAGGATGGCGTCGGCGGCCTGCGCGGGATCGAGTGTGCCCGCGGCGACGTCGGCCTCCATCTTCGGCAGCAGCTTTCCGACCTCGGGCGAGGTCTTGAAGCTGCGCGCGAGCCCTTCGTCGATCAGTGACCAGAAGGAGCTCTTGGCCTGCGCGCGACGACGCGTCTCGAAGCGTCCATCTCGCTGACGCGCGGCGCGCTCGCTCTCGAGCCAGGCCATCAGCTCCTTCAGGCCCGTGCCCTCGAGGGCGCTGCTGAGCGTCACGGGTGGCGGTCCGTTCGGATCCGAACCGCGCAGCAGTGAGAGCGCGACCGTCAGATCCTTCTTGGCGCGCTGTGCCCGCAGCAACCCGTCGCCGTCGGCCTTCTGCACCAGGATGGCGTCGGCTACTTCGAGTACGCCGCGCTTGATGCCCTGCAGCTCGTCCCCCGCGCCCGCGAGCAGGACCAGGACGACGAGGTCGACCATGTCGGCCACACTCGTCTCGGACTGACCGACGCCGACGGTCTCCACGAAGACCAGGTCGTAGCCCGCCGCCTCGCACACGAGCATGCTCTCGCGCGTCTTGCGCGCCACGCCGCCCAGGGTCTTGCCCGAGGGCGACGGCCGGATGAAGGCGTTCTCCTCGCGCGCCAGCCCAGCCATGCGCGTCTTGTCCCCGAGGATGCTGCCGCCGCTCTTCTGACTCGAAGGATCCACCGCCAGCACGGCGAGCTTGCGGCCCTGAGCCACGAGCCTCACTCCCAGCGCGTCCAGGAGCGTGCTCTTGCCCGCGCCCGGCACGCCGCTGATGCCCACGCGCAGCGCGGAGCCCGTCCGCGGTCGCAGGCGCTCGAGCAGCGCCGCGGCGAGCCGTCGATCCTGCTCGCGCTCGGATTCGACCAGAGTGATGGCGCGCGCCAGGGTCGCCCGGTCCCCCTCGACGACGCCGCGCTCGAGGGCCTCCAGATCCAGCGGCTTGTGGACCGGGCGCTTCACGCCAGAGCTTCGTCGAGCCGGTCGAGCAGCGTCGACGCGGCCTCCGCCACGACGGTGCCGGGTCCGAAGATGGCCACGGCGCCCGCGTCGTACAGCGCCTGATGGTCCTGCGGCGGGACGACACCACCGACGACCACGAGCACCTCGGGGCGCCCCGCCTTCTTCAACTCATCGACCAGCTGCGGCACGAGCGTGAGGTGCCCCGCGGCGAGCGAGCTGATGCCAACGATGTGCGCGTCGCTCTCCACGGCCTGACGCGCGGTCTCCTCGGGCGTCTGGAAGAGCGGACCCACGTCGACGTCGAAGCCCAGATCGGCGAAGGCCGTACTGATGATCTTCTGGCCGCGGTCGTGTCCGTCCTGGCCCATCTTGGCCACCAGGATCCGCGGTCGGCGACCGTGTGCTTCCGAGAACGCCAGCGTGCGCTGACGAACGGCCTCGAGCGCGCTCGCGTCCTGACCCATTTCGCCCCCATACACTCCCGACACGGTCTGAACGGTCGCCTGATAGCGCCCGAAGACCTTCTCCAGGGCCAGCGTGATCTCGCCCACCGTGCCCTTGGCCCGCGCCGCGTCGACGCTCAGCGCGAGCAGGTTGCCCTCCCCGCGCTCGGCGGCCTGGGTCAATGCGTCCAGACAGCGCTCGAGCGCCGCCTCATCCCTCGAACTCTTGAGCTCCTTCAAACGCGCGAGCTGCGCTTCGCGCACGCTCGTGTTGTCGATCTCTCGCAAGCTGATGTCGTCGACGTGTTCGGGCCGATGGCGGTTGACGCCGATGATGGCCTGGCGGCCCGCGTCGATGCGCGCCTGAGTGCGCGCCGCGGCCTCCTCGATGCGCAGCTTGGGGATGCCGGCCTCGATGGCGCGGGTCATGCCGCCGTGCTCCTCGACCTCGCGCATGTGGGCGGAGGCGCGCTCGGCCAGATCATGCGTCAGGCGCTCGACCAGATAGCTACCGCCGAGCGGATCGACCACATCGGGCAGGCCCGCCTCGAGCTGCAGCTGGAGCTGCGTGTTGCGGGCGATGCGCGCGCTGAAGGCCGTGGGCAGCGCGAGCGCCTCGTCCAGGCTGTTGGTGTGCAGGCTCTGGGTTCCGCCCCAGGTCGCGGCGAGGGCCTCCACGGCCGTGCGCGCCACGTTGTTGTAGACGTCCTGCGCGGCCAGGCTCCAGCCGGAGGTCTGGCAATGCGTGCGCAGCGCCGTGCTCTTGGCATTCTTGGGCCCGTGGGCCTCGATGGCGCGCGCCCAGAGCAGGCGTGCGGCGCGCAGCTTCGCGACCTCCATGAAGAGATCCATGCCGATGCCGAAGAAGAAGGAGAGGCGCGGCGCGAAGTCGTCGATGCCGAGCCCGGCGTCCAGGCCCGTCTTCACGTACTCGAGGCCGTCGGCGAGGGTGTAGGCGAGCTCGAGATCCGCCGTCGCGCCCGCCTCCTGCATGTGATAGCCGCTGATGGAGATGGAATTGAACTTCGGCATCTCGGCCGCGGTGTAGCGAAAGATGTCACCCACGATCCGCATGGAGGGAGCCGGCGGATAGATGTAGGTGTTGCGAACCATGAATTCTTTGAGGATGTCGTTCTGGATCGTCCCGCGGAGCTTCGCGGTCTTCACGCCCTGCTCCTCCGCCGCCACGATGTAGAGCGCCATCACCGGCAGCACGGCGCCGTTCATGGTCATGGACACGCTCATGCGATCGAGGGGGATGCCCTCGAAGAGCAGGCGCATGTCGGCGATGGAGTCGATGGCGACGCCGGCCATGCCCACGTCGCCCACGACCCGCGGATGGTCCGAGTCGTAGCCGCGGTGCGTCGCCAGATCGAAGGCGATGCTCAGGCCCTTCTGACCGGCGGCGAGGTTCTTGCGATAGAACTCGTTGGACTCCTCGGCGGTGGAGAAGCCGGCGTACTGGCGGATGGTCCAGGGACGCTGCGCGTACATGCTGCTGTACGGACCGCGCACGTAGGGCGACGCGCCGGGCAGACCACCGAGGTGCGAGACAGGCTCGAGAGCCGACGCGTCGTAACGCGGACGCAGCGCGATGCCCTCGGGCGTGGGCGTGGTCTCCGTCGCGGCGAGCGCGGGCGCTTCGCCGGGAGCGATGTCGTCGAAGTCGACCGAAGAGAAGTCGGGGAGCTCACTCATGGGCCGTCTCCGAAGCTCTCCCACAGGGTCCCGAGCATGGCGATGGCGTCGATGCCATCGTGGAAGAAGTGGACGGGTCCCGCGGAGCGCCAATGCTCGGCGTCTTCGCCCGCCGGGCCGACCCGACCGACGAGGCGGATGCCCGAGGCGAAGAGGCCGCGAGCCGCCTCGAGACCGAACTCCTGATACGCCTGCTCGGTGCCGCAGAGCAGGAGGGCGTCACATTGCTCGAGCTCCGGGCCCGACAGATCACGACCCTCGACCCAGCCCTCGCGCAGGCAGCGCACGCCACCCGCGGCGAACAGGGACTCGGCCCAGGCCGCGCGAGCGTCGTGATCCGCGAGAGGGCCCAGCGTGAGCAGCCGAGCCGTGGGGCGGCGTCCGACGCGACCGACCCAGCGATCACTCTCGTCGCGAAAGGCCTCGAAGCCCTCGGCGTCGCGCCAGGGTCGCAGTGGCTCCAGATGGAACGAAGGCCGACCTTCACGCAGCAGCGCCGTGAGGCTGAAGAGATCGACGCCCTGCTTCACGGCGTCCGTGGCGACCTTCATCAGCGCGCCCGGCTCCTCGGGTGGCACGGCCAGCAGACGCGCCCACGCCATCAGCGCCGTCTGGGTCTCTTCGACGCTGCTCTCGCTCAGGCGGCGGCCCAGATTCTGGACCCAGTCCCCAGGGTCGGGGCGCGGCTTCGGAGCTGCCTCCTCGTCGAGCTGAGCGAAACGGCTCACGCCCACGAGGCCTTGCCGACGCGTCGAGATACGCCGCCAGCGAGCTTGAGTGGTGAACGAGACAGAGCGGCGCACGCTGCCGCTGCGCAGACGCTCGATCATGCCGCCGTGACCCTCGATCTCCTGCATCTCTTCCCAGGCCACGCGCGCCAAGCGATCGGTGAGCGCCTCGAGGGCGTAGCTGCCGGCCAGAGGGTCGAGGACGCGCGCGAGGTGCGCCTCGTCGCGCAGCACATGGTGGGCCATGAGCGCGGTGCGCGAGGCCTGCTCGTCAAGGCTGCCGAGAGCGGCGTCGAGGGGAGGCGCGAGGATGGCGTCGGCCCCACCGAGGGCGCCCGCGATGATCTCGAGCGTGCCGCGGAGCATGTTCACCGGGCGGTCTCGCCGGCTGCGGCAACGCAGCGCTCCATGCGCCGAGAGCGCCATGCTCCCCGGCGTGGGCTCGCCTCCCGCCGCACGCACGACCTTGTCCCAGAGCACCCGCATGGCGCGCAGCTTGGCCATCTCGGGCAGGAGCTCGCCCGTGACGGGCAGCACGAACTCCACGCTCGCGGCCGCCTCGTCGAGCGACAGCCCCGTGTCCATCAGCTCGCGCAGGTAGGCGATGCCGGTGGAGAGCGACCACGCGAGCTGCGACACGGAGTCGGCGCCGGCCTCGTGATAGAGCGTCGCGTCGACGCGGAGCGCGCGCATCGAGGGCAGCTCCACGCGGGCGAACGCGGCCAGCTCGCGGGCCTCGGCCATCGCGCCTGCGAGGCCGGTCAGCAGGCTGCCCGTTCGAGCGAGCCGACCCAGAGGATCGACGCCCAGGCCACCCCTCAAAGCGGCGCGTGGGACGCCGTGGGCGTCGGCCACGGCCACGAGCGCGGCCGTCAGCGCCATCGCGTTCCCGCCGGGCTCGAGCGCGAGGCCGGTGGTGACCAGGTCGACCTGCGAAAGCACGAGCGCGAGATCCCCGGCGGTGAGCGTGTGCACGCCGTGGTCCGGGCCCGCCTCGATCCACAGCTCGTCGGCTCCGTGGGCCACGGCCACTCGCGCCCGCGCCGAGGCCAAAGCCGGATCCGGGCCTTGCACCCGCGCCACCACACGCCACGCGCGCGGTACGGGAGCGATGCCCGGCAGCAGGGACGGGGTCTTGCCCGTGGAGACGTAGAGGGGCTCGACCGTGAGTCCGTCCAGGGTCTGGGTGTAGAGGGTCGCGAAGCTCGTACCGGGGAGCTCGCGCTCCACCTGTGCGCGCCAGGCCTCGAAGAGGTCTCCTGCTCTGCTCTCCTTGTCGGCGTCAGCTGTGCTCATCACGGACTCCGCCAGCCCGTTCGGGCCGCAGGCGGTGATAGACTAGGCGAGCAGAAGTGGCAACGATCCGCGGGCCCAAGCGTGCGTCTGGCCGGCGTCGCTGAGCTCCGAGACGCCACCGCGGCAGCTCGCTTCGAGGCCTCAGCGCGCGTCATAGGGCGCAAAGCGCGGCCCGCTGCCGGCGTTCAGAGCGTCGAGCTCCTGGCGCGTGAAGGCCTCGGCGCCCGCCTCGGGCAGCTCGTCGTGCACGAAGCGCAGCACGAGCGCACGCGCGCGCTGGCCCGGATCATCGTCGGAGCAGTCGCGCCAGATGCGATAGACGGCGCGGTGACGTTGCCGCAGGTCCAGCGACTCGTCCTGGGCGATGCGACGCAGGTGCCCGAGCAGGCTGCGATCCTCGTGCGTGTCGCGCACACCATCGGCTCGCGCGGCCAGACGTTGCCGAAGCTCGCTCGTCTCGTCCATGAACCAGCGCCTGTCCGCGTAGTAGGGATCGTTGCCGTGGCCGCGCTCGAGGCGGTCGGTGATGTCGAAGCGAAAGCTCAGGCGAGGCAGCGCGGGCGCGCCCGGGTTCTCGCCATCGAAGGAGAAGCCCGGGTGATCGCTGAACGTCACCTCGCCGTCCGGCCCGATGCGCGCGTTGATGCCCGGACCGCGCCAGACGAAGCCTCCGTCGCTGCGTCGCTGCAGATGTGGCGGAGGGCGGCGGCGCTCGCCCGGCACCTGGTTGGCCAGGGAGAGGTGTTCGTCCAGAGCGGCGGCGGCCTGACGGCTGCCCCGATCCGCGGCGGCGGCGGCGTCGACGGTGGGCGCGGGCAGGGGCAGGGGCGAGAAGCCCGACATGGCGACCGCGTGCGGGTCGAGGGAGAGGGAGGACGTGGTGGACCGACGGGCGGGGCTGGGCGTGGAGGGCGTGGACGGCGCGGGTGGTGCCGGGCTCGGGGCGATGGTGGGCGGGGGCGGGGGCGCAGGAGCCGGTGGCACGGGCCGATGCCGCGTCGGCGGGGGCGGCTGATCCTCGACCTGCGGCGCGACGGGCGGCGGCGGTGTCGTCTCGGGCTCGGGCGGGAGCGTCTCGAGGGTGACCTCGGCCGACGACGGCGGCACAGGCCGGGTCGCGAGTGCGGGCGCACCCGGCACGGTCACGGCCAGGAGCGCGTGCAGGGCACCGGAGAGGGCCAGTCCCGAGAGCCCACGCAGGCCTACAGGGAACGCCTCCATGCGAACTGAACCGCTCGAGTGACCAGGTGATTCCACAAATTCGCGTCCTCTTGCCGCGACAACCCTAAAGGTGTGCGCCTGTTCACCGTTCTGTGCACCCCGATGACCGCTTCCTCATCCCACGCACAGTCCCCGTCCGCGCTCCTCGGCTCGTTGCTGCACGAGGCCTTGGCCTCGATGCTCGCGCCGGAACCGCACCGACGAGTGCTCGCGATGGCACGCGAAGGAAGCCCGCGCTTCGAGGACGCCCCGCTCGATTTCGTGACCGGGCCTCTGCGTGACGCCCTGGAGGCCGAGATGGGAATCGAACACGCGGCCGATCTGGTCGCGGAAGTGAGGGCCATCCTCGGGCCCTTGGTTCAAGCCCGCGAGCGCGAGAGCGGACGGCGCTATCGCACGACCTTGCCCGACACGCCGCGCGGGATGCACTCGGCCGCGGCGCCCGAGACGGGACAGGACGCGTGGCGGCGGGCGCGCGAGCTCCCCACTCCTGCCGCCGAATTCCGGCGGCCCGCGTGGGCGCCCGAGGAAATGCGCACACCAGGCTTCGAGGACGTATCCACGGCGGACCTGCCGGAACACACGCTCGAGCTCTTGAGAGCCCGTGACACCCAGGGACCGCCCTCGCGCCCCGACTCCCCCTGCGTCGTGATCTCCGCCGATCCCTCGCGTCGCGGCGCCTTGGCCCGAGCGCTCTCGTCCCATGGCAAGGTGCTCCAGGCCGCCGATGAGCCCTCCCTCGCGGATCTGCTCGAGCACCCGTTGCCGGCGGGGACGGTGTTCGTGATCGACGCCGTGGCCAACGTTTCGGCGCGCACCTTCGCACACTCCCTGACCCGGCTGCCGCGGCAGTCGGCGGTGGTCGTCTGGGGTTCGGAGCAGACGGACCTGAGCGCGGCGGAGATGGCGGCGCTGGGGTTCGTGTCCTCGAGCGGCGAGGCGACGCCCCTCGAGCTGGCCGAGCTCTTGCGCGGTCTACGCGACGACTAGGTGTCCGCCGGGAAATAAACTGGCCTTCCTGCGCCGATCCATCCCCGCTCTTCGTTGCTCGTCGCTCACATACCCCCGGTATGCTCGCTCCTCGCGCCTTCTACGCGGGGCGCCTCGAC
>Ga0100381_1005907_pt1 | contig 10063 bp, 16 predicted proteins | sample CryGeymeta201505_FD_80416 | JGI IMG/M metagenome (GOLD analysis project Ga0100381, IMG submission 80416) | Groundwater microbial communities from Crystal Geyser aquifers in Utah, USA - Crystal Geyser metaG 2015-05 | ecosystem: Environmental > Aquatic > Deep subsurface > Groundwater | place: USA...
AACCTGACCATCGACTTTATCTATTCCTTCTGCTCGGGAGTCAGCTTGTTCAAAAGATTTTACTCTTTTTCAATATTCCACTCTATCTCTTTGATCGTGGTGCCACTGTTCCTCAATTTCTAAAATTCGGGAAATAGTCTTTTTTGTAAGCCTTTGGTGGCTGTCTATTGAATGAATCCCTCGTCAAGGTCGTAAACTGCCTCTAGAAAGGCAAGATTTGACTATGTTAAATTTTTTGTGATGTTGGGGATGACCTTATCCAATGCTTGGCCACTTTTAGGGCCTAGGAGCCTCGTGTACTCGATGGGGAAGTATTTAGAGCGGCCTTCGATGAATTGTCGGAGGAGCATGCTGGACATGAGATATGTTTCCTTTAATATCAAAATTATATAGTGAGTATTGAAGGTTATACAGTTGAGCAATAGAAATGAACAAGTGCATTTTCGTATTTGAAGCGGGAGGAGGGAAGACTATCGAAGATGACGCTTTGGCCGAGTGGTTAAGGCGGTAGCCTGCTAAGTTACTTCCGTAAGGAGCGTGGGTTCGAATCCCATAGGCGTCGTTTTTTTAACCAACTCTCTTCCTCCCCTCCCTTCCCCTCACCAGCCCATCACGGACATACTTTTCTTCCCTTGAGTAACTTTTGATACCCCAAGCCTCCATAGTTCTCCACTTGATGATAATTCTTTTATATAATCATTGAAATCGACTTGAGAGTGTGTATTTTTCTTTAATAATTTTATAACTAATGGCGACGAGATAATAGCAGGCCAGTATAAAGCTGTAGATGCAGAGTCTTTTGGAATAATTCAACAAGATCGATCATAGGAAGCAGGGGAGCATTCGATTGGCAGAGGCCTTGAGGTTGGTGCAGAGCACATGTAAGATTCAGCACATAAATGAGGAGACTATATCGAAGGTAATATTCAATGTAGAAAGACAAGTCTCCTTTGATTAGTTTTTGGCCTTGATTTACGAGGCCTAAATTGCAGCCGGTATTCACAAGTATTCATTCATCTAGCCAGAAACACTAATAACTACAACATTGTCGAATTCCTCAAGCTGCTCTAAGACTATCGCAAAAAATGTTAAGAGTCCAGCCTGTACCTTGAGGCTGAAAAGGCACATCAGAAAATATTGGAAGTCAAGGATAAATAGATGAGAAGATATAAACAAAATTTACTCAGCCAGCAAAAATAAAAAGTGCACTCGGTCAACTCCTTGCAGCAGTCTAGATTGCTAGATTTCAATCAGGCTTGGAATCAATACATGGAGCAGTATTAAAGTGCAGCCATTAACTCGATCGAAAAGTTGAAGGCCAAGCATCTCCGATAAATGTAGGAATAAGAGGAGAGGATTAGGGGTTATCTGGAAGGATATTTGAAGCCATCAAAAAGAATAATTGACATGCGAGCCAAAGAGAAAAGTTTAGTCAAGCAAAGAGACTACTCTCAAGCCGAAAGACTCAAAAATTTAGCGAACAGGATGGAAGAAAAATAGAAATAGGGCAAAATGTCAGAAATATCGGAACGGATCAAGAAGAGAAAGGAGGTGCTGCAGAAGCATCAATAAATAGCACTGCTGGCTCATCTCAAAAGGATCTAGAAGGATAGAAATTAGCAAATCAAACAGCGCCAGAATGACTCGGAAAAAATGTTAATAAAACTCAAGAATATTCAAAACGATCTTGTTCAAAAGCAAAGCGTATAGATCCGTCAGACTTTATAAAACCTGAGGGAAACAATGTGCCTGACTTCCGGCAAGTTGTTTGGAGGGAAACTATCAAGGGTGCGGAAGAGTGCTGACAAGATACAGCATGCTCCCGTTGGAGAAGAGCGAATGTCAAAAGACAAGAAAGAGAAGCAGTTCAAGATCAGAGTCAACAGTTTTCACCGCACCAAAATTGAGGATTCTCTCTATGATATATGATATTTTATACTGTAGTCATTATTATTATTCTATTAAGAATCACTTTCCTTGAGCCTTCTTCAGCTCTTTTATCACCTTGGCCCGACGCTTGAGCTCATCTTGAAGCTCTTCTACCTTAGCGTTCAGCCACACATTCTATTGGATTATTCCTTAGTCCACTAAAGGCTCATTGATCTCAGCCTTTGAAGCACTGATAGTCTTGGTCAGATTTTTCCCCAACTTTTAACCATATTTGTCTTTCTGAGCATTGTAGAATTTGTTGTCCATGTTACATTTCTGAACTTAAGCACAGCACTCCATGAATCTTTGAATTCTTTTGTGTACTTCATCGTTTTTCCTCATAGTTTACAATTGATTCTTGATGCCTTCAGCACAGGGGAAGCTTCTAAAGTAGAAATCAGCGTAGTCCTCAACAAGGTTCTCCGAGTAGCCAAGGCTCTTCAGCTCAGCCAAAATCATTTTTTATTCGTGAAGGATTTGCTTGTAACTCTCAGCGTTGTCCTTTTGTTTTAAATTCCACATTTACAAAATATCTCTTGCCTTCATGTTCTCAAGCTTGGCCTTCTCATGAATGAACTTATCATCTGCTTCGAACCACGGATCAAATTAATAATAGCTTTGGTCACCAGTTTGCCCGCTCCCCTCATACCAAGATTCCATGTCTTCCAGCCTGTTCAGGAACTTTTATTCGGTCCATGCAAACAAAATTTATTTAGTTTCTTTGTGTTCGCATAGGATAACCATCTAGGGCACTGATTTCATGTAGTTCTCGATGTCGACAAGGACATGTGCCTTGAAGTTGACGTTTTTACTTTTGAGAGGGAACTTTTTGTACCTGAGGAAGGTATACTCATTCATCTAGTCGACATCTTGAAGCATGTTCTTGAATTTTTAGACAAACCTTGCGAATAGGTGCTTATCCAACCGATGCTGAAGCTCCATTAGGAATGTCTTTAAGCTCTTGGCCTCGATGGTGTTGGCAGCCAACTTGTCATCCAAATATTACCCATATTGACCTGTCATTGTCATCGATTGTCTGAGATCATCTGCTGACCCTTTTCCTGGAATAATAAGCTTGAAGTTATTAGCATGACCAAGAGTGATTCTGTCAAGGTGATGAAGGACAGTCTTTTTGCTGATCAGAGCACCATTAACAAACACCTTTGCTTCAGGATTAGGCTGAATGTAGATCTATCCTTTTTCGTTGAACATGGAACAGTGTCGGGTCATAATACCGAGTACGTTCAGTTTGACATGATTTTCATCTGCATCCTTAGTTCCAATTTTAGTCTATCCTTCCTTAAGATCATAAAGCAGCATACCCAGCAGAGTGGGATCCTCAGAGACGTTCATTATATAGGGAAACTTCCTTTCATTGATGTTGGTTGTCTGTTGAGAGAGACCTGCCTCTTCGAGAAGTTTCTTTCTGTTCTTTTCAATTTACTCTTTCATTTTTCTCTATTCTTCAAGCTCCTTCATTAATGTAGCTCGATCAGATTTGTTTTGCTCGAACTCCGACATCATCAGCATGATTCTTGCATTCAAGTCAGCTGCTTTGCTTTGCTCTTCCCCAATCTCTCCTTTTGCCTTTTTAAGTTATTCAGCTAGAGATTCTCTCTTTACTCTTTCGTCAGTCAGTTCCTTTTCAAGATCATCTCTGGATTTTTCACTGTTAATAATTTATTGCTTAAGTCTAGCGATTTAGTCCTCGACTGTTCTAAGCCTGTCTTATTGCTAAGGACTAAGAGGTTTGACTGCCTCTAGCTTTTCTTTTTCAGCTAAAAGCTCCTTCAATCGAGCTTCCATTTTTTACTTCTCAATTGTGTGCTGTCCAAGATCTGACACCAAACCTGCAATTCGCCCGTCCAGCTGAGCAGCTTATTTTTCGACTGTAATGTATTCAACACTCACTGAATGACTATGAGAACCAGGAATATTTTTTGCTGCATCTAGCTCCTTTTTCAACCTTTCGATTTACAGAAGCAGCTCCTTATTATACCCTTATTTTGCTGAAACATTTTTCTTTGACTGAGTTGTAATCAAAGAGGCTCTTTGAGCAAATCTGAGGGTACTCAAAATTTCTTCATAATTGTCGTCAGCGGGGGAAATGGCAGCGATCATGAAGGTCTTGCTATTTCCGGCAAGCGATTCAGATAAAATGTGAGTCAGAAGTGAATTTCTGTAAGGTACGAAATCTGCCTTTTTATTTTGGCAGTTATGAGCAAGCTTTTCAATGACGATACCCAAGTTAGTCAAGCTCTTGTTAATGTTGTTGGCTTCCTCCAATCGCTTTCCGGTGGCCCCTGTTTTAGTCTGTCTTTCAGATCCCGCAAGGTCGACGATGTTAAATTTGGCATCAATCATCTTGCCTTTACCGGTCTCTTTGTAATGAATCGTGAAAATGGCATGGCTTCGAGAGCTTGTGTTATTCATCTTAGTGCTACCAACCACTCGAACTTTCTTTCCATCTTCGAAAACCTTCAGGACGTCTTCATAGGAGTTTACCGGAAAAGCATCGACACCGCTGATAGTGATTGAATTTCCTATTTGTACAACTTTGGGCTCTTTTTGCCCTTCCTGATGCGGGTTGACCAAATCTCTAAGTTTTTCGTTATAGATTTAAAGATATGTAACTCTGACGGATGTGGCAAGACCGTTTTTGCCATTTTATTCCTTTTTCCTGCAAAAAATATCCTAAAGACACATCTGCAGTAATCCCTTTTCTGGTTCCTTACCTTCAATCGAGAAGGACTTTCCTGATCCTGTCTGACCATAGGCAAATATTGTAGCGTTATAGCCCTGATAAATCTGATCAAGAATTTACATTCCGATATCCTGGAAGACTTCTTTGTTGCTAACTGGTGGATGCCCCATAGAATCGTCGGTGCTGTAGTAGCAACGATGGAATCCAAACTTCCTGGGAGGGTCGCTGGTCGCATCAGGATTTGTCAGCCTTAGTTCCTGTCCCTCCATTTAGACAACGTTTTTGAAGTTTCCTTAGATTTATCTGGGATTGAAAGGTCTAACTCTGACCATAATTTTGATGCTATCTGCCATGGAACTTTCAAATAAATAAAACTTATAACAAATATAGATTCTATGAGGTTCTCTCGTGGTGTTAACATACCAGTTAGAAGGTCTATACTCTGGTATTTAAATTCACTAAAAGATAAGGAATGTATTAAAAGGCATGATTGAAGGAATGAAAAATATTAGAATCACTCCTTTTTCTACTTTTGTTCCATTTATCGAGCTTGTTCCTCAAGCTTTACTAAAATTTACTACTTCGAAGGAAAGATAGCTTTTTTGATATCATCAGCGAAGTAGTTGGTAAGGAGGATAAAAAATATAGGAACAATCATGAACCCATATTGTTCTGGTAGTGCATTAGTGAAGATGCTGTCTAAGTAAGATCAACAGTTACAGCCAAACCAGCCCAAACAAGCGATATGCGTGAGGGAATAGTAGTCGAAACTGACAAACAGAGATGTAACTGAAAGGAATAGTGTGTTGACCAGAACTAAAGTTAAATCTATATTTACTCTAGTGGAGGTAGCCTTGAGGTTTTTTGTACCTTTTTAGGCGCTCATAGTGATTTGTATTGGCTAGGATCAGGAATTTTTTTAGGGAAAGGCCATACTGGCTCAAAATGAAGCCTCCGTTGATCAGAAGAAGGGCTGCATTGACCGTGCCAAAAAAGGGAATTCCACCAGCCACCATCATATTGATCAACACCAGTCGTTCAAAGTTTTCACTGTTCTGGAACGTAAGCTGCTCAATTGGATGCTCTATCACTTTGACTTCTGGCTACGGCTCCTAAGAATCAACTAGAGGGTACTTTAGGTTTAGGCATTTGGACTTTTTCATAATCAGTGACTATCTTTTTGTTCTTCTGATGGTTTTTATGATCTTTGGCAAAGAGGCAGCGGGTGACGAGAGTAAGCGAGTTATTCCTGTTGAGTTTGAGGAGGAGGTTCATTATAAGCACAAATAATTGATATGAACTATAGTATAAAGTGTCGGTGGTGCATCGTAGTCAATATATAAACAGAGGAATCAAGAGTGGACGAGGTACTTGACTGCCTGTTTGAGATCCATCTTTTTGAGAAGGTTGACTGCCTTGTTTCGGTTGAGGGCAAACTCCTGCATCAGGAAGGTGATCTCCTGCTCGCTGACTTTACGCTACCTGCATCGAGGCATGCTTACTAATTTTTGTGTGAGATGGAGGTCAGCTCAGAGCCGATATTTGCTCCGCTCATTTCCTTTTAATGCTCCTCATCGCGGAGGTTCATATTGCGCGATTGCTGCTCCTTCGATCCTTATCTGCCCTCCTCTTTCAACTATGAGTTCTACATCTGGATATTATTTAACATCAAAGAATTCACGCATTCAAATAATATCTCAATCCTCTTAAATAACAGCCTCAATCAAGGCACATCCAAATTCAACAAGAAACACTTATTAAGGACCTGCTAATAATATAACTTCAAATGTCGAAGATAAGAAAAATATACAATCTCCGAAAGACTGCTAATGTCCGACAACAACCACCTCCAGAAGAATCAAGGGTCAGCTAGTTCAGAGAGGAACCAGAGCAAAACATTAAAGTTTCTGATCACTTTGATAGAAATCTTAGTCTAGTATCTAACCAAAGATAGCTGCAGTCAAAGGTATTCGAAGAGCAAACTCAATATGAAGTAGATGGGTAGGAGCTTTCAATAAACAAGTTGCAGCTGAATTTTGAAGTGCCAATCAATGACATTGACAAGAAGGATGTGAGAATCAAAAATATTGGCAACTCAGCAGTATACGTCCAGTTTTCGTTCAAAAATGCTCAGAAAATCAACAACAACGGATTCAAGGATTCCAAAAATAAATTCTATTGCCATTACTAAAACACAGTGATCAAGCCGGGAGAAGAAGTTACCTTCATATTCAGTTTTATCTCTGAATTCCCAGGAAACTTCTCAGAGGAGGTAGAAATCATTTGCAAGCCTCCCTTGAAAACACCTATTCCCAACCTCAAGCTCAATGGTAATGCCTCCATCAGCGACCAATGGCTCGCAGACAGAAATGGATTCAACTCAGACCTTTCAGATATTGTGCTGAAGAATGAAGTCAGATAGATCCTGGCAGATATTGTGAGTAACGTTAGATTGCCGCCACCTCCTTTGCCTGACGTCAGGGACAAAAAGGTAGCTGAGCGGGAGTTCGAGTCTAAGAACGCGGGTCTAAATTTATATTTCAATGAATACCTTCACAACTGGTTCAATGAACTATTCAATTAGATTTGTGAAAAGAAGAACATTCCAGAGGAAGATCGATACTGGGATCAGTCAATATCTACTCTCCAAAAAATGATAGATAAAGCTGATTATCTCGACGATGTCTAAAAGAAATGCTATCGGAATCGAATTTAGCACTACTGCTATCTGAGCATGAATAAGCAAGCTCACAAAAGTGAACTTTATGAAACTGTCTACAAATTTGTATCAGAGGCAGCTTACAACATGGGAGGAGATTATGTTGATGCTGCCAGGAAAGAGCTCGATATGTGGGAAGTGCCCTTTAGGGAGCCTCTGGAGACTGACACTGAATAAGATCTCAAGGCTAGAAAGGAGGAAGTAGACAAGATCAAGGCAGATTGGGTCAAAAAAGCTAAGAAGAAGAAATGGGGAGAGGAGGAGGAGAGAGAAATGGTGAATGAGTTCAAGAAGAAAGTTCAATAAAAAGTCAACCAGGGTATTCTTGATAGGTTCACCAATTTTGAGGAGGGAGCAGAGTTCATCAAAACTCGAGAACTGATCAAAAAATCCACTTTTGATTTGGAAGAGTATCACAAGTACCTTGAGCGCATTAAAACAGTCAGAGAATGTCCCTTGGATGGGAAAAAAGTCCTGATAAAATGGAATCTTAAGCTAAAGAAAAATTGTGAAGAAAAGCTGAAAGAACTGGAGGAGTACCTCACAAAGAAGAAGTAGCATGAGAAAAGATTGGAGGAGGAGAAGAGGGAAGGTGCAAAGAAGAAGAAAGCTGTCAAGCCGAAGAAGAAAGGCCAGAAAGAGGAGGAAGATGAAAAGCCTTTATTTTTCGATTTTATGAGCATTCTCGATTAGGAGAATTGGAATGGGTTTACATAAACTTTCAAAGTAGTCATGGAAAAGCAACCTTTCCTGATATTGATAGGAATCACCTATGGGCCGAGAGTAGGCCGTCATTTGCCTTAGCACTCTGTCCAGTTTTTGCTTTAACATCTCAAAACTATAGAATCAGGAATCTAGTTTTTCCCCCACGAATAGCTCCATACTCTAAGCTAAAAACTAGAAAACTAGACAATCGGGTAAGGAAGCATTCTTTTGATGGAAAATTTGAATTTCCTGCCTTCGGAAGTTACAATGGAGGAAGTCATTGAGCCTCCAGCTGAAGAGGGCCATGAGGCCAAAACAACAAAGAGAAAATTGTTGCATCCTGAAATTCGGGATTTTTTTGATGATATAGGTGACTCGATCGATGTTCTTGTTAATGAAGACAGATTCCTTTCCTCCATCAGTGGATTCAGCGCATATCTCAACAAGTAGGTCTTAGTGGGCACTCAATGGTGGCGATATGTAGCATTGTCGACAAGAGTGATTGATTCCACTCTTATTTTCGGAGATGATTTTACACCCAGTACATACCTGCTGTTGTCTCGAGTTGTAAAAGTGGTAAAGGAAATTAGACTAGCAGGAAGCTCCGGCATCAAATTTTATTTGTGGAAGAACAATCTGGAAAGATTAGGAGATGTTTGCTTAGGCGGCGTTTAGAAGGAAGCCATTAATGATTTTATGGTTGGACTTGAGCAGGAAAAAATGACTGATAAGATCAAAATACCATGTGACTTTTTATTTGAAAAAAAAAGTGAAGAATAGACATAGACAATCGAATATGATGGCGCCCAGGATATTTTCGAAGAATATCGAGCTATCGACATCGGCCCAAAGACAATCGAGGAACTCAGTTGCATCAGGAAAGGACACTTGTTCGTACTTGGCTAGACAGGAATCCAAACAAACAATTAAAAACTGTCGAATTCTCTTTCCAAGTTGCTGAAGAACTTCTTTAAACAGCAGGAAGCAAAGAAGGATAGACATGCTCACCAGTCAACTCAGCCTTCAGGCATTGACTACACTGAAGATTTGGTTATCTACTTGGTGGGCTTAGATGAAGCCCTCATTGAGAAAGTCGATCTTAAAGACAAGAAGCCTCAAACTTCAGAATAGGAAGAGTAATAAGCAGGTACATGTTGATTGATATAGGCGAATAAGAGTAGGAGGCAGAAGGCGATAAGAGGAAGGCTGAGTTGGTGAGCGACTACAGGTTGGGCTCATTGGGCTGTCTGTACAGGTTGTGGGATGGCAGGTTCGACATGGGTTTGAGGGACATAAGCAAATACGAGATGATATTGGATGACTGATTATAATTACATTTCAACAATTAGTGATGACAACATATTTGCTACTCTTGACCATGATGACTACAATCACCAAGATCTCTGAACCTTAGATATTTAATCGCAGGCCTTTCTGCCTGAAGTATATATTTCTTTTTTAATATGAACGACCAGCCCATCATCATTGAAGAAGATGCTCTCTTCAAACAACCAAAACAACCTTCACTCATCAATGATAAATTCTTCACGCTGCTCGATGGAGTTTAGTAGTACGATAGCCTTTCTGTCAGAATCAAATAAAAGTACCAGTAGGCTATGCTTGGTCTGGCTTCCATCAAATTCACAGATCCTCATGCCCTCAAAAGTACAGCCCACAAATGCGTCCCGGCATTCCTCAAGTTGAATTAAAATAACAAGCTTGAATACGGGTACAGTGATTTCAGCAACAAGGTCAAAGAGGATGATGTGTATTTTGACGAATTTGAAGACCAGGAATAGATCAGTGAGGAGTGTGCCAAAAAGTAGGAAAAATATGAGGGACTGAAGGATGAAAAAGAAAAGAATGAATTTTGTGAAAATGAACTGATTTCCAGGTTCAATGTGAGTAATCAGCAATCAAGGGTCCTCAACGTTTCAAGTCAGTTCAAAGACCTCATTGAATTGCTCATGGAGCTCAATTAGTGCAAAAAATCATTCGACAACCTG
>Ga0100381_1005911_pt1 | contig 10060 bp, 8 predicted proteins | sample CryGeymeta201505_FD_80416 | JGI IMG/M metagenome (GOLD analysis project Ga0100381, IMG submission 80416) | Groundwater microbial communities from Crystal Geyser aquifers in Utah, USA - Crystal Geyser metaG 2015-05 | ecosystem: Environmental > Aquatic > Deep subsurface > Groundwater | place: USA...
ATCATAAAACAATCAAAGTAATCAAGCACCTGCTTCCACAAATTATAAATAGAGCGATGGCATTCATCAATGATTATAAAATCAAATGTTTCTATTGGAATATTTGGAGTATAAGCAACATCAACTGGCTTATCAATTGTTTTGGATTCATAAGGCGAATCATCCTCAAGAGATTCATCTAGTTCTTTACCTTTTAAGATTGAATACATTCTTTGAATTGTGCTTATACAAACCTGCGCAGATGGATCAATAAAATTAGAACGAAGTCTTTGCACAGTGTATAACTCTGTAAAAAGTCTTTTATCATCATTTGGTTTGTACGCCTGGAATTCCTGTTCAGCCTGTTTACCAAGATTTCTTGTATCAACAAGGAATAAAATCTTTTTTGCTTTTGCAAACTTTAGTAAGCGATAAATTGCAGTGACTGCCGTATAAGTTTTCCCGGCACCGGTTGCCATTTGCACAAGTGCACGAGGTTTATTTTGTGCAAATGATTCTTCAAGATTTATAATCGCATTAACCTGGCAAACACGAAGTCCATTGGAATTAAGCGTTGGAAACTTTTTTAATCTTGAACGAAGAGTTTCTTCCTGCTTTAACCATTCATTTAGAGTTTCAGGTTTATGGAAGTTAAATATTTCTCTTTGTCTTGGTGAAGGATCGCGAGCATCAGTAAAATATGTTTCAGTTCCTGTGGATTCATACTGGAAAGGAAGAACTTCATCTTTACGGATAAACTTTAAGTCATCGGTTGAATAGCGTGTAGTTTGATCATGAACCTGGCTTAATGTATGTCCTTCCTTTTTAGCCTCAATAACACCAACAGTTTTACGATCTATGAAAAGGATATAATCAGCAGCACCGGATTCAGTGGGATATTCACGAACTGCAATTCCTAAACTTGCAGAAGGATTAAAGTCTTTTAAATCCTGCACAATCCACCCAGCCTGTAAAAGCTGCTTGTCTATGTTCTGTCTTGCAAATTCTTCGGGTTTCATTAACCCCATAGTTATATTGATAATAATATAAAATATAACATTTTTCTGGTGATAAATTCAAAGAATAATCAATAATTTTATAAGAAAATTTATAATCTTTAATTCATCACATTAAATTTGCTACCCGATTTCTGCCCTAAATCCTATTTTGGTATTTGTCGTAGTTACGACAAATACATTTGACATTTCTATTCATATTAAATCTAAGACTTAAATAACTTTATTAAATAACAAAAGGATAATATTATGAAAAAATTAATTGTTTTAGCTTTAATGCTAGCTACATCGATAGCATTTACCGTAACTCGTGCAGGAGATAAAACCTATTACGGTAAACTAGTTGATAGCAAATGTTATTCAATGATGCCTAAAATGAATGCAGAAAACGACCATATGGTTAAAGGCGAAGACGGAAAACCAATGCAAGTTAAAGCTTGCGCTGCTGCCTGTGCTAGCATGGGAATTCCAGTTGCTTTACTTGGGGAAAATGGAAAGATGTTTGTTTTAGCTTTACCAGCGGGACAACTTTCTCAAGTTATGGATAAAAATGCAAAAATAACTGGTAGTGAAATGAATGGCGTACTTATAGTAGATAAAGTAGAAATACAAAACGGTAAGAAATGGGAAGAAATTAAAATTTCTTATATGATGTAATAATCATATATTTATGGATAAAGCAAGGAGAAATATGAATAATGTTTCTCCTTATTTTTTTTTATACTAAAAAATTAAATAAAAATCACATGAGAACTAATATCAATTTTTTAATTTTATTTACATTTTCAATTTTTATTATTGGTTGTTCCCCAAAAAAAGAAGAGCCTAAACAACCAGAAAAAGAGATCTACACTGACCTAAAGGAAGGAGATATTTTTGAAATATCAGGTAGATTAATTTGTGCACATTGTTTTGTTCTAAATAAAGATAATATTGAAATAGACCACCAATTGCCAAGGGAGGGTTTTGTAAAAGATTGTGCAATTACTTGCGCAAAACAAAATTATCCTATTGCGATTTTATTAGATAGTCCTGTTGATAGGACAAGTCTTTGGGTTATCAGAACAGCCGGCGATATTTTTGCAGATTATATGACCAAAACCCTTACTGTTAAAGGAGAGTATGTGTATAGTGGTTTAATTGATCCAACAAGTTTAAAAGTAAAAATCGGGGATGAATGGAAAAGTTTGAAATTAAAAAAATTTGACATGGTAATGTAAAAGTTTTTATTTTACTTTCACTACTACAAGAGTCATATCATCGTTGGGCTCTGCTTCACCCCTAAATTCTTTAACAAAATTAAATACTGAGTTAACTTGATCTGAAGCAGATTTATAAGAATGATCATTTAATATAGAAGTTAATCTACTGTCTTCAAATAACTCTAGCTTTTCATTCATTGCTTCAGTAATTCCATCTGAAAAGAATGTAAATGATTCACCACTTTTTATAGGTATTATTTCTTCGGTTAATGTCTTTTCAAAAAGTTTTCCATTATCAAGCCCAACACCAAGACCTTGGTTTTGGTATTTTTTTATTTCGCCAAATTTAGATACATATAAGGGCATATGTCCTGCACGGCAAAATGTTAATGTCTTTTTACTATAATCAAAAAGACCAATAGACATGGTTATAAATGAATTTCTTTCAATAGATGAATAAAATTTCCTGTTAATTTCTGATAAAATTTCTTTTGGTGATTTATCAGCTGTGCATGAAAATTGAATCATAGTTTGAACTTTAGTCATATATAAAGATGCAGGTAATCCCTTACCAGATACATCTCCTATTATTACATATAATTTTGATCTATCTCCTTCAACAGGAATTAAGTCAAAATAATCTCCGCCAATTTTACTTGCCGGTATCATTTCACCGTAAACATCTAAGCCATCTACCTCAGGTAGACATTTTGGTAATAATCCTTGTTGAATATTTCTTGCTAAATCTAATTCTTTTTCAATTTTTAGTTTTTCGGTTTCTGATTTGTAGAGTCTTGCATTTTCAATTGAGATTGCAGATTGATTTGCAGTTGCACAAAGTAATTCCAGATCTTTTCCTGCAAATTGCGCCCCTGAATGTTTTAATCCAAACAGTACTAGACCAACTATCTTGGATTTCATTGTCATTGGTATAATTGTATAAATTCCTTCTTCTGATAATTTATCAGCAATTTCAGGAAAAACTAATTCAAAATTATCTTTATCAATTACAAAATTATTAGTGACAAGACTTTTTTGTTTAACATAATTTGATAAGTTTCTGCTATTAATTTTTAGATCATTGTTATCTATCCCAACATTTTTCATTAAAGTGAGGTCACCATTTTTTAGGTCTTTAAGAAAAATTCCAAACTTTTTAATTTTTAACCCATCAACAAATGTATTCGTCATTGAATCTAATATATTATCTAGCCCTAAAATTGTAGTAATATCTGAACTAAATTTTATCAATACTTTTCTGTAAGCAAATTGTTCCGGATAAAATTTTTCAGTTATAAATTCTTGGAACTTATCTTTTGTAGATTGAAATATTACAGCAAAAACAACAAAGAGTATTCCTGCTATTAGTCCCTGGTATTCTGTACCTATGGCTTTACTTATACTTTGCCCCATTACATAAATAATAAAGAAGTAAACTCCTGCCAAAGAAATTGTTGCCGCTCCATAAGTTATTGTGTTTTTTACAACAATACTCACATCCATAAGTTGATATTTATAAATAGAATATCCAAATGCCAATGGGATTAAAATGATTAAAATAATTGGCGTATAATACTCAGGCGAATTAAAAATAGTATCTGCAAGTGTAGGAGCAATTGTAGAAGTATAAACATTTGCAATTAAAGCAATTGTAAATGCAATTAAAACGATTAATATTGGCCTTTTTTCTTTTTTATCTTTTAATCTTCTGTAGTTAATAATTAAGGAAATCCACCCTAATACATAACTGATAGCAATAAACATAGATATTAAACTTATAAGTTTTTGGAAAGCAAAAAAATTAACTTTCTGTGCAACAAAGGTCAAATAGATATAAAAAATTACAAGTGTAAATAATATAACGGGAACTATAACAAGTAGAATTTTTACTGCATTTTTTTCAACTAACTTAAATGGTTTTGGAAAAACCCAAAAGAAATAAATAACAAGAATAGGTAAAGATGAAAACCCTATCGACCAAAAGAAAGAAATGCTAACAACAAATGGTAATGATTGCTGTGCATAAACTTCAGCAAAAGAAAATGTCTTTAGTATAACTTGTAAACCTGCTAAAACAGTTGCAGATCCGACTGCAAAAAATAATTTCTGTATAAGTCCATCAGGTTTGGAGGAAAGTACAATATAGCCAATCAGAAACCATATTAATCCAAATAAAGATAAAGCTAGATCGCCGACATTAAGTAATTTTTTAATTAAAACTTTTGTATTAATTATCTTTCCATTTTGTAAATAAGTATAATCTGCAAATTGCCCGCTCTTAAATTTGTTTAGAATAGTCTGAGCCTGCATTGTGGTTTTAATTGGGATGTTATCTATCCTTAATAGTTGGTCATCATTTCTTATGCCTGCATCCCAGGTTACACCGTTTATTTTTACAAGTTTAAAATATACAGCACTGCTGTCAGCATTAATTTTTTTTGGTACCCACAAACATTCATCATTAGAGGTTATGTTAACTTCTAATACATAATAAATATTCAAAACGGCTGCAAAAAGTATTAACAGTGCTAACAATGAAAATAATTTATATCTGTGTTTAAAGTATATTGTATTGATTGTATTCATAAAAAATATTTATTTTACTTTTACTACTAATAATGTCATATCATCTGATTGAACAGCACCCAGAGTAAATTTTTTAACATCTTTTTGGATTAGGTCTATTGTTTCTTTTGCAGATTTATTGTCTAATGATCGCACAAATTTCTCAAGTTTTTTATCTGAGTATTCATTTTGGTTTATATCCATGGCTTCAGTAATACCATCAGTAAATAAAATAAGCATATCATCTTTTAGCAATTGAATTGTCTCAGTTAAATATTGATATTTAGTTTTCATTATCCCTAAAATCATTCCGCCTTTTTCCAAACGAATTATTTTTTTATTCCTTACTAATAATGGAGGATTATGCCCTGCATTCACATAACTTATAGTTTTATTGGTATCATTAATTGAAGCCCAAAAGAAAGTAATAAATTTTCCTCCGGTTACATTTTCTGAAACCAAATCGTTAATCATTGCAGTACCTTCAACAAGACTAATCTCCTGCTTGCAAACCGATTTTAAAAAAGCTTGTAAGTTTGCCATAAGCAAAGAAGCCGGAACACCTTTACCCGAAACATCTGCAATTGCTAAGTAACAGTTTTCTTCATCTTTAGGTATAACATCGAAATAATCACCACCGACTTGATTGGATGAAATATTTTCAGCAGTTATTTCAAAATTTTTTAGTTGCTTAATATTTCTTGGTAATAGATTTTTTTGAATATCTCTGGCCAAATCCAATTCTTCTTCTAACTTATGTTTTTCTAATTCTTCTTTGAACAATCTTTTATTTTCTATAGAAATTATTGCAAGGCTACCGACAGAATAAATAAATTCAATTTCATTATTGATGTATGATTGTTTGCTTGCTCTTCCTCCTAATAAAATTATACCTTTTGTTTTACCTTGTAGCTGCATAGGGACAATTAATTCTACACCTAAATCGAACAGTGAACTGTATCTACTTTTTAATTTATCTGCTCCGATATAAGAGTCAATGTTTTCAAATTCATTTTTGTCCAGATACTTATTTAATTCAGCAGATGGAAATTTCGTTTCAATAATATTCAATTCATTATTTTCAAAAATTATTACAGCATATTTAGAGATCATAAACTGTCCGATAATTGAATAAACTAATAGCTTTACCACTTTTGCTGATTCAGCGAACAAACCAAATTCTTTGCTTAATTCAAACAATGAGTTTAACCTGTTGATTCTGGTATCAAGACTATGATTTACTTTTTTAAGTTCGTTAATTACTAATGAGTTCTGAATTGCAGTAGCTGATATATTTAGAATAGTTTTTAAGAATTGAATATCTTCGCTTGAATAAGGTGTTTTATTTAATTTGTCACCCAGGAAAATTAAACCAAGATTTTTATCTGAAGCCTGAATTAATTCTGAACAAATAAAACTTCCTGATTCAGTTATACTTATGAAGTTACCTGTTTCATCAATTACATCTTTCATGGTCAATACCGGGAAGTTCTCTGTATAATCAGAATCGACTCCTTTTGAGACTTTTAGTTTTAGATTTCCATTTTCATTTATTGCTATTGCGCCTTTAGTTGCAAAAAATTTACCCATACAAGTAAGAAGTAAATTGTTTAAAATAAATTCTAAATCCAAACTAGAGTTTACAGCTTTACTAAACTCAACCAGAGCATTTAGGTTTCTTTTTATTCTTAAACCGTCAGATGTAGTCATATTTAATTAGTTAAAATTTTAGTTAACATTACTTGATTATATTTATTTTTAACTGATTTGTACTTCACTTCGTCCATTAATGTTTTCATAAGATATACACCCAATCCACCAACTCTTCTTTGTTTGTGGTATAATTCTATATCCATATCCTTTAGAGTATCTGGTTCAAATGATTCTCCATAATCAACAATTTTAATAATGAATTTATTTTTTGATAAAATAATTGATATTTCTAAATCAAAATTTGGTTTAGAGTTGTATGAATGTTCAATAATATTTGTGCATGCTTCATCGACAGAAATTACAATGTCCTCAATCTCATTTTCAGTAAAGCCAAAAGAAGAAGCCTTACTATTAATAAATTTTCTGATAGTAATTAAATTAGCCGTACTGCTTTTTACAACTAGTTTATTACTATTTAAATTGACGGACTTGTTCATTCTATTTCTTATCTCCGGAAAACTTCTTTACTGCATCTTCTTCATTGTCAAAAATTTCATATAGCAATGGAAATCCAAGTAGATCAAAAATATTAAAAACTTTTTCGTTCATAGAAGATAATTTTATGTCACCATTATGCTCTCTTATCTTTTCTATAAATGCCATAAAGACACCTAAGCCGGCACTACTTATATAGATTAGATCTTTAAGATTAACTACCAATTTATATTTATTCTGTTCAACTAAAGATGAGAATGCATTTTCTAATATAGGGGCAGTGTGGGCATCTAAAAAACCTTTAAGGTAAACCACATTTACATCACCGATATTTTTAGTTGAAGTGTTAAACTCAGTCATATTTTTCTCCAAAATTTATATTTCCATTTTCAAAAATGTTTGATATTTGCCAATTATTGTAATTTATAATACCAAAAATATAAATTAAAGGATATTTATAGTAAAGAAAAGTTGTATAAGCGGAATATTTGTAGGATAGCAGTAATAAATAGGTTATAAAAACATATAAATTTTTGGACGAAATTTGATTTAAAATCAGAGAACTTATCAAATTAAAAAAGGAAGATGAATTAAGTTTTTATTTTCTTTGGTTTTTCATTTAGTTTCTTCTTCATTTCATACAATTCTTTCTTTAATTCTTCCATTTCTTTTTTAAGTCTTTTAACCTCATCTTCCTGATCAAACCATTTATAATTCTTAAATATTTTAGGTGCTTTTTCAATAATGTAATTAAGAGAATCTTTATTAAAATTAAATTTGAAATAATTTTTAGATTTTAATGAATCTAATTGATTAAAAGTATGTTTTAAAATGGAATCAACTTCAATTTTCTCAATTTTTAATTCATATTTTTTTAAAGAATCCGGGAAATCATATTTGAATTTATTTTTAGAATAATTTTTTTGAAAGTAATATGAAAAATCTTTGAAATTTTCTCTTGCTTTATCAAGATCAATTATGATGCTGTCCATGTTTGGCAAATCAATTGTTATATCCGGCAAAACATGAACTTTCACATTAAAAGAATTTGAATCAAAGAGTATGTATAAACTGTCATTATAATATTTGTGCTTTCTAATTTTAGCAAAGTTGGTGTCTACATTAATATTCACTTCATATTTTACAAATTTGTTTACTTTACCATTTGCATTTTCGTTATAAAATTTTATTTCGTTTTTAATTTTTTCTTTATCGACTGTATATTGTTTAGTGTATATAGTATCATCGCTGAAAAAGACAAAATTATGTGTTGAATTACTACTCTTTGCTTTTATTTCTTTAATAACAGTTGGTGTGGTTTTGCTATTAACAATGGTTAATCCGGCCGGCATTATTTTTCTAAAACTGTTTTTATTAGCTTTAGCCGCAAAAGTTAAAAGATCTGCTGCAAGAGCTCTGTTATAATCAAATAGGCTTTGGCTTACAGCTAAAGTGTTTTTATCATTTACTAATATTTGTTCCTGCAGTTCAACAGCATAAACTTTTATAATTGAGTCAACCTCACTTTTTTGATTTTCATTTAAATTTAGAGCTAAAGTAAATTTTTCCAGATTATTTTTATATAATTTTAAAGGATTTTTTTTAATTTCAAAATATTCTTTCCCTTCCTCGTCCATTCCTAACTGCAGATACTGTTTGTTATTATTACCAAGAGGAAGTTGTTTATAAAATGCAAAATTAAAAATATCTTCGTTGGATAAATTAGCAGCAAACAGAAGTGGTTTTAAATTGTTGTTGTACAATACAGAATAATTTGTATTTCTGTTTATCAGTGAGTTATCTAAAACATTTGGATTAATTTTTAACAATAGAATAATTATTATTGCTAAGGCAAATAATCCGTAAACAGGGACAAAACTTTTTATTCTTTTTCTAATTTTTTTATCTTCATTTATTTTTTGAGTTAAAACTGATTCAAAATAATGTGATTCCGGTGTGGAACCAAATGAAGAATTTGTAATTTTCTTTAACTGAATTAATTCCGAGAGTTTCTCTCTTAATTCAGATGAAAGTGATAATTTTTTTTCTATTTCATTTATCTGTTCTGATGAAACTTCCCTATCTAGATAGGCAGATAAAAGTTCATATTCTTTATTTATTTTTTTACTCATTTAAATATCTCCGTCTTATACGGCTGTAAAATTATTTTAAGTTTTTCTCTGGCTCTAAAAATTCTTGATTTTACAGTTCCTATTTCGCATTGAACTGAATCTGCAATTTCTTGATAACTAAAGCCTTCAATATCTTTCAAAAGCAAAGGAATTTTAAGTTTCTCCGGTAATTTTGAAATTGCATTTCTTACAATTTCATTAGTATTTGCAGTTTCAGTATGATTATTTATTATATCTTCTTTTTCAAAATTATCAGATATAGGTAAAAACATTCTCCTAATCTTTAACTTTCTTAAATGATCCTTGCATTTATTTATTGTAATTCTGTAAACCCATGTTGAAAACTGTGATTCATACCTAAAATGCTTCAAATTTTTATATATTTTAACAAAAACATCCTGCGCAATATCATCTATATAATCTGCATGATTTACCGTTATATAAATAATACTCCTTACCATTTCTTTATGGCGGACAACTAATTGATTAAAAGCGGACTCTTGCCCGTCAACGAATCTCTTAACCAAAGTAAAGTCGTCATCCAACTGTAAAATTTGCGGATCCGGCACTTATTTCCTTATTTTTGTATCTACAATTTTAGACGCATTTAAAAAAATATTGTTCCTAAAAACTAGTTATGTTTTGAATTTTTATTTGTTATTTAAAACTTGCATAAATAAAATTAGCTGATTAACTTAAGCAGAAAATTGAGGAAAATTTTATGAAAATGAAAGTTAGTGAAAGTTACGGAGCTGTTGTCATAACATTAAAAGGTAATGTTATGGGAGGTGACGATACAAAAAACTTTAATGAGCTTTTACACAAAAATTTAGAAACAGACAAGAAAAATACTGTTGTTGATCTTAGCGGAGTAAAATTTATGAATAGCTCCGGGCTTGGAATGTTAATTGGCGGATTGACCACAATGAAAAAAGGCGGCGGTAATTTAAAGTTAGCCGGAACAACAGATAAAATAGAAAGTTTACTTATTATCACTAAGCTTATAACTATTTTCGAA
>Ga0100381_1005920_pt1 | contig 10046 bp, 6 predicted proteins | sample CryGeymeta201505_FD_80416 | JGI IMG/M metagenome (GOLD analysis project Ga0100381, IMG submission 80416) | Groundwater microbial communities from Crystal Geyser aquifers in Utah, USA - Crystal Geyser metaG 2015-05 | ecosystem: Environmental > Aquatic > Deep subsurface > Groundwater | place: USA...
CTACTCCTCTCTACTAGCTAGTAGTGGTACTACTGGTTCTCTACTCTACTACTCTAATGGCTACTAGAGTAGACTACTAGTACTATTAGTAGACAGTACATCCTTACTACTCAGTAGCTAGTAATCATCTTCGAATCTTTTACAACAATAGAGAGGTCCACTCCGCCTCCTACTACAGTAGCTAGTAGTACTCGCGAGTACTAGCTAGTAGTACTAGCCTCCTCCTCCTCCGTTGCTAGTACACTAGCAGTACTACAACTGCCCTACCAGGTAGCTACAACTATCTCGAGTATTGGAACAATAGCTAGTTGAGCTTCTACAACTAGATAATAGTCACTCTCCTAGTAGTAGCGTATTGGAGCAGTAGCTATACTTTTACTTACTCACGAGCATAGTGTTTATAGATATTAGTTTGATCATGATGATGCGACAGCTACTTTCAACTATAATATTAGTGGCGTTATCGCTAGTGCAAGCAGAACAACAGCAGCAGCAGCAGCAGGATGAGGTGGAGCAGTCCAGCGGACAGCAGCAACAGCAAAACAATCAGGTGCAAGGACGTGTGTACGAAAACATCGACAATTTCATGTCGCATCCCGTGACCACATTGCAAATCTTTGCAGATTTCTTGTCGTTGGGTGGGTTTCCTAATAATCTTGGTGCCGAAGATCAAGATTTGGCTATCAAATACCTGTACAGTATTACGGGTTCGAACGAGGAGGAGGTGGATGACAACGGTATGCGTCCTTTTTACGGATTAGAAAATGGATTGCTGTTGGGATACTGGCACTCCGATTTGAACAAAGTTCCTGTATTGGTTTACCGAGAACCGGGAAATAGTGGATACGATCCCGTGACAAGTCCACTGAGTATCTATGCAGACACTTGTGTTCATGCTGAGACAGGAGAGGAGCAACGTTGTCAATTAGAAACGGGCGATCCCTACATATCCTGTGGTAATGATGATGATAAGTGTTCGTTGGTTCCTTGTGATTCTCTCGACAACCTTACCGATCCTACTACCCACGATTGCTCCCAGTTAACCGATACAGAAGAACAGAATGATTGTATCAATTCGAGCAACAACAGCAACATTATTTGGTGTCAGAATTACACCATCGAGTATACCACAAGCGATGAGACGCTGGGGTATGTTCCCATGACCTTGTCTTGTATAAATGACCAAGGCGACTTTTCGCAAACTCCCGGACAAGTTCTCATCGAAACACCGGAAGGAATAGTAGAAAATGGGACCTGTACCTACGACGAGTCGGGTGTTTTGGTGAACAGGACTTTAACCGGTCCCTTTGCGTCCTGTGCCAACGAACCGGACGGAATTTGCAACACGACCTTTGTGGGAGGTTATGATAGTCGTCAGTACGATCCTCGCTGGAGAGAATGGTATACTGAGTCCCGAAAATATCAGAGACCATTATTTTCGGATCCCTACGTGTTTATCACTCCCTTGAACATTGGAATTACGTACACGTATCCCATCCATCAAAGCGATGACCAAGGACGAACCGTATTTGCGGGTGTCTTGGCTGTGGATATGGTATTGGATGATATAGGCAATTTTTTGACCGAAGAATACAACAACACCGGATACTACGTTGCGGTGTACGAGGATCGGGAACCATATTTCATGATTGGAGTGTCAACTGGTAGGAGCGTGGTTGGATATGTCCGCACAGATGGTTCGAACCAGTCCTGCTCCCAGGAACAAATTGATAGTGAAGACGGGCTCTGTATGGTGGTACAGCAAACAATTTACAATTTTACTCAAGAATACCATATCCTGACAAAAGTACACGAGGCATTTGAGGACATTGGAAACGATTTTGAACAGATCGTTGCTGTCCATGAAGACGATGAAGATTTGGACTCCACTGTGGTTTTAGGCACAGCGTTAGTGTATGAACAACCAGATGCCAATTTGAAATGGAGGATTGTGGTCGTTGCTCCAATCGGGAAAAATCCAGATGCTTCCGTTACCAAAGACGACGGTCTTTTTTTCGTGATCTTGGTTTTTAGTATTCTCGGATTTTCCGTTTGCTTTGGACTCTTTGTCGCATTTTTCCGACGCCGAAAGGAGCAAGCAGTGCAATTTGCGGACGTTCAATTTACCTCGGCGTTCATTTTGGGCAATGCTTTATTAAATCTAAGCACGTTGACATTTTTGGGGCCAAACACGGATCAGCTTTGTTTGCTCAGGATGTGGTCTTCTTCTTTGCTCTTTTCCATGAGTCTGTCACCTCTCTTCGTGAAAGCCTTCCGAATCTGGAAATTGCTTGGGACGTCTGTGAATATGGCAAAAAAAACCGATTGACCAATTACCACGCCTGGTTTCTAACGCTGCCGATTCCGATTTGCCAGACCATTATTCTGCTTGCCTTTACCTTTGCTGATCCCCCGGTCGCGACGGAAGAAATAGATCTCGACGCAAGGATACCAACCCAGAGTGTGAATTGCGAGTACAACTCCGATGCCTTCTACATAACGGAAGGAGCCTTTCATTTTCTGCTGCTTTCGATTGGCTGTCTCTTAGCGTACCTGACGAGAAACATCGACCCTCAGTTTGGGGATGCCAGAGCGTTGTTGTTCGCGATGTACAATATCTTCTTCACCTTCATCATGGTTGCTATTATTTTTGCAGTTGTTGACATCAGTGAATCGGGACGCCACATGTTGCAAATGATTGGTGTGTTCTGGGCCACAGTCTTCAGCTCGGCAGGCTTCGCCTTGCCACGATTGGCAGCTGCGAAAGAGGACCGCAAACAAGCAAAGGTTAAAATGTCCAGAATGCGCAGAATGATGACACAGAATATGAAAAGAAAGTCATCCATGGACCTCGATCATACTTTTATTCATGGCACGGACGATTCGATAAAGATTCTCGTATGCACTGCAAACATTGGGAATGCACCGCCGTCACTGGATTCCATGAAAGCCTGGATTCCGGAGAAAGGATCCTGTGACCGTGTCAATCCTTTAGAAGGGGAACAAATAAAGGGATCACAATTTGACTTAATTGTGATAGGAATGCAAGAAGCAACATGGTCGGCTCAGAAGAAGAAAAAAGAGAATGTAAAGTCTGGTGAATCTAGCGTCGAGCAGAGAAATATCAGTGAATTTATTGAGAATTCCAAGGGCGCGAATCGCAATGAAAGCGAGGATGACGTCGATTCTTCCGAAGGAGCTCAGCAACGAGAAGCCCAAAAGGAACATTATCTTTCGGCAGTCGAAGGAGAAGATACGGTAGTACTTCGAAAAATGCTTGGTGCTGTCCTTGGTGAAGAATACGCTCCTGTGGCACAAGAAGTCCGAGGGCAGATGAGGCTTTATATCTATGCATTGAAAAATGTGGTTCCTTTTATTGAGGACCTTAAAGTAAGCGGCGCTAACACGGGGATCGGCAACGTTTTGGCCAACAAGGGTGCGATCGTCATCTCTTTCATTCATAAGAGTACTAGATTTACCTTTCTCTCGGCGCATCTAGCCGCCCATGAAGGTGAATCTTATTACAAAGCCCGTTGCGAGAACGTTTATGACATCTTGAAGGCGTCCAAGACGTTTGAGTTGAGTCAAAGGATCGATTTATCCCTTGCAAGCCACCATATGTTTGTCCTGGGAGATCTTAATTTTCGAACGAAATTTGATAGTGTTAATAAAGATCACAAAGAAAATGTCAGTCGAGCTTTGGAAATGATAGAAGCCAAAGATTGGAAGTCGCTTTACAATTTCGACGAGCTCCACAGAGCAGTCGAGTCGGGGGATCTCCTGGTTGGTTTTAAGACCCTGCCTTGCAATTTCAATCCTACCTTTAAATTGAAACGAGAGGATGGTTTTGTCTACAACGAGCAGCGAACACCAAGCTACACAGACCGGATCCTGTTCCGATCATCCCCCGGCCTTGAGGGAAGCTTAAAGCCGATTTCCTATGAACCCTGTGTAGGTTTCACTACGTCAGACCACAAACCGATACGAGGAGCCTTTTCGCTTGCGCCAAACGATATGTTCGAACCGCGCACTATCTCTGGAAGAATTCGCTTGGTCTTCAGTGATATTGAGTGCTCCAATCTCCTAGCGGGCGATCTAAATGGGCTCTCTGACCCTTACGTCAAATTCGTTTGGGATCACATCGATATGACACACGCCGGTAATCGGCGGTTGGCGTGTTGGGGCAGATCAGACTGGCCCAGAACAAGTCATAGAACCAGAACTCTAAACCCAAAATGGACAGGAAAAGAAATATCAATGGACATAATTGGGCAAATTAATGCCGAGTCTATGCTCTACGTCATCGTTTATGACTATGACTTTATGGGTGAAGACGATGTTCTTGGCACGCTTCCTCTAGGGATTCAGAACCTTGTTGAGATGAAAGATGGCCAAGAGCAGAAGGAGCTTGTTTTCGATCGGCCTTTGGAACGGTTCGGAAAGTTTGGGGGGCGAATCATGTTCAAACTCGAAGTGTCTAATATTGTAGGGTAAAAAAAAAAGCTGTCCCATCGACATTGGGACAGGAACAGGAGTAGGCCGTTGTCCTCACTGGGAGGTTGCATTTTCCCGACGGCAAAATGGATGGAAATGTTGAAATTCGGTACTCTTTAGGCGAAGACGCTGACAACGTAAATCACACAAAGACTTGTTGCAAAGCAAACTACATTGAGCGTTGGTCGAAAAGAGACGGACTCGGAAAAAATGAAAAGTAACCAAGAGCTAAGTTCACCTCCCTTGACATTCGTAAAGGGTTGAAAATTCCATCTACAGCCGATTACGATGCCGTTAGAATGACAGCTGAGATGGTTTGAAATTCTCACCGCATATGGTGGCAGGCAAGTCCAGGCTAAAACAAACACTTGGAACTCTTTTTTTATGAAGTTTCTGTAACAATGAAATTGTTTATTCTCCACAATGAAAGAATATAGAATATAGATGGTTAATGCGATGTCGTCTTCGAGAGTGAAAATTTGTTTCGGCCTTATCAAGCTAAGTTGAGACGGAACTTTCACCTCTAATGAACGCATTTAAAATCCCAGCGACGCGAAAGGGTCATTTTTTACTGTCGTTTGAGTATTGCTGTTGCTTCTGCTGGCTTTCGTTCCACCATTCATATTGTTCATACTGCCAGGAGCTCCCATAACACCTCCTCCTCCTCCCATGGGCATACTTCCCATCATATTATAGTTACCTCCTACGGCTCCACCCATTGGCATGCCGCCCACCATAAAATTGTTACCTCCTCCTCCCATGGGCGTAGCTCCCATCATATTGTTATTGTTTGGCATACCTCCCATCATGTTCATACCCATATTGGTATTAAAAGTGTTATTGATGTTGCTCGTGGTGTTATTATTATTATTCATTTGCATCATTTGCATTTGTTGTTGCATCATGGCCATCATTTGTGGATTCATTTGCATATTCATCATACTATTATTCTGATGATTGCCGCCCATCCTGTTCAACATTTGTGGATGCATTCCAGCAGCACCAGCACCAGCACCAGTAGTTTGCGATGGTGGCATCATCATCATTCCCCGTGGGTTAGATGTAGCAGCAGGTGTTCCCATCATCAAACTGGAAATGGCCGAAGCATTGTTGCCACTAGGTCCTCCCATGATGGGTTTTTTGGGTACGGATGCTGGTGCAGCAGCAGCAGCAGCAGCGGGGACGCTGGAGGAAGATTGTGGGGTTTCACTGGAAGAAAAAGCTCCAAATGATGCAAATGGATCGTTGGTAGCAGCAGCTGAAGCAGACGCTGGAGGAGCACTGTTGTTGTTGTTAAAAGCTCCAAAATCTGCACTAAACATGTCTGTTACTGCCGGAGCAGGAGCGGATGATTGGTTCGATCCAAAGGCATCAAAGGTCGTGGTGGTGGTGGTGGTGGTGGTGGTAGCCGCAGTCGCAGTGGGTACTGGTACTGCAGTATTCAACGCACAAAAATTAGCAGCAAACATATCTGTACCACCACCACCACCACCACCACCACCACCACCACCACCATTACCATTTGAACCATAAGCTGCATTGGTTACGGGAGCAGTAGCGGGTGTTGGAGCACCAAAATCCAACAAATCTACCACAGGAGCAGCAGCAGCAGCAGCAGCAGCAGCTGGAGGAGGTGGTGCAGGAGTTGATGTTGCCGGGACACGAAGTTGTCGGTGTGATTGTTTGCTGGAAATTCTACCAGTAGCAGCTGTAGAGGAAACAGACCGTTGTGGTTGTCCTGTTGCTGCTGGTGCTAGCGCTGTTCTAGTTGCAGTAGTAGTAGTAGTAGTAGTAGTAGTATTACTGGGATACGTTGCTTCGCTTTCTCCGTAATATCGTTTTTCTTCGTAGGCTTGGACTATAAATCGTTTGTACACGTTAATGTCCATTCCTGGAGCTGGTCGTCCGCCTTGTCCTTCTGGTGGTGCATTCTTCAGCCAGGTTCGTCGTGCCATTTCATTTCCACCTTGTGACGCCAATGCGTCTACTTCGTCATTGGACCAGCTTGACATGGTCAACGATTTGCACCGATGACTGATGGCCTGGTGACTCGATTTGCATTCGTTGCAAACAAAGGTTAAAAATTTAATACACACCGTACCGAATCCAAATTTCTTTTCCAATCCACAGTTGGGACACTTGGTATTGGATTTCATTCGAGCAAGTTGCTTGACGCGGTCCTCTGCGAGAGATGGCATTGTGCTTACAATATGATGTAGTGTAGTGTAGTGTAGTGTAGTGTAGTGTAGTGTAGTGTAATTTATTTATTTATAAATGTGCAAAACTACTCTGAACTTCGACGTTGCTGGAACGAGGAAACCAGGATTCAATCAATAGGGGAGGAGTGAGTATCGACAGTATCGACAGTATCGACAGTGCATCGATGGTTTGGATTTTGGATTAACCAGAAAGTGAAGCTGTTTTAATTTTTTAAACTTGCAGGCCACTCTTGCTACTAGTAATAGTAATAGTAATAGTAATAGTAATAGTAATAGTAATAGTAATAGTTATCGTAACCAGCTAACTTTTATTTCTTAATTTGTTGACTCCGGACTATTACTACCACAAGCTAGATGACTGGCTAAAATGGTACTGCGTATTGCGTACCTGGTATCCAAGTACTCTACAGTCGTTGTCGCCTTATCTTGTACTCGAGTAGCTAGCGGTAGCTAGACTACTAGTCTACTCTACCAGGTAGTGGGCCATTCCTGACTTGAGCTTGCTTCGAAATTTTCTCAAAATCGTCGATGGCTTGGCTGATAACCAAATCTTTAACCTCAATGTAGATATCTTTTGCACAAGAAAATAAAAACAACAAACAATACTAGTAGACTACTGGTTGCTTGTAAACAAAAAACACTCCAACAAACATCTCTCAACTCTTTGTATTACCATAAAGTACCAGGTAGGTAGTAGGCAGATATTAGCCTTTCACAACAAAACGCATCCAAAAATAAACAATAAGATAACAGTATGAGAACAACAGGATTCCTTACGTTACTTGTGGTTCGGTCAAATGCTTTAACGTCCATTGGTTTGAGATCGAATGCAGGAGCAGCAAGACATGTTGTCTCCTCGACTCGCCTGACAGTGTCTGCTTCCAACTATTTGGATCGATTGTCCGATGCAGCAACATCAGCAGCATCACCAGCGGAACAGCAGGTATTCTCTTTTACAACTACTGCATCACCATCAGCACCATCACCATCATCGCCATCATCATTATCTACTGCGAATGACATATTTGCTACTGTACCTGTACTGAGTCTTCGTCATGCCGATGTTATTGCTAATAATGTCATTCGTTGTTGTGAACGCAATGGATTTAATCCTGTCACAGTTGTTGTTTTAGATGCATCAGGAAATACTATTGTTATGAAACGTATGGATGGTTGCTCTCCTGTTGGTATTCCTGACATTGCCAAAGCCAAGGCATATAGTTGCATCGTTAATAAGTATCCATCACGAACCTTTCGTGACAGATACACTGCGGATGAAGCATCGGCCAAATTCTGTCAAATGGTGACCATGGTCAACATTAGTGGTAACCAAATGGCACCGTTTCCTGGTGGGATTGTCCTTCAGTACCAAAAGAACCATCGTGATCAGGAGGGTGGTGGTGTTATCATTGGAGCCGTGGGTGTCAGTGGAGCTGCCGGAGATGAAGACGAATACTGCGCCATTCGTAGTGTCGTGGAAGCCAATATTAGGGGACTGACCACAGTTCCTGAACAGCACTCTTGTGCGACCGCAAAAGACAATTACTAAGGAGTAGGTAGTACAATACATTTGAAACGTACTGTATACAATAAATAATGTAGTGCAATGGTGGTACTAATTGGACTATTTGCTGGTAGTAGTGGTAGTGGTAGTAGTAGTAGTAGTAGTAGTATTGGGTCGACCTACAGGAAAGTAGTAAGCTGGCTACTCGAGTCTCTGTAAGATCGAATTAATATTGTTCAACCATCCAACTCTTTCTTTCACAAGGCTACTGCGATATTTTACCACTCTGATATTGTCGTTCTTTAGAATTTCACTCCCAGCTTGGATTTCATATTTTTTTTATGATTATTAGGTATTCTACGAACTTGATGCTTCCAAAAATGAATGAATCTTGTCTGCAATCTCATTTGCCGATTCCATCTGAAAAAAATGACGACCCGAAACCAAATGAACGTCTCGTTCGGAAACGTTAAAGTTGTCTTTGATGTACTGTCGTTGAGACGAAGGAATGGCTACCTCACCATCAGCCCATACAATCTGCATTGCAACCGCGGGCGTCTTTTTGCTATCTTTTCCAAGCGATACACAAATTTTCTGTGTTAAGTGTTCGCGCTCCTCTTTTGTTATAGGAAAAGATGTCATGATTTTATGAAACGACCTTAGACCTTGGTTGTGGTTGAGAAGCCATACCCAAGCCACGGCTTCGTCATGGGTACAGGCATTGCAGTCTTTGACACCTCGAAGGTACATAAAATGCCGAAAAACCCAAGGCGTCATGGTTTGACGCGCAATATATCCAATCATGGGCAGCGGAAAGAGGTTCATGGGAAACGGTTTCCGAAACGTTTCCAAATTGAGCAGTGTATCCAAAGCGGTAATACTGGCAACACGTTGCGAATTATCATTTTCACTTGCCCAAAGTGCCGCGATGGGTCCACCGATATCGTGAATAACGAGATGAAGCTTTTGGTCGTCGTTCTGGAAGAGATCCAAATCGGAATGATTCAAAATCTCGTCGAGAGCGCTGGCCAGAGACGGCCAGAAATATTCGTAATCAAGGGCCTTATCACTCAATCCCAACCCTGGTAGGTCCATAGCAACGGCACGAAAGCCGTATTTTTGAACGAGTGGCTCGAAGAGCTTGTGGTAGAGGTAGCTAGAAGCTGGAACACCATGTACCATAACAATTGTTTCTCTCCGATGTTCTACTTTGCCCAGCGGTCGTTCATCTCGAACAAACACTTTGTTTCCGTCTTTCAATGTAATAAATTTACCCTTTGCTCGGTGCTCTTGGACCAGGGCTGGTGTGTCCTTGGGAAGGAACCAGGCGTTGGAAACAAAGCAACCACAGCAACAGGAATTCGTGCTACTGCTGGAGCTGGAGCTTGAGGTGGCGGTATTATGATCCTTAGTCATGCTGGTTGTTGTGTTGTTTGTTGTTGTGGTGCTTTTTGATTCCCGGCTACTCGGGAGGCAGAACAAGGCAAAAGTTTGAACTGATATTCGCTGGAAGATGCCACTTCTTTACTGCAGGAGAGTAAATAAATCGTTGCTCCAATACAATAAATACTTTAATTCAAAAGCTTAGCTCTAAAAAGCGAATAGACTAGACTACTACTACTAATACTTAGTAGTGTGATAAATAGTATTATTATTTATTTGTCGTCACAAAACTTCGCTGAAAACCAAAATGACAATCAGTCGTTCTTTACGCGGCGTGATAGAAACACTATCCAGAGCTGTTTCAACCTTGCGGACATGCTGTGACGACCTTTTTCTGAAATACAACTTACTCGATAGTACCTGGTACCCTGGTACCAGGTACTCAG
>Ga0100381_1005925_pt1 | contig 10042 bp, 7 predicted proteins | sample CryGeymeta201505_FD_80416 | JGI IMG/M metagenome (GOLD analysis project Ga0100381, IMG submission 80416) | Groundwater microbial communities from Crystal Geyser aquifers in Utah, USA - Crystal Geyser metaG 2015-05 | ecosystem: Environmental > Aquatic > Deep subsurface > Groundwater | place: USA...
CGTACGAATTTCAGGTAAAGAATCATGTTCGCAATGTGGCTCCCGAAGCGCTGAAGAACATAGTTCTGGAGCCGGAAGGTAGAAATACCGCTCCGGCAATTGCACTGGGAATGGCGTGGATACGCGAAAAAATGAACGAAGATTCCGATGAGATGATTCTTGTTATGCCTTCTGATCACCTGATCAGCCCGATTTCTCTTTTTCAGTCTGCTGTTCGAGATGCTGAGGAAGCTGCACAGGCTGGCATGCTGGTTACCTTCGGAATCCAGCCGGGGAAACCGGAGACGGGGTACGGATATGTGCAGAGATCTGAAGAAAGAATCGGAAAAGCGTGGCGAGTGAAACGGTTTGTGGAAAAACCGGATCTGAGAATGGCTGAAGCGTATTTGAAATCTGGAGACTATCTATGGAATTCCGGGATGTTCGCTTTCACGATGGCAGCCATGTCAGCAGCATTTAAGACCTTCATACCGGAACTATGGAAAGTGATGGATAAAGGCCTGGAAAACACTCTGTCTTCTTTCAGTGGCCTGACCGCAGATTCCATAGACTATGGCGTAATGGAAAAATCTGACAACGTAGTGGTGGTGCCGGCCGAGTTTCAGTGGTCGGATGTGGGTTCGTGGGATAGTTTTTATGGTGTTCTTGGAAAAGATACAGCATCCAATGTGGTGCACGGGAATGTGCTGCCGGTGGACACTGAAAACTGTCTCATCCTCGGCGGGGAGAGACTCATCGCGACAGTAGGACTGAAAGACCTGTTGATTGTAGAAACTCCGGACGCTGTTTTGATTGCCGGAAAGGGAGAGACTCAGAAGGTCAAGACCATTGTAGAGGCACTGAAAGCTGAGAAACGTCCCGAGGTGGAGGAACATGTGACCGTGGAGCGGCCATGGGGAAGCTACACGGTTCTGGAAAACCGGCCAGGATACAAAATTAAACAAATTGTGGTGGAGGCGGGTGAGAAACTCAGTTTACAGCTTCATCATCAAAGAAGCGAACACTGGGTAGTCACAGCTGGTACGGCAAGGGTGCGGGTGGGAGATGATGAAAAGATTCTCCATGTGAACCAGGGGGTTTTTGTGCCGATGGAAACACTTCATCGGCTGGAGAACCCCGGCAAAATACCTTTGGAGATGGTGGAAGTTCAGGTGGGAGAATATCTTGGCGAAGATGATATTGTTCGGTTCGACGATGTATATGGACGGAATACTTCGACTGAGTGAGACCCTGACCAATACGTGAAGCATAAATTTTAATGAAGACGAAGAAACTCAGGAACCCTCGTTTTCCGGAGTTTTCTGTTCCCGCATGTAACAGCTTCTACACAATACTTTGTCCGGATCTTCCGGTACGAAATTTACATATTCCCGCTTTCCGCAACGGCAACATACAATGGAAATTGTAACCTGGAGGCGTTTGTTCCGGGTTCTGTCCGGCACCTTGCCTTTCAGCTTTACATGGCAATCGTCACAAAGTTTGACCGGTTCAGTGGCCCTGCGGTAGTTCAGCTCTACCTCCGTTCCACAATTTTCGCAAATGACTTTGAATCGACCGGCGACTTTTCGCATGATCTCACGATTCCGATGTTTTCGCTTTTTCTTAACCTCGAAGCAGTCTCTGCACAGGACAGCAGTTCCCCTCGTTGGTTTGAAGGGAACCTGGTCTTCCTTACCACACATGCTGCAGACAATGGTGTGGAGTGTAGGCGGTTCCTGCCCCATTCGGGTTGGCGCCGGCTTCGCCGGCGACCGTTCCCGATTGGTATTTGAATTATGGTTTCCGGAATTTCCGGAATGCGGTTTATTGGGAGGTGTAGACATGCTCACTCATGGATGCTGTTGGCAATGCGCTCATTCCGAGGTACGTAAAAACGATGGCGGCAAATCCGATGATGGAAAAGACCACTGCTTTACGACCCCGCCACCCCTTGACATAACGAAGATGAAAGTAGGCAAGGTAGATGGTCCACGTGATCAGGGACCAGTTCTCTTTGGGATCCCAGAACCAGTAGTCGCCCCATGCAAATTTTGCCCACATGGAGCCGGTCAGCAATCCCATGTTCAGGAATGTGAACCCGACAATGATGAGCTGATGGGTGAACGCTTCCAGATCAACAATTTCTCCGCCCAGGGCATTCGTGAAAAATCTGCCCTTTCTCGTGCTCGGATCCAACGTAATGGCATCGGGGAAAAACAGGTACATGATGCCGGTGGCAAAGGAGACGGCAAGTGCCCCGTAACCGATGAAGTATATGACGACATGGGGGATGAACCACCCGCTCTGCAGCGCTGGGGGTAGATTGATAATTTCCACATCCACTTTCACAACGGCAAAAAGAAGGCATCCCAGTGCAAGCAGGATAGAGCCTACACCAACCAGCTTGACTTTCCGAATCAGCTCCAGTACGAGATATACCAGTATGATGCAGAAAGCTGCAAAAACAAGGGATTCGTAAAACGTCTTAAAAGGAGGTCGACTTGCTTCCATCCATCGCTGTACAATGAGCCAACCGTTGATGATGAAACCTACAAAGAGAGAAAACCGCCCCAGAGTGTACACGGTACTGTTCTCTTTCATGAAAAGGGAAATAGAATAGAGTACAAAGGCAATGGTGTATATGCAGATCAAACCGGTCAGCATTGTGCTGATACGGGAAAAATTATCTATAAGTGCAATCATCTTCAGTACCTCACATCTTGAAGTAGAATCTAAGGATTCCGCCAATGGTTAACAGAAGAAAACCAAGGAAAACAATGTAAACGCCTGGGTCCCGGACAACTGAAATGCCGGAATAGGTCGGGTCCTTGGGGTTATAGTTGGACTGGTAGAAATAATATCCACCGTATGCAAGGGGACTGTTTACCTGCACCTTTTTCTTTAAAACTACTTTCCCGTCTTTCAAGACGGACACGTAGCTGCGATAAGCCTTTGGAGTGTCATCCTTGTTTCGCAGGAGGAGCGCCACTCTGCCGTTGTCCATAAAGGTGGCAGTCTTGTCACTGGCGGCCAGATCTCTTGTTTCCTTCTGGTCGTTCTGGATCCACTGAATCCGGGCTACAGGATTATTGGGGTTGTCTGACCGGTTAAGTTCCTCCTTCGATTTTTCCGCATGGGGCATGAAATCACTGAATTCGAAAATGCGGTTCCCCACGGTGAGGCGGTTGTTTTCCAGTTTACCCTTTTCAAAATTCTTGCCATTTTCGGTTTTCTTGTACTGGCCATCGGCACTGATAATGTAGATGGGCTTGCCTTTCAAAGTCGGGACAAAAGTGAATCGGATAGTGGCGTTTCCGGGGAGTGTTTTCCCATGGGTAAAATCCGGGAAGTTGGCAAATGCCCACTGGGTCGTTGTTTTCCCTGTCTTCTTATCGCTGAAAATGAGCTCAATCGCCGGGTTGTCCGGGCTGGACCCGGCCGACACAATCTGTTTGCTTTTCTGGTCGATGGAAAATGAAGGGATGAAACGCCCGATTTTGAGTGTGGAATCCGCTGTAAATGGGTAGGATTTTCCTTCCTGAACAGGAATCAGACGATGACTGCCATCGGGGAAAGTGGCAGTGAGAAGTTTCTGTTCGGACACCGCTGCAGAAGGATTTTTCGGCATATCCCACTTGAATACGATCATTCCCTGCTGGTCCGGCAATAGAAAACGATCGTCCCCGGCCGTGTCAAAGAAAAATGCCTCCTGGGAGTGTTCCCCCTGGTGGAGCATAACTTTTACGGCTCCGGGTCCGGTATCGGCAGGCTTTGCCACTTCGCGTACTGCGTAGTCCGGGAAGAATTTGAGAATCTTCAGTGTTCCATGCGCTTTCTTAATTGGATACTCAGCATTCTCCGTTGTCTTGAGGGAGTGGGGCATACCAAATTTATCTTTAGAGTCCGGCCTGGTGTACACATAAACCCGATAGTCCGGGTCATAGTGATCCACTTCAAATTTATCCAGACGAAGTTGAAAGCCCATGTTCCTTTTTTGATCCAGCAACTGATTATACTGGGTCAGTTGAAATTCACTTACGACATCTCCTTCGTGAAGGTTGAGGTATCCCTTTACCCCGAAGAATGCGCTGATTGACCCACCAATGACAACGATCAGAATGCTCAGGTGAATCAGAAAAAAGCCGATTTTCTTTTTCTTGATCGGCAAGTGGTTCAATGTGCAGATGAGGATGTTGAGGTTCAGGAGAAGGACCAGTCCAGTGAACCAGACCGAATGGTAAGTGTCTACCAGGGTCAGCAACTTCACAAACTTATAGAAACCCGGTGAATAGGATTGGAGATATCGGGCAGGTTCCACATTCTGGAGAATCAGCGTACCGATTATCACAGCGATGGTGAAATAAATCAGTACCGAGGCTGCCATTTTGAGAGATCTGAAAAAATCCAGAACATTTTGAGGCTTTCGTGCCGTAGCAATGACAACAAACAATGCCAGCGCTGCAACCAGTCCGTAAAAAACCGGTTTGTTGAGATTGGCCGCAGCCTGGAGGATCAGCAGGTAGACCGTTATGAGTCCGGTTGCCACCAGGTAAAAAGCCAGTGGTTTTTTTCTCAAGTTCAACTCCTTCAAATATGAATTGTCGTCCAGGCTATTTCACCCGGACAAAAAATTGAATCAAACGGGATTCTGGAACAATAACCAGGTTTCCAGTCCCCGAAAATGAATGACGAAATGTTAATCCCCATCTTTCTTTTGAAGACTCTCAATGTATGCAATCATGATATTGCGAAGGGAATCGCTGGAAAATGCGGAGGCTGCGGGACGATTCCCATTGCTGAAGTATCCACCACCACCTCCCAGAAGATAGGTAGTCAGGTCCATTGAATAGAGACCATCTGCCTGGAAAGGTTTGTCCCCAATTTTTCGGATTTCCACTCGGCTACCTCCCGGTTTATTGGGATGGACAGAATAGTCTGCCCCGATGAAAAAACCAAACTGGAAGAAGGGGTAGGCGGGCTTCAGCTTGCCCTCTGAATCCAGCATTGATGCTGCGTGTTCCATCAGGGCCTTGATCTCTGTTCCTTTGATGGATATCTGAGCCATATAGTTGTCGTATGGAAGCAGTTCGAATACATGGCTGTTCACGACGGTGGCCCGTTTGGTCTTTACCCGGACTCCCGGATTGGAGGCTGTTACAAATTGAATATCTGAGTTTTTCCATGATTTCATGGAATCAGCGATGAAATAGGACGCTGTTCCCGGAGCGAGGGGGTCCTCAGTAAACTCTAACTGATGGCGGTATTCACCGAGGTCCTGGTCCATGAACTTCTTAGTAGCCTTGTCAAGTTTGCGAATCTTTTTCTCGATTTTCTTATCCATCTCGGAGTCGTTTACCTGTAATGTTGTGGAGCTCTTACTCAGTATTTCCCATTTGCCGTCCCGCTGCTGCAGATCCACCAGAAGAACGCCGATAGATTTTACATGGTCCTTGGGTTGGCAGAGGAGCACTCCATTATACATCTCCAGTCCCACTTCCTTGTGTGAATGGCCATAAATAATGGCGTCAATTCCGGGTACGTTTTCCGTTACCTGGTAAACGGCGTTTTCATTCATCTGTCCCGTTTGTAGTTTTGCACCCTTACCGCTGTGGATCAGTCCAACAACGATGTCAACTTTCTGCTTCTTTAATTCTGCCACGGCCTTTTTCGCGGAGGCGACCATGTCCAGGAACTGTGTACCATCCAGAACGGCTGGAGTTTCAAAATGGGCGGTGGCAGGTGTGGTCAATCCGAAAAAGCCGATTTTAATTCCGGCGCGTTCGATAACGAGGGTAGCTGGAAACAGCGGTTGCCCGGCCTTGTCCTGGATGTTGGCAGAAATCCAGGGAAACCGGGTGGCTGAAATGTTCTGTTTCAGCACATTGGTTCCGTAATCAAAATCATGATTTCCCGGTACAGCTACGTTATATTTCAGCATACGCATAGCAGTAGCCACCGGGTCATCCTCGTCAATGGCATGAAAATGGTGGTAGAAGGTGAGCGGGTTGCCCACAAACGCATCCCCGCAGTCCACAAGGATGGTATTTTCTTTGGTCTTTCTCAGGGTTTCAATCAGCGGGGCGGCTTGAACAAGCCCGTAACCCAGTTTATCTCCGGTTGTATAGTCTTTTCCGGTTATGTTGCCATGCATATCGGTGGTTGCAAGAATGGTGATTGTCACTTCTTTGGCCAGACCCATAAAAAAAGTGCTTGATACAAAAGCGAGAATGAGGATCAAACGACGCATAAGTCCCTCCGAACCAAGTTGTGAATGGATTTTAGCATAAAAAGGAAGAATTTAGGTGAAAGAAGTGATTGAAGAGAAGAAGTGATGGGTGATGGGTGATGAGCATGGAGAAGAAATTTAAGTTTGAGTCTAAGTTTAAGTCCAGATGGGACTTAAAAAGGCAGGAACAGGGCCAATCTCTTGGCTTCGCATTTTCTTTTTTGCATTCAATGTTTAACACTCATTAATTAATATCCGCTGTGCCGAAGGTATCGCTGGTGGTCAGGTGAATGCCGGCACCGGCCATCTCCGCGAGGGCTTTTATGCCGTCATTGGGATGGAGATTAACTGCTCGAGTACAATCCGTCAGCACAGTTACATGAAATCCCTGTTTTACGGCATCCAATGCGGTCTCCTTTACGCAGTAATCTGTTGCCAGTCCACAGATGACCACATCCTCAATTTGTCGCTCACGAAGTATTCCTGCCAGATCCATATTTGTGGCTTCGAAACCACTGTAGCCATCGTCAGCATTAGATGTACCTTTTTCTGCAAAAAGGTCAATTGCGTCTATTTTCAGGTTCGGGTGGAAATCCGCACCGGTTGTACCTGCAATGCAGTGGGGCGGCCATTTTGTGAAATGAATGGTTTTTCCAGGGTGCACATCCCGCGTGGCAATTATCAGGTCGAATTTTGGCAAAATCCGGTTGATTGAGGGGACAACAGCATCCCCTTCCTGAACAGCCAAAGCGCCGCCGGGACAAAAATCATTCTGTACATCTACAACCAACAGGCAGTTTTTACCCATGGCTTTGTCCCTCTTCGATAAGATTCCGTCTCAGTTCAAACAGGCGGTTGCTGAGACCGACCCGATATATATGGGGATTTACAAAGCGTTTGTGTTCATCGGGTAGAAGAGCAAACCGTTCTCTGGAAAACTGTCGGACATTCTCCAGAGCAGGGAAGGGTGCAACAATAGCCCCTTTTTCCACAAATGGAAAGAATACCTGTTCAATCGCCAGGCCTTCCTGGACAATTCGTGTTTTCTTGAATTCGATAGAGGGGTGGCGAAGCATTTGGATTTGCTCTTCAGATTCGTCTGCCAGCAGGACGCCGTCAATGGCGAACATTCCGTCCCCGTTTGTGTACCGAACCACCTTCTTTTTACCAGGGAAATTAATTTTCTCTTCGTTTTCAGAGAGTTTCAAGGTTGGGACATCTCCTATAGAGCTCAATTTATATATCCCATCGAGAGCGGATTGTTCTCCCCCGGTGACCAGCCGCGTTCCGACTCCGAAAATATCAATGGGGGCATTCTGTTCCAGCAGACTGGCGATGAGTTTTTCGTCCAATTGATTGGATGCCACAATCTTCACATTTTCAAGCCCGGCCTTATCCAGAAGGTTTCGCGCTTTCTTGCTGAAATAGGCCAGATCTCCTGAATCCAGCCGGATGGCGCGCAGCTGGTGACCCTTTTCTGCCAGTTCTTTCGCGACCTGGATGGCGTGAGGGACACCGGATTTCAGGGTGCTGTACGTGTCCACCAGCAAGGTCGTATGGTCAGGATATATTTCTGCATATTTCCGGAAAGCCTCCAGTTCGCTATCAAAACTCTGAATCCAGCTATGGGCATGGGTTCCAACTGCCGGAATGTGGTAACGCTTCGCAGCAAAAGTATTGGATGTGCCCTTGGCGCCGCCGATATAGGCAGCCCTGGTCGCAGCGATGGCCCCCATGCTCTGGGCCCGGCGAAGTCCGAAATCAACCACATCCCGGCCCTTCGCTGCAAAAACCGCCCGGGTGGCCTTGGTGGCGATCAGGGTCTGGTAATTGATGATATTCAATAGCATGGATTCAATCAACTGGGCTTCCAGAATGCTGGATTCCACCCTCAATAGCGGATCGTTGGCAAATACAATGTCCCCTTCCCGGAACCCATGGATGTTTCCTGAAAAACGGAAGTCAGCGAGATAATCCAGAAATTCGTTTCTGAAACCGATCGATGCGAGATAGTCCAGGTCATTTTTTTCAAAAGAAAACTGGAGAACGCCATTTATTGCGTCTTCCAACCCGGCAAAGATGCCGTATCCGCCTTTGAAAGGGTTACTCCTGAAGTAGAGGTCAAATATAGCGGAGGAATTTCTTTTTTCGGAAAAGAAAAAGGCCTGAGCCATAGTCAATTCGTAGAAGTCCGTGTACAGACCCGAATAATAGTCTTCCATCCGTTATAGTTCTTCTGGAAAATCGGAATTGAACGCCACGTGAACATTGTATAGGCCGTTAATGCGTTTGCAGCCCACGGCTTTTCCTGCAACGGAAACCACGTCATCGCCCATGCCTAGAAAAAAAGTAAATTGGTGTCGGGTTTCAACAGGATAGGGGCTTTTCATCAACATTCCGCCTTTGGAGATATTGCCGGTCATGCCGAAGTTAATTTCTCCGTCTCCTCTATCCACACCCACCAGCCTTGATATAAGTTTCCGTCGGTGCTGGCGCTTTTCCTCAGCCATGTATACCTCCTTTTCTATTCCCAATATAATCCATCCAGCCAAAAAATGCAAAAAAGAGGGAGTGTCTGCTCCCTCCTCCCAGAATTCATGCTTCCTGTTTTGTCTTCATTCCCTTCTGCATCCAGCCTTTGGCCAGGATTAACGCAATGGGAGATACAATGGCAATGCAGCCGTAAATGAACCACATCTGCCCGCTGTGGGGCAGCCCGGTCTTGGGCAGATACTTCGCGACGAAATAACCGGAATAAAAGCCCGTGATCATTTTGGTCAGAAACCAGGGAAACTGACCTATGCCCATGTAGATCCCGACTTTCCCTTCCGGTGCGATTTCCGCAATCCACTGGAGGAAGCGTGGTTGCCACATGGCTTCCCCGATTGACATGAAAAGTACGTAGGTTAGAAAGAGCGGCACATTGGGCCCCAGAGCAAGGAGAAATGTGGGGATTGCCATGACGAAGGTGCCGTAAATCATCATTTTGTAGACATTTGCCCTTGCTGTAAGCCCGGCTACCAGCGGAGCAAGGAAGAAAATAAGGATCGGATTCAAATTGGAGAAGAATTCGAAATATTGGCTGACCATACTGTCTTTGAATGCGCGGTCCAGATAATAAGGCAGTGTCAGCCAATTGTGGGCAAACAGGGTCTGCACCGGGATCAGAATAAAAATGAAGAATGTGAACCGAAGATCCCTGAAGGGATGATCCGGTCGCTTGGACAGATAGTTGGCTGTCGACAGAATAACGAAAATCAAGGCGGCTGCGTAGGCGGTCCATTCTTCATATGGCAGGCCCTGGAACAGGGTAGTGGAAGAAAGCGTGATTCCGCCATTGTGAATCATGATTCCCACGACAAGTGAAATGGCGGCAGCGGCCGAGAAAAGTGTCAAGAGGAAGTTGTTATGGACTGTTTTCGGAATAGTATCTGTTTTGGTCTTTTCTACCGTTGATTCTTTTCCGTTTGCTTTTGCCTGATCCTCGGTTTCAGTGGAGATCTGGCTCACTGCCTTTTCATCTGTTTTTTTCGTCAACACCATGACAGTAAATACCAAACCAAACAAAGAAATGGTGGCGTATACCCAGAACACAGCAGTCAGGCCGTTTGGGGGAAAGGCACTCTTGAAGTGATGGCGGGTCAGGGGTGAAATAAAACCGGAAAAGAAGGCACCGAGATTCATGAGTCCATAAACAACGGCGTAACCCATGGCAGCAGTTTGAGGATTGGTGTAGCGTTTAACCCCGGCATAGGCGGCTGGCTGATACAACCCGTAGGCTACTACCGCGAGGAAAAGTCCGAAAATCAGCGTGAAAAACATGGGAGAGCCAACGCC
>Ga0100381_1005926_pt1 | contig 10042 bp, 10 predicted proteins | sample CryGeymeta201505_FD_80416 | JGI IMG/M metagenome (GOLD analysis project Ga0100381, IMG submission 80416) | Groundwater microbial communities from Crystal Geyser aquifers in Utah, USA - Crystal Geyser metaG 2015-05 | ecosystem: Environmental > Aquatic > Deep subsurface > Groundwater | place: USA...
GAGGTCTAGGTCGAGAAACTAGTTCAAGTTGTCGACTATCAATAAAAAATTAAAGAAATCCCAATAGAACACGATAAAATTATCCCACTCATCTGCTAAAAATTAATCTCTATTCCCATCAACGAACTGGTCACTACACCTGAACTTATCTAAGTGCCAAGAATTGTCAACCTTACCCACTACAAAGAAGTGTTGGTGGGCTAGCCAGTGAGGGAACAAAGATTGGAGACCACCATCGTGTAGCAAGTCAAACCTATGGAAGTGATCAAATAAGTCGCAGTTGAAGTTGAATCTACCCGTGAGAAGATCAAATAACTGGTGAGGGAGGTCAGAGTAGAGCTAATTAATGAAGTGATCAAGGAGATCCAAACCGAAAAAGAAGTGCTTATCCCCTCTGAAACTAAATATGTATAAATACCAGGACAAACAATCATCAAATAACTTATGACTGAAAGCAAATCAACTGAAGTTGTTGACAGATCTTATGAAAAGCTAATTGAAAAAATTGTCCTCATGCCTCAAATTGTAGAGATTGTCAAGAACATCCACCATATCTCTGAAGTCAACCAATTGGGAGTAGCAGTCGATGTTGACATCAACGTCCATGCTGAGAAATTTATTGGTGTCTCCACAGAACTCAGAAAAGGATTGATTGAGTTATTGTCTATATTCAGAAGCAATGCAGGCAGACAGCCAGACCTGAAGAATCTCATCGTAATCATAGAAAAATACATGAAATACATAGACGAGTGGATTAAATTCCCTAAATTAGTGGAAGTCGTCAAGTAAGTCGAGAAGGAAGTGCAGATAGATAGACCTGTGATTGTTCCAGTTGAAAACAAATAAAGATAAGCTACTTTGTGCTACATGATGGAAAAAATGATTGCTGAATTACGCAGAATTAAGGAAGCACACAGAATCAACCTCAACATCGATGAAGATATTCATAACTTGTTCTTCAGCTAGCGAGCAGTTGACGAAAATATTGAAGCCAAAATAACAGAAATGAGAGAAAGAATCATCTCGAAACAGTAAAGCTTCGGCTCAAGAGCTTTCCTGTCTGGCGCACAAATGGAAGAGACTCTGAGATACGAAGCTGAGGGTCTTTCGCACAGATCGACTATCAGAGAGCAACAAGAGGAGATTGATCGGTTGAGAAGATTGGTGGACGGCCTACAGAGGGAAGAGAGCAGTCTTAAGGCAGTCAATCAAATGGTTGTCGGCAGCAACAACAAATTATTGAAAACACTTGAAAAGCACAAATAGTTTATCGATCCCGAATAATTTGAGACAAACATCAAGATCCACCGCAACATTTACGATGACTTCATCGAACATCGTCGAGGAACAGTACTGTCTAGTATCGAAAGAACTAGCAAAATCACAGAATCTGCCTACATCGTCCAGGAATCTTCTCAAATTTCCTCTGAGCAAAAAGATTCATATGTCAGTTAACTAGTCAGCAAACTTAACCGATATGAAGCTGAAAATCAAATCGTCCTCAAAAAAAGCAAAATTTTGGAAAGTGAGGTCACCAGATATACTGATGAATTGAATGTGAAGAATAGCATTATCAAGCGTCTGGAAAATGATTTTGAAAGCAAATTATCAAGAGCTAGAGAAGAGTTGTCCAAGAGTCCCAATATCAGCAAGGATCTTGTTGATGAAAATAAAAAGTTATTGGATATAAATAGAAATTTGGAAAAAGATCTAGCAGCCGAAAAGATGAATGCTGAGAGGGCCAAAAGATAACTGGACAGAGCTGGTGAAAGCCAAAAGAGAGATGTGGCCAGATAACTCGAAAGAAAAGATAGAGAGTGTAAAGATACGATCGAAAAGAATCAGAGATAGTTCGATAGAGAGCTGAAGAGACTCAATAGTGAGTTTGAAAAAATGAAGAAAATCAAATAAAAGCTAGACGCCTAGATAATCGAACTAAGAACCAAACATTCGGAAGAAATCAAGGCCATCAGATAGCAACAATTGAGTGGCGCCACAGATAAGCACAATCAACTCCTCAACGAAAACATCACCCTTAGAAAGAAATATGACTCACTTGAGGTCGATTATGAAAAATTAAAGAATGCTGCAGCTGATAACAACACAATCAATGAACGAGAGACCCAAAAACTCAAGGCTGAACTTGAGAGATTGAGACATGAGGAGAAAGAGTGGACCAGAAAGCATAAAGAAGGCTTCCTTGATTTGCCTGAAGAAACCAAACTAATAAACGTCAAGATTGAACTTTAGAAAAAGATAAAGAACATGGAAGAAGATCTCAGAAAATACAGAAACAAAGATGAATCTTCAGTTGGTGAGTTGAGATCCTTAAGAGATAAAGTCAAAAACTTAGAGGTTGAACTCGAAATAGCCAGAAAAGAATTGGAAGCAACTCACAAGATGAAATCAACCACTTTCCACTCAGGCTACAAATCAGGAATCAGCTCAACTGAGTACATGCAGGAAGGTTCAGTGATGCGCTCACCCAAAGGTCCTCACTATAGGTCAATCTAAGAGACTGGCTATGTTAGCCCGTAGAGCGTACAGAGCTAAGAACGCGAAAGAATTGAATAAATCGGTAGCTCCTCATCTCGTTTCAGCAGAGAGTCAGGTGAAGAAAAATCAATCTACAAGGCTCAGATGACCCTTAAGTAATTTATGGAGATGAGACACGGTGATGATAAATAGCGCGACGTTTATATGACATATGTCATGATCAAGATCATTGAAGCTATGGAAAACGAAGTAAGTAATGGAGTTTACAACAGTTATTCTCCTCCAAACATTCACCTGTTCAACTTTGACGTCAGACACCTAGATAAGCTAACAGTCAAGTTTGGTACCCCTATCACCAACAAGAACAAAGGAAACGATGGACTTTATCTATCTCCTGAAGTGTTGGGTGGTCAACTTGCCTCCAAAAAATCCGTGGTGTTCTGTCTTGGTGTGATTCTCGACGAGCTCATTCACGGCAGTCTGTTCTTCAGAACCATGGAAGAAATTCAGAACCTTCAGAGTAAGAATGTGTTTATTTAGGTGAATTCAAGGTCAGAGGCGATAAGCTGAACCCTATCTTGAAGAATACTTTGTTTGAGATGATGAACAAGGAAACCAGCAAGAGATTAGAGCTAATTGAGGCCAAGAGGAGATTATCTCTGCAGAAGTACATCACTGCTGAGGGAAGAGGATCGACCACTTCACAGCAGAGATTGGCACGCAGACGGGAAGAATGATTGTCGATATGAAAATTGTTAATTCAATAATGATAAGGTCAAATATACGATAGTGGATGTCAAAAAAAATAGGATTTCTTTCGAATTTTGAGTGAACCCAGCCTAATTACTCAGAATTTGAAGCAGAAACATTATAGGTTTTGACGCCCCACTGTATTGACAAGGCTAGTTTCATAGCTAGCTTCATAGCTAAGTAATCAAGACTAGAAAATTTGAATGTCTTAACAAGTTATTACTGGCCGTTTTAATAGTTCACTTTATATAAATTTGCCACTAACATGTAATATTTGACTCAGCTAACACGGCTAATATATAGTATATTAACCGGAGGTAGGAAAACCAAGCGCAAATCTACATGGACAAGTTAGTAAATACTATCATAATTCAGCCTAATGACGATGAATTTCTTGGTCCTGATGCTGTGCCCAAGTGTAGGTGCAGTTTCTTGTACGTGATCTTCGGATTGGCCTTTGTCTTGATGAGTATAATTATCAGGAAGTACTTCTTTTCATAGTATAGCCGGCTAAACAACATCTGGAATGACGTATCAAAATAAAGGGGAGATATGATGTGAAGGTCATATTCTTTTTATCTTCATTCATAGAATCACATACTTCATCAGAAAAAAACTCAAAAATCAGCTTTTTACTTATCTAGTTTTGGCGTATAGCAATAATGCTTACTCTGAGCTTTTTTTTTCAGTTATGAATCCTAGCAGTCTTCATATCAATATGCGATGGATGCCTTGACCTCATTCCCACCATTTAAGGTTTTTTGTGGACTTGAAATTATCCCCATGACGAATGTTATTGAAAAAAGGAAACAAGATTGAGTTTATTATTTAGAGTCGTATCACCGAACAGGATAAAAGTCAATCTGATTCTATAAAGTCAATCGTAGTTTTCTCGCAATGAAAGGATGCCCATTCAGCAACTCAGTATCAGATTATTGAAGTTGAACTCGAGCTATTTTTTAGTCTGCCATGTTGATTTTACTGAGATATCCAAGCCAACCATAACAGCTACATTGGATTGAGTTATCGCCTAGAGATAGTTTGAAAGAATTCTTTGCCTCAAGATCAGTTAGATTATACATTTTTGTTAGCAGCTCCATATTTGTTGAACTTCGGTAGTGGTTGAGCAGCAATTTTTCGAAGTTATTTATTGTTCTTTTTCCAAACAGTTTATAAACATCAGACGTGATATCGCTGTAGGTAATGCTCAAAACAGTTAGAGCGGGTAACTTTCGTTTTACTAGTGCCTTTGCTCCTGCATTCTAAATAGTGTCTTTTCTTAGATATAGTTCTTTCAGGTTGTTTAAATCCAACTTGGATAATTTCCAAGCTGCATAATTGCCAAGTCCACAGTATGTAAAGCTTAAATAGGCAATTTTCCATGAAGTTCTGGCTAACTAATCGTAAAAACGATCTTGAAACTCGCATTCAAGAAATAGCAATGTATCGAATTATGTTGAGTATTCAGCTAATTGTCGAACTATCTCAGAATAAATTTATGAGAATTATACCCATGACCAATATAGAATCTTCCTTTTTTATTCAGTTCTATCGAAAGAAAAATTGATAGACTCAATACACTCTCTGACTGAAGGTTTATTCGATTTTGTAAAGAATTCACACACTTTTGCAGCGATCGAGGGCTACTATGGGAGCAATAACATATTTTAAATCCATGTTATCTCTCCACATCTAAGGATTTCTAAAAAGAAACCATTTGTTAAAGTTTGTAGGGATCATCGGAAGATGGTTAGTATCTAAAATACAATCAACCAATCAATGTTGAGGAAAGTTATTTTTAAAAATAGACTAATGAAGACAACTTGATGAAATTTAGTCGTTTATTTACATCTTGTTAATATGCTGATATTTATAGAAAAAATGCCATTATCTAACAAGTAGCTGTCATTCCTGTGTGATGATGTCAAGAATAATCAAAGAAAATAGTTTCAGCTTTTCTCAGCCATTTGTTCCAGTGTTATCACTAGGGATCTTTTCTGAAAATATTTTCTTCAGGTTTGGGATGTTCATTTTTTGAGTTTCCATGCTCAATACTTCCAAAAAGGGCATGTTATGAAATCAAATTACTTAACTTTTCAAAAGGTTTTTGCCAAATCATATTAAGTATGTAATGGAATCACAAAACGAGAAATAAACTGGATAATTTTTGCTTAATATTCTGCTATTTCTTTTGTTCAAATATAAGTCTATAAAATCATGATATGGCTAGTAGACTGACTATGGGAGCGAAGATGAAGTCAAAATCATAGGAAAGGATCATATTATGGTATTCGTTATATGATGCAGTTTACAAAGCTTTGATAATTGTATGAGGCATAGTAGTGAGTCGATTAATCATTGTTTGATAATTGAATCTATATGAAGACAACGTTTATCATGTCTAATAGATATTCATTATTTTTTTAGGAATGTTTGGGCTATTTTTTTCGAAAAACTTCTTTCTCATCAAAAATACTGAACTTATGTCAACAATGTCATTTTCAAAAAAATCTGACTTGTGATGAGGATATATCTTGAAAAATACTTCAAGAGCTTCCAATCTCCTACTATATCGGAAGTCAACTCTCAACAAAATCATTCTCCATTTTCATGCTACTTTTTTTTTTTTCTGGATTACCCCCTACAGTTACAAGAAAAGATGGACGTTTCATCGAGTAATTTATAGCCAACCTTGTTGCCCTTTATTTGTTGGCCCTGGGAACAGAAGTGAATAGGATGAGAAGTTTATCAGATTTGAATATTGGTGAACTAATAAAATTGCTATGATATAATATTTCAATAACCCTATGACGTTTCCTCAGAAGCGGCGTGTGTCTATATAGGACACCATCAATCCCTAAAGAAGCTACCTTTCTAATTTGATAGCCCGGAAGAAGAAGTACAACCACTTGTCTGATTCACTCAGAAAAATTGGTCATTTTAACCAAAAAGGCTTCAACTCACCCACCATAGCCTCATGTCTGGTGGCCCCTCAAACAACCAAACAAATCTCTCCCGACCACCTTAAAACTCACCTGCCCAGAAACATTTCTCACAGAACTGCCACCTTTAAGCACCTGCCTCGAGGATCAACCGATGATCGAAAAGATCGTCTGAAGACAGAATACATTCCGCATGAGAAAAGTGAAGATTGTGGAGGTGATGAGAAGGAATGGCTTATGTCTACGGCCTGCAGTCAACAGGACTCTTAGATTTCTCAACAGAATCGTATTCAAGAGTTCAAATTGATAAATTTGATCGGTCGAGGCAAGTTTGGCTAGGTGTTTCTTGCCATGTAAAAATCAATTTATTCAGTCACCGAGCTACTGGGTTCGTGGGTGCCATGAAAATTATTTAAAAATCAGATATCCGAAAGTTACCAAGTTAGAATCAGTACAAAATGAAGGAACAACTGTTCAATGAAATTAAAATCCAAACAAATCTCAACCATCCTAACCTCATCAAACTATATGATTTCTTTTCTGATTAATCCAGGATCTACATGTTTATGGAACTTGGTACTGATGGACATCTTTTTGAGGCTCTGAGTCATCATGACTACTTCAGCTAATAAACCACTTCAGTTGTGACTCGAGAGATCGTTCAAGGAGTCAAATAGATGCACAAGAAAGGAATTATTCATCGAGATGTCAAAATGGAAAATATAGTATTCACTTGTGTAAGTATGAGTTTATTTCAGGGTATGGCCAAGATCTGTGATTTCGGATGGTCCGTCTATGAACCTAAAGATAACTTCAGGTCGACACTGTGTGGAACTCCACTCTATTTGTCTCCCTAAATCCTAAAGGGCAAAAAATATAACAGGAAGATCGATATATGGGCTATTGGAACCCTCAGCCATGAGATGGCAACTGGTAGGAATCCTTTTGGAATCCGACGCCAATAATAGCTGTCCAAGATTGTTAAGCAGAACTTCGAGATGAAGGAAGGTTCACCTTAATTGAGAAGTTTCATTACTTTCATATTGAGAAAAGAGCCTGAGGAGAGACCAACTGCTGACATTTTGCTAAGACATCCATTTATTGAGAAGTATTGGGATATTGAGACAGCCGAAGAGTTATGTTGATCAACTCTTCAATGATTTTCTTTACTAATGTGCAGTAATATCAGAATATCATTGATCATCGTCACTCAAGATGTTTTAAAATTGTTTGTGGTCTTAAATTTTCCAATATCATTTTACAGGAGCCATAAGCCTCATAATTAATTGCCAGTTAGAAGATTGTCTGCTTAAGCTTGATAAAGTTGTGAGCATAAACTTTTTTTCAAGTATTCATGCCAACATAAGTTAGAAGGTCTCTAATAGTAGTCAATACAAATCAATCAAAGTACTCTCTGACGTCAAGTTCATCCTGCTTTAAATTAGCAACAGCCTCCCGAAACATATCATCCATTTCGGGTGCACTACCCAGGATAGTCGATATAGCGATCGCCACTGCTATTCTCACTATCACTATCTTGTCTTTTGAAAGATCTATCACCAAAGGCATCAACTTCTAAAAGTCCGGAATTTTATACAAATTGGTGACCATCCATGCAAAAGTTTCTCGTTGGACATATTTTTAACTCAACGCGTATCCTTTAAGGGATTATATGGCCATCTCTTGGTAGAGTCCTTCGTATTTCATGCTATCAACAACGTGGAACATCTGAAGAGCTGCCTGGTGCCTGACCTCGCTCACGTTGTCATTGCAAAGTTTAAGACTGATGGGAAAAATATACTTGAATACAGTCTCGGTGTCATATATTCTAGAGAGAATGTGAAGCTGTCTGGCTATTTAGAACCGAATGCGCCATTTTTTGGGATCCTTCTGGAGCACCAAGAAGACATCTATCAGGTTTTATCTGATGTTTTTCTAGAAGAGCTAGACAAATTAGCTGATATGCGAAATTGCTGCTAGTTTGAGGGAATCTGATGGATCCTTCAAAATGACATCCAGAGCTGAAAACATGTATTACTTAGAAAGTTAAGGCCCAATTATTCTGCTGATCTCGTGCAAACTAGATGCGATTGGCATCTTGACATCCTATGTAAGAAGTGAAAGTACTATATTTTTGTGGTATATGAGTCGACTAAATAATTTTTCCATGGTCTACCATCTTGATACTCCCAAGGTCTGCATCACTCCTGGGAAATAGTAGGCGACCTTTGCTCCTAATTCCCCGTCTCTGTTGACCAACTAGTTGATAGAATGGTCTAGTAAATGAATATATAAGTTGACTAGCTTCTACGGTGGGTTTGAAGCGTTATAATTAGCCAAAAATTCAGGGATGATCTTGTGTGCTGTCAACTTAACTATCTTGTTGCCATCTTTGGTCAGATGAAGAAGAGTATGAGCCAGTTGCTCCTTTTTTGTCTAGGTCAGCACAACCAATTGAGGTAAGATCTATAAACATGATTTACGGATACCCCATACCGGCTCCTTGCATTTCTCCAAGACAAAATTCTCAATTATTTCCTTGTTGAGAAATTATTTGCTGACATTTTTTGCAATGCTATGAGCAGAGTGAATAATCTCACGTTTAACCCTGACGCTGGATGCCTTGAAAATGTGGAGATAGTCGCTTTTGAAGAATGATTCAACCTACACCTGAGGCATATCTGGAGTCATTTTTGCTATTAAATTTATCGAAATAATTTTGCTCTCCTCGTCATCATGACGCTCTAGCTCGAGAGCAAGACGAATGACTTCTGTTCGTTCCTTGCCTGTAAGGGTATGTGTAATTTGGGACAGTAAGAGACACGACTCCTCCCGTACCTACCTTAATTCGACAGTACTTATAGATGCGAGTTAGTGATGAGCTTGATGAGAGGCTCAATGAACAGATGTTGGTAGTCGGTGGCCTGATTATTTTTTATTTTTTGATATTAAACCTTCAGGTAGAGGATAAGCTCAGTCTTGATCTCCTAACAATCTTGCGCCTACCTCTCATTATGGTTACTAGATTGACTAGGAAATTATGAAAAAGCGCATGTCCAGCACAAACCTCCTGTATAGCAGATATATTTTTTGCCAAACTAATGCGATGATATATGTTCAGACTGGAGTATTATTAGATGTTTTTGAAGATGACCGGCTGACTGAAATCAATGAAGACTGCATTTTACTCCACCTCAAATCTATTGACTGAGAGAAATATGTTGTTCTATTCGGAGTGTTGCTATGACATTCGCCAGTGTGTTAATTATTAATATTATCTGAGACCAGATGAAATACAATCATTTGTCTTAGTGGGAAGGATGAGGTTGGCGAGGTTTGCGTGGATGGTTTTTGGAGGAATGACCTGAAAATGGTACAGGTTTTTGCTTAGGTTTGCCCACAACGATGAAACCTTACTCTTATAGTCTTTGAATCTCGTCTTGCCTAAAACGTTTCAGCTCTTCTGATGAGTCCGAACTGAGGTTATCTTCGTGCTGAGGAGGTTGTCTGTCTTATTGTTTAGGACGGTAATTCTTCCGCTATCGACCTTCATGGTGCCTTCTGTTACCATTTTATCTGTGTTCTTTGTGTTCCCTTGGCTACCAATATTATTTGTACTCTCTTCGATCTTTACGCTCCTTGGGCACATGGTGCTATCTGTTTTGGTGTATTTTTTGCTCTAATTATGTTTTAGACTTCTGATGAAGTTCTTCTTACAATGGCACAGGATTGTAGTGGCCAGGCTTGATATCGACAGGCGTGGGAGGAGGTGTCAAAGGTTATTCAAATTATTTTTTGTGCTGACGAGCACCTGATTTTTCTACCTTCTCTGCTTCGTCAATTTAAACTTTCAC
>Ga0100381_1005931_pt1 | contig 10039 bp, 8 predicted proteins | sample CryGeymeta201505_FD_80416 | JGI IMG/M metagenome (GOLD analysis project Ga0100381, IMG submission 80416) | Groundwater microbial communities from Crystal Geyser aquifers in Utah, USA - Crystal Geyser metaG 2015-05 | ecosystem: Environmental > Aquatic > Deep subsurface > Groundwater | place: USA...
AAATAACTTTATCAACGGTTTTATTATTTTTTCCCTGATATAGATTTAGGGCGTACTTAACTTCGTTGATAATCGGCGAAATCACTTCAGTAATAGTTTTAGGAATAACATTATTTTGGGAATTGACTAAGCTAATTCCCAAATCATACTTAAACTGTTCGGCTCTAGCTAAACCAATATTTAAATTATTGCCAATCGCCTTGGTGATAGTTAGGCCGCCAATATCAATACTACGATTAAGTACAGGCAAACTTTGCTCAATAATTGAGATGTCAGTAGTAGCCGCGCCGACTTCAACCAGCATTACCGCTGACTTATCACTGCCTAAAAGCGACCTAATTAAAGCAAAAGTTTCGGTTTCTAGGCTTAATAGATTAATTTGCGCTTGTTTAAAAATTTCAATATATTTTTTCACCAGCGAACGGGGCGCGCCGGTTAATAATATCCTGCTATTTGCCTTGGCAACACCACTAGTAGCGCTATCAATTTTTTTCCAATCAAGAATCATTTCTTCTAGCGGCAAAGGAATAACCTTTTTAGCTTCCCACTGCACTGCTGAGGCAATATCTTTCTTGCTCACGCCAGCCAGATTGATAATTGAGGAAAAAACTGAAAAAGTCGGCAAAGCAGAAACAGCGCTACGGCTGGACATGCCGGCTTGCTGGCAGATTTGATTAATAATTCTGGCAATTTCTTTAGTGTCTTTTTGGCCCAAATCAATTAAACCTTCGCTAAAACCGTAGCTGACTAGCCGCACTTTACCTAGTTCACCTTTTAATTCAATAATTTTAATGCCAGCACTGCCGATATCTACGCCCAAATAGCTCCGACTAGGAGAAAATAAACCCATAAATTAAATACAAAATAATAAATTAGGTAATATTATTATTAACCAAACTGTGATTGCCTTTTGCTTTTGACATTAGCTTAGCTGTATTATATAATTATTATATATTAAGAAGCCGGAAACAACAAGAATTAATAAGCTTCTTTAAATTAATAAGCTTCTTCTGCTGTTACTTATTATAACATAAAAAGCTCTGCTCACAAAATAACCACCACAGCTAATTAAAGACCTCTTGCAAAATAATATTAATTATTGTCATTGCGAGCGACCCCGCATTTTGCGGGGCTCCTCGCAATGACATTTGCAAAAGGTCTTAAGTAAAAAACTTCATGGACTTTTTTTACAAATACAAAAAAATTTTATTAGTAGTTGGTTTTATTCTTCTCGTGCTGCTTCTTGGCTACCTGCTCTATCTGGCCTTTTTTAAACAACCAATAGCTGAAGCGCCAGGCGCTCCCATAGCAACAACCACTACGCCAGCCGGCCTGCCAACAGCTAAAACTGGCGCCGGACAAATAGTTACTCCAAGCGAAGAAACAGGATTACCGGGAGAAACCGCGGCCAGGGCGCCTGATACAATCGCTCACGGCGGTTTAACGCAAACCAGCCAGCTTAACCAAATGCCAAGTTTAGCCGCGGTTTTAGCCAGTAATGGCTCTGACCTGCAATACTATAACCAAAATGACGGCAAATTTTACCGGCTGACCAAAGACGGGCAGACGGCTTTACTGTCGGATAAAATATTTTATCAAGTAGAAAATATCACCTGGTCGCCTGATAAAAATAAAGCCATTTTGGAATATCCCGACGGCTCAAATATTATTTACGACTTTTTAATTAAAAAACAAATTACTTTGCCAATCCATTGGAAAGATTTTGCTTTTTCTCCCGACGGCTCTAAAGTAGTTATGAAAAGCCTGGGGCTGGATCCGGACAATCGCTGGCTGGCTATCACCAATAACGACGGCTCCAAAGCAAGGCGATTGGAAGCCCTGGGTAATAAAGATGAAACTGTTTATCCCTCCTGGTCACCTAATAATCAGACAGTAGCCCTGTATACCGAGGGAATTGATTTTGACCGCCAAGAAGTCTTTTTTGTCGGCCTGCATGGTGAAAATTTTAAATCAATGGTGATTGAAGGGCGCGGTTTCCAACCCCAGTGGTCGCCCCAAGGAGACCGACTGCTTTATAGCGTTTATTCCAGCAACAATGACTTGAAACCGCTCCTCTGGATCGCTAACGCCGAAGGCGACACTATCGGCAGCAACCGCAAAAATTTAAATGTGGAAACCTGGGCTAACAAATGCGTTTTTGCCAATAGCGTTGACCTCTACTGCGCCGTGCCGGAAAAATTAGAAGAAGGCGCCGGGCTCTTTCCCGAGATGGCTAAAAACACCAAAGATAACTTATACAAAATTGACACGCAAACCGGTTTAAAAAAATTAATTGCTATTCCGGACAACAACTATAATATGTCAAATTTAATGATCTCCAGCAACAACTATTATCTTTATTTTACTGATGAAGCAACTAAAACCCTGCATAAAATCAATTTGAAATAAACTGAGACTATTAAATAGTTCAGCGTAGTTCCGCGTATATCAGCGTAATTCAGCGATAAAGCTTGATAACGCTGAATCACGCTGAACTATACGCTGAAAGACAAAAGATAATTGTTTAATATTCTTAAGTTATGTTGAATTATTTCAAGCGACCCCAAATATCTTCCGTCCTTTTTGTTGCCGCTAGTCTGGCAACATTTATTTTATTGGGCGCGCTGTTTATTTTTTTAAAAATCAACTGGCTGACAGACGGCAGAACAGACGAAAATTCTAATGAGCGGTATTATTTTAAAAATACGGATAAAACCGACCCGCTAATTACCAAGATGCCGGATATTAACAACATGCTGGCTGGGCCGATAATCAGTCAAAATGATCCCAATCTCGGGAGCGAGACAGCGCCGATTGTCATAGTTGAATTTTCTGATTTTCTGTGCCGTTTTTGCCAAGAGCAAGAAAAAATACTGTCAGCTGTGATTAAAAAATATCCTGATAAAATACGTTTAATTTGGAAAGATTATCCTGAAGATAAACCTGACTCAATTTCTTTCCAGGCGGCTTTGGCTGGCCGCTGCGCTAATGAGCAAAAACAATTTTGGCCTTATCATGATTTGCTCTATCAAAATAGCGCTGATTTAAGTCAGGAAAAACTAATCCAGCTAGCCAAAGAGCTTGATTTAGATGAAAAAAAATTCCAGCAATGCTTAACCGCGGAACAAACCAAAAAATTAGTTGAAGATAATATTATTGAAGCTAACGCCTTGGCTATCAGCGGCATTCCTTTTATTTACCTCAACCAGCAGGAAATCATGGGCCAAACAACACTCAAAGATCTTGAAAATATTATAGATTTAGAATTAACCAATAAAAAGTAATAGTTAGCAAAAAGACACTTAGGCAAAAAGACACTTAATGTCCAATTGGACACTAAGTGTCTTAAGTGTCTTAAATCCCCCTTGAGACCGTCCGAAAATTCTGTTTTGTCATCTCGACGACCCCTCCGCCCCGCATTTGCGGGGCGGAGGGGAAGGAGAGATCTTTAATATTTTGCGCTATAACAAAACATTAAATACTGCCCACAAAGTATTAAAGATTTCTCCCCCGCAAAATGAGGGGGAGAAATGACAAAAGGTAATTGTTTATTAGTTTTTAGACAATCTAGTTGGGGAATTTTTACCCCCTTTAACAAAGGGGGTAAGGGGGATTTTATTATTACCTAAAATCATTAAACCCCCTTAATCCCCCTTAATAAGGGGGACAAGAATAGAATGCCTAATAAAATCCAAACAGTTTATGTTTGTTCCAACTGCGACGCCCAATTTCCTAAATGGAGCGGCCGCTGTTTAGAGTGCGGCGGCTGGGGAACCTTGCAGATACAGACGATTGACCAAAAGACTATTGATAATAAAATCGCCCAAGTTGTACCGGCAGAAATTATTGATTTATCCGAAATCTCCGAACTAGCTAGCCAAGCGGCGAGGTTAAAAACAGGCATTGACGAAATTGATCGCGTTTTAGGCAACGGCTTAATGGCCGGCTCGCTGGTTCTTCTTTCGGGCGAACCCGGCATTGGCAAATCAACTTTGGTCGCCCAAATTGCCGCCAAGCTTAACGCTCCGGTAATTTACGCCAGCGGCGAAGAATCAGCCAGACAAATCAAACACCGTTTTGCCAGATTAGATATTAATGCAACCAAAATAAAATTTTTAAGCGAGACCAATGTGGAAAAAATTCTGGCTGCCTTAAGGCAAGAACAGCCGACGCTGGCAATTATTGATTCAATCCAAACGGTTTATTCGGCCGCCGTCCCCTCGGAAGCAGGCAGCATCAATCAAATTCGCGCCAGCGCAGTAAATTTTTTGGAGATTGCTAAAAAAAATAATTTACCAATAATTTTAATCGGGCATATTACTAAAGACGGCTCTATCGCCGGCCCTAAATCACTGGAGCATATTGTTGATACTGTTATTTATTTAGAAAGCGAAACCAGCCAGGGCTACAAAATTCTGCGCGCCACTAAAAACCGCTTTGGTTCAATTAACGAATTAGGCATTCTGGAAATGACTGATACTGGCTTTAGGGAGGTCTTAAATCCTTCGGGAGTTTTTATCATAGAGCAAAGCCAAAGCGTTAGCGGCTCGGTTATTAGTTCAATAATTGAAGGCAGCCGGCCCTTTTTAGTTGAAGTCCAAGCCCTGGTCAGTAAAACCGTCTTTGGTTATCCCCAACGTAAAGCCGCGGGTTTTGACTTGAACCGCCTGCAAATTTTAATCGCGGTCTTAACTAAGCGAGCCAATATTAATTTAACCAATCAAGATGTAGTCTTAAATATTGCTGGCGGCCTGCGAGTTAATGATCCGTCACTTGATTTGGCGGTTTGCGCTGCCATTGCCTCTTCCCTGCTCAATCAAACGGTTGATCGGAAAACAATAATTTTGGGCGAGGTAGGCTTAGGCGGCGAAGTCCGGCCGGTTAGTAAAATCGCTCTCCGCTTAGCCGAGGCGGAAAAACTCGGCTTTACCACGGCTATAATTCCCGACTCTGACACAAAAGCCAAAAAAATTAAACTTAAAAAAATAAATAATCTTAAAGAAGTAATAAAACAATTGCTCTGATGATTTTAACTAAACAATTTTATAATCGTCCCGCCTTGCAAGTCGCCCAAGATCTCTTGGGTTGTTTTTTGATTAAAACCTCACCCCGCCCTCTCCTAGGCAGGAGAGGGAGTAAAGCTACCAAAGTGATGAAGTTTAAAATAGTGGAAACCGAGGCCTACCATGGCCCGAATGACTTAGCTTCGCATGCCAGCCGCGGTAAAACTGAAAGAAACCAAATTATGTTTGGCAAGCCAGGCTTAATTTATGTTTATTTTACTTATGGCCTGCATTTTATGTTAAATATTGTAACCGGCAAACGCGGCTACCCAGCCGCGGTATTAATTCGGGCAGTAGAACCTGTTGATTTAAAATTCAACAATCAAAAATCTAAAATCAAAAATCTAAAATTTAATGGTCCGGCTCGGCTAACCAAAGCTTTAAAAATAAATAAAACTTGGAATGGCCGGCTAATTTACACTAAAAAACACGGCCTGTGGATTACTGGCCGTGAACAAGATATTAAGCCGTCAGATATTATTAAAACCACCCGCATTGGCGTTGATTACGCTGGCAAATATAAAGACAAAAAGTGGAGATTTTATATTAAAGATAATAAATTCGTTTCTAAAAAATAGTGAATTGCCCTGTCGCGCCCAATGCGAACATTAAAAGTAGCTATATAATTTTAAAACAATTGAGGATATTTATTTCTATTATTTTTAGGCTAAAATTAAGTAAATATTTTAATTATCCACAATTTTAATTGATTTTTAATAAAATTAGTGCTATTATATACTCAATGATATTTGTGAGGGCTTCGGCTCTCCCGCGGTTAAATACATAAAACCGCAGACAAATATCAGGCTAAAAAAAGTTTTCTACTGCGTTTCAAGGTCTCCTTCATAGAAGACTTTTTTTATTTTCTGGCAAATTTCATCTTTCTGGTTCTTCCAAAACGGAATAACGCTCCAAAAATATGGCTGGCCGCCTTCAATCCTTTTAACAATAATTTTTATTTTAACATTATTTATTATGGCCACAAAACCATAATACACAACTGGCTTCATAATACTCTGCCAACGACCAGTATCTTTTATTCTTTCAAAATTTTTTGTTTCATGAAATTCCTGCAAAGTGCCGGCAACTTTCAGTACTTCCGGAACCAATTTAAAAAATTTTAATCTCAAATATTGATCAGAAATTAGCCGAGCTTTATTCCACGACTTCATCTTAATATGGTCCAAACCCTTAGCGTTAAAATTGACTTTTGATTTTAGATACGGACAAAAAACCGCATTCACGGTTTTATAATAATCTTCAGCTTCTTGTTTTATTCTTTCAAACTGTTCTAAATTATCCATAACTTATATAATAATAGCTATCTTTTTGGTATTATTTAAAACAAATTTATCTAACCAACTCCTGAATCTTGTTTCATTATTAGATTTTTCGTTATTTATATTATAATTCTCGTCCGTTAAAACAATATAAAATCTGGAAAAAGAATCGGCGGCTATCAACACTAAACATAACTGACTTTTTATAAGTCTACTATTATTATTTAGAATCTGTGTGGAATCAAAAATATCAGAAAAAATTTGAAATATTTGTGCTAATACGAATTTTTCAATCTTATTAAATTCTGCACTATCCATTTTTTTAAACCTTAAAATTTTTAAATACTATTTTCTTCCACCACTCTTATCTCCTCCTCCCCCAACCTATATAATTTATAAACTTCCTCATCAATTTTTTTATCAATTTTGATAATTTCATCTTTAAGTTTACGCCATTGGTCGGAATTTTCGATTATTTGTCTAAATTCTTTATTCAGTGCAAGCATTTTTTTAACCAGTTCAATAATTTTTTTTTGCTGGCTTTTTGTGCCGACAACGAACGGCAAATCGCGCAGATATTTTAATTTTACTTGCGGAAAGACTTTACCGGTTTCCAAAACTTTCTGCCGATAAATAAAGTTAATATATTTTGAATTAAAAATCGCCAAAGCGAAATAAATATTAACTTTATTTTTAAAATTCGGCTTAATAACTGCGCCGATAATACTTCTTCCAAACCAAACACATTTTTCATCTACGACGGCAATTAAACTGCTCGCAGTTTGTCTCCATAGAATTTTTGGGATTAAGGCAAAAAAATTAGAATTTAAAATTACTCTCTCGTTTTCTTTCTTAAATTTTTTATAATCAGTTCTAACGAATTGCCCGGTTCTATCTTGAATAAAATATCTTTCTATATTGGAGCCCTTCCAATATTCAACATCATTTTTATTTTCTTTCTCACCTTCATAAAAAAGTAATTTACCTAATTCGCTTTTACCTTTTTCAGCTTTACCTATTTTAACGGCCTGATAGTTAATGCCAGCGTCTTTCATTAAAAATATTTCATCAAAAATCAAGCCGGTATTTTTTATTATTGCAGTACTGGCGGCGCTGGCTTTAGCGGCCGATTCTGAAGTAGTATTGATAATCGCGCCAGGCAATTCTTCTCTGGCTATTTTAGTTAAATCAACAACAGTGTGCTGGTCGCCTTTTTCTTTTTCGGCTACCAAAACACAGCAAGGCAGTTGCACGTTGCCAAAAATATTTTCCCCTAAATTTAAAACCATGTAATTATAATTATCCAATAAATCTTTTACGTCTTGATAACGGGGCTGATATAAAAACGTATTAGGCGAGACAAAGCCAAGCCGACCGGAATTTTTTAATTTTTGTATTGCCAAATCTATAAAAATTTTATAAGTATCTTTGTGCTCTTTAGTTGAATCCGGAAATTTAAATGCCAAAAATTCCACCTCTTTATCAATATTAGCTCCCCAAGGTGGATTACCAATAATTATGTCAAACCCTTTTTCTGGATTCCCGCTTTCGCGGGAATGACGGGCGGAGAACACCTCGGGAAATTCCTCTTCCCAATTAAATGGCTTTTTGTCGCGATAATTCTTGCCAAAATATTTTTCCAGCTCCTCATCCGTGCCGGAAATAAGCGAATTGCCATTTTTAATATTATTCTCCAAGCCTGGTAGTTTTATCTGGCTATCAAAAGTGTTTAACAGTAAATTCAAACGCGCCAGCTCTACGGCTTGCTGATCTAAATCAACGCCGTAAATATTATTTTGCAAAATCTGAATTTTTAAATAGCCGTCCGGTTTAATATTAAATTCCTCATATTTTTTTAGCAAAAAATTCATGGCTGCGACTAAAAACGATCCGGAACCGCAGGCCGGATCCAAAATTTTTATTTTCTGTAAATCATTAACGCTTTTACATTTATCCAAAACCGGACTAAGCGCGTTGGCCACGATATAGTCCACAATATATTTAGGCGTATAATAAATGCCTTGCTCTTTGCGCTTTTTAAAATTCTTGCCCGAAGATTCTTTTTCTTTAGATTTTTTCAGCTGATAACCCAAGTAATTTTCATAAACATTACCTAAAACATCGGCCGGAATAACCGAAAAATCGTATTCAAAATAATTCTTTTTGCCGTATAAAATATCAATCACTTTTTCCGTGGCGCCGCCGAACTCTTCCCATTTTTCAAACGGATGCTCGTCAAACAAATTGGAGTTATATGTTTTATCTAATTCCCTGAATTTTTTTACCATAGCCAAGAATGGGCTTATTTCCACGGCTTTACCGCTAGCTTTGTGCTCATGGATTAATGGCATCAGCGTGGGAGGTTCAATTTTCCGGTCTTCGGCCGAGCGGATAAAAATCAAACGATTTAATAATTTTTGCACGCCTTCATCTATTAAATGCGGGTCTTCTTTTTCATTCCATTTTAAAAACGCTGCGGTCAAAATTTCTCGGCACTCATTCAAATCTTTAGCTAAAGTTTCCGTTACTGACACCTTTTGCAATTTTTTGCCGACTTTTTCCGCTTCTTTATCTATAATATCATCACCAAATGCCTCCTTTGACAAACACCATAACTCGTCAAAACGGGTTAAATATTCTTCATAAGTAAAAGACAAATATTTTTTACCGGCCAATAATTTTTCCGGAGATAAAGCGTTAAAAATAATCAAATTTTCAAAATCGGTTAACACGGCCCAAGTAACACCCTTATTCCAAGAATAGCGGATTGCCTGCTTAGCATAATCTTCGCGATGTAAATCAGCTTTCAGGGGCTTAGCTTCCAGATAAAACTTAATCCGGCCATTCAAATAAAAACCATAATCAACGCGGTCGCCGGAAATTTGCTCTTCGGCCGTTACCTCGTTCTTATCAAAAACATTCCAGCCCAAAGCTTCAAACAATGGTGTAATAAAATCTTTTTTGGTTTCCTCTTCGGTATATTTGCCGACTTTACCGCCAGCTTTCACTGCCTCATATTTGCTGATTAAATCTTTAATTTTAATTTTGGTTTGCTCTTTATTCATGTTTTTACTCTATCATCTCTCCACTAATATTTCAACTCTATTCTTCTTACCAAAAAACAGGCTTTTAGCCTGTTTTTAATGAGGTAAAACTAATGAAGTTTTAGATTTTTTGGAATTTTTTAATCGCCAGCTTTATCAGCCAACCAAGTAAGCCGCCAGCTATGGTAAAAATAATAAACCAAAGTAAATGCTTGCTGCCACCGACTAAAACCATAGTAAAGGGAATAAAAATAAGAATTAACCAGACTAACCATTGTTTTTTTGGTACTAAAAACCAAACAAACAACGGCAAGAAAAAAAGATAGGCAAATATTGCATTCTGAATTACTTCTAAAATAGCCGGACAACCAAATCCAAGTAAACCGCACATTGGGATTGGTTTAAAAATAAAAATATATAATTTACCAAATAATGATGAAAAAATAAACGAACTTATTATAGCGGCAACAAACGAACAAATTGCCTGCAAAAATACTGATTTTTTTTCTAACATATTTTTCACTTAATTATAAATTTTCTCTTAAATAATTAATATCATTAATAATTATATCATATCCTTGTTGATTAATCACCTTCTGCCTTTTAGTAATATCTAATAATCTTTTAATTACATCCAAACTTCTATTAATTG
>Ga0100381_1005936_pt1 | contig 10036 bp, 6 predicted proteins | sample CryGeymeta201505_FD_80416 | JGI IMG/M metagenome (GOLD analysis project Ga0100381, IMG submission 80416) | Groundwater microbial communities from Crystal Geyser aquifers in Utah, USA - Crystal Geyser metaG 2015-05 | ecosystem: Environmental > Aquatic > Deep subsurface > Groundwater | place: USA...
ATATGTGTGCAAGAATATCGCAACGGAAATTTAATTAATGAAAACCGAAGAGATTTTCAACTAACCACAGCTTTCTGTGATATACAAGCGAATGCCGCTATTGATAGTACCATTGAAGAATGTATTGGACTGGAAGTAGATTTTTTCAATTTAAGTAGTCTTGGAGATCACTTTTTGTGGGATTTCGGAGACACAATTTCAAGCGATACTTCGAGCCAACTTAACCCCAGTTGGACTTTCAGTGATACTGGCACATATGTAATCCAACTTATCGCGTATGGTTCAGTTTGTAATGACACCACAAGCATTACATACAATGTTCTTCCAAGAATTGAGGCCGATTTCACACATTCTGATCCAGATTGTTTTGATCGTCATAAATATACTTTTACACCTGCAGGATACTATAAACCTAGCACAGCAATAAGATGGAGCATTAACGGTGATTCTAATTTTATTGTCAGTGACAATCTTGGGCTATCAGAAGTCAAATTTCCGTATGCAGGTATGCACGAGGTAATGCTAACCTATCTAGACTTTGGTTGCGAAAAAACCAAAATTGACACAGTAGAAGTTTGGCCTAACCCACAAATGAAACTTGTTGACACCAATGATCTTCAATGTTCTCCTTTTAAAGGATATTATCATGTAGAATTATTCGATGCAAATAAGCCTAGTTTAGATTGGTGGCTCGATTCAATTAAAATATCAACGAATGATTCAATCTCTATTTTGATATCCGATACTGGTTATCATCAAATTAATATTCAGCTTAGAACAGATTCACTATGCATTGATACGGTTGATTTCTATGAGAAAAATATAATCCATGTGCTCGATACCCCTATCTCAAAATTTGACCTAACCGAACACACGGTAAGTATGTTTGCTAATAACATAAATCCATTTTTCGAAGTATTTGACGAAAGCTTGAACGCATCCAAGCTTTTATATTACTTGAACGATAGCTTATTTGGTAAAGAAAGAGATTTTGAAATCTCTGTAAAGGATACAGGCGACTACTTTCTCACTCAAATTGCAATCCATCGGAATGGTTGTAGAGACACCAGTTTTCAAAAATTCAGATTAGAACCCGAATACCTCATTTATATACCCAACTCTTTTACTCCTGATGGTGATGGCTTAAATGAAGATTGGAGACCAATGGTATACGTTGAAAATGAATATTTTCTTGAAGTTTATGATCGTTGGGGGCATGTAATCTTCAGCACAGCCGACTCTAAACTTGGGTGGAACGGGAAATATGAAAACATCAAAAATGATTGTCCCATTGGTGTATATGGCTACCGATTAAATTTAACAGACAACACAGGACGGTATTGGAACTATGGCGGGCAGGTTACTTTAGTCCGTTAATCCAAAAAAAATCCCGATTGCTCGGGATTTCGTTTTATCTATTGTATGTTTTCGCGAAAGCACTTTTACAAACCAAGCAAAACTTGCTCCGGAGTTTTACCACCAAACAGCATCCAAGCCGGGATTTGAAGCATTTCTTTCACTTTTACCAAGAAGCTTACCGATTCCTTACCATCAATATCTCTGTGATCGTAAGAAAGCGCTAAATACATAATTGGTCTAATCTTAATCTCGCCATTAATGGCCACGGGGCGCTCAACTATGTTGTGCATACCCAAAATAGCGCTTTGTGGTGGATTTATAATTGGCGTACTAAGCATTGAACCAAACACCCCACCATTGGTGATAGTGAATGTTCCACCGGTCATTTCATCTACCGAAATTTTACCATCACGTGCTTTTATCGCCAATGTTTTAATGCCGTCTTCAATCTGCGCCAGATTCATTTGCTCAGCGTTGCGAAGCACAGGCACCATCAAGCCTTTTGGTGTACTTACAGCAATTCCTATGTCAGCATAATCGTGAAATACAATCTCTTCACCATCTATGTACGCATTTACTGCTGGATAATGGTTTAAAGCTTCGGTAACTGCTTTTGTAAAAAACGACATGAAACCTAGATTTACGCCATGCTTTTCTTTAAAGGCATCTTTGTATTTCTTTCTTAGTTCCATGATCGGGCTCATGTCTACCTCATTGAATGTGGTAAGCATAGCTGTTTCATTTTTCACGGTAACAAGACGTTCTGCGATTTTGCGTCTTAGCTTAGACATCTTATCACGACTTGCATCGCGAGAACCGCCCCAACCTTGCATTTCAGCAGCAGTTTCAAAACCACCTGTTAGGTAAGTTTCTACATCGCGCTTCAATATTTTACCTGCATTACCAGAACCAGGCACTTTTGATGCTGCCACACCTTTATCATCCATAATGGCTTTTGCCAATGGAGTTGCTTTAGCCCCACTATTATCAACTGAAGCTGATTTTGTAGCTTCCTTAGCAGGAGCTGCCTCTTTTTTAGGAGCTTCTTCTGCTTTCACTGCAGGAGCCTCAGCCTTTGGTTCTGGTTTGAAAGAAGTGTCAATCTTGCAAACAATTTGACCTACTTCTACCGTGTCGCCTTCGCCAACCAAAAACTCGATTTTACCCGCTGCTTCTGCATTAAGTTCTAATGTAGCCTTGTCGCTATCAATTTCTGCAATTGGATCATCGATGTTGACGATATCGCCATTAGAAACTAATAATTGTGCTACTTCTACCTCGGTGATTGATTCGCCTGGTGAAGGCATTTTCATTTCAATAATATCAGCCATGAGTAGTCTTATTCTATGAATTAAATAATGTATCGATTATACGGTTTTGACGCTGCTGGAATCTTTTAATAGATCCACTCGCAGGACTACCGCTTTCGTGTCTTGAAATCAAAGTAAGGTTCATGTTTTTCCATTTTCTTAGAATGAAACCCCATGCTCCCATGTTTTCTGGCTCTTCTTGTACCCAGCAAAATTCTTTGCAATTTGGGTATGAAGCTACCACTGCATTCAATTGTTCTTCTGGGAAAGGATAAAGCTGCTCAACGCGCACTAGTGCAACGTCATCGTTTGTTTTATCTTCTCGTGCTTGAAGCAAATCGTAATAAAGTTTACCATTACAGAAAGCCACTTTTTTAGCTTTTTTCTTGTCAACGAAAGTGTCGTCTATTACCTCTTGGAATCGGCCTGTTGCCAATTCATCCATAGTAGAAACACATTTTGGATGGCGCAACAAACTCTTAGGAGTAAATACCACCAGCGGAATTCTAAATGGATGCGCCATTTGTCTTCTCAACAAGTGGAAATAATTTCCTGGAGTAGTACAATTCACAATCTGCATGTTGTTTTCAGCACATAATGAAAGGAAACGTTCCATTCTTGCGCTTGAGTGCTCAGCACCTTGGCCTTCGTAACCATGTGGCAACAGCATCACCAAACCATTCATGCAATGCCACTTGTCTTCTGCAGCACTTAAAAATTGATCCACAATAATTTGCGCTCCATTAAAGAAATCGCCAAACTGCGCTTCCCAAATAATTAATGAATTTGGTTCGGCCATGGCATATCCATATTCAAACCCAAGCACGCCATATTCTGACAATAACGAGTTGTAAATATCAAATTGAGCTTGTCCTTCGCCTAAGTTTGAAAGCGGTATGTATTCTTCTCCACTATCATCCATAGTGATTACAGCATGCCGGTGAGAAAACGTTCCTCGCTCCACATCCTGACCACTAATTCTGATCGGTGTATTTTCAGATAGCATAGTTGCATAAGCCAACAATTCGCCCAAAGCCCAATCGAGTCTATCTTCGGTAACCATTGTCTTGCGATCGTCCATCAACTTGACAATCTTTTTGAAAAATGGTTTGCCTTCTGGAAGCGTGTTGATCTTATCTGCTAATTCCAAAAGCTTCTTTTTAGAAACGGCTGTTTCCGGAGATTGCTTGAAATCTTCGTCTTTAGAATGTCTAAAATCTTTCCAATTTTCTTCTAAAAAGTTAGAAATTGAGGCAATCTGAATCTCTTTTGCTTCTTGCAATCTTTCTTGCAAAAAGTCATTAAATTCTTCTTCAATTTTCTTGGCTTCGTTCGCATCAAAATGACCTTCGCTTACCAATTTCTGAACGTAAAGATCTTTTGGATTTTTATGCTTCGCAATCGCTTGGTACAATGTAGGCTGGGTAAAACGTGGTTCATCGCCTTCATTGTGACCATATTTACGGTAACACAGCAAATCAACAAATACATCTTGCTTAAACTCTTGACGGAATTCTATTGCCAATTTCATGGTATGAACCACTGCCTCAACATCATCACCATTTACGTGAAATACTGGAGACAAAGTCACTTTTCCAACATCTGTACAATAGGTACTCGATCTTCCGTCTTTATAATTTGTGGTAAAGCCAAGTTGGTTGTTTACCACTATATGCACTGTACCTCCGGTTCTGTAACCGTCAAGCTGCGCCATCTGAACTACCTCATACACAATACCTTGGCCAGCAATAGAAGCATCGCCATGAATCAAGATTGGAATAATCTTGCCTTCATCTTTCAGGTATTTGTCAATCTTAGATCTCACAATACCTTCTACCACCGGATCTACAGCCTCAAGGTGAGACGGATTTGGGGCCAGTGTAAGTTTGAGTTTCTTACCGTTTTCAGTTTCAACTTCAGACGAAAAACCAAGGTGATATTTTACATCACCATCAAACAGATTGTCTTCATACTCTTTACCTTCAAACTCGCTGAAAATGTTAGAATAAGTTTTGCGCAGCACATTGGCAAGTACGTTGAGTCGGCCACGGTGTGCCATCCCAATTACTACTTCTTCTACTCCAAGGTCAGAACCATATTGAACAATAACATCTAAAGCCGGAATCAAAGATTCGCCACCTTCTAGCGAAAAGCGCTTTTGGCCAACAAACTTTTTATGCAAAAAGCTTTCGAACACAACCGCTTCGTTCAACTTCTGAAGAATTGTCTTCTTCACTTCTTTACTAAAAGTGGATGAGTTTTTGTTTGGCTCAATGCGCGAACGCAACCATTCTACTACCTCAGGTTTTCTGATGTAAGTGAATTCAACACCAATACTCCTGCAGTAAGTTGTTTTAAGATGTTCGATAATGTCCTTAAGCGGAGCAGCACCGATACCTATTTCAATTCCTGCTTGAAATACTGTATTCAAGTCACCTTCATCCAAACCAAAGTTTTGAATGTCAAGCGTTGGTGTGTATTTACGCCTTTCGCGCACCGGGTTGGTTTGTGTAAAAAGATGCCCTCGTGAACGATAAGCATTAATAAGGTTTATGACCTTAAACTCCTTACGTGTTCCTTCCGGAATTTCACCGACTTGATCGTAATTTTTTTGAAAAAACTCAAAGCCTTGAAAGAATTGCTTCCAGCTTGAGTCTACCGATTCAGGGTCGGCTTTGTACTGATTGTAAAGCCCTTCAACAGCGTTAACATCGCCATTGCCGAGGTATGAAAATTTGTCCATCGATTACTCGAAAAATTGGGAGGCAAATCTAAGACTTTAAAAAGCGCAAGCACTATTTATCGACTCTTTTGCCAGAATTATTACTGTAATATTTTCTCAACCAAACTTTTTGAAATGATCTCAAGATCATAACCTCGGCTAACGAATTTACTTCGAGCAAGGTTGCATCAAGTTTCTTAGGTAAATCTATGCGATAAAGTAGTTGTTCAAACTGACGATTATCACTCTTTACCTGTGCCATTTTTAGCACCAAAACCTCATGAACTTGAGCCAAGGTTTCAATTGTAGACAGCGATTCGAGATTCAGGCCACTTAAAGTAAAGTCTTTTTGCAACTGCTGCCACGTTTTCGTGAGCCAATCCAATTCTTTCATACACTTTTGAAACTCGTTTTGAATCGAAACCTGAAAACCTTCAGCATGCATCAGTGTTGAATTAAGCTCAAACATTATGGCGAAAGTATTAATCACAGGAGGAACAGGCCTAATCGGTAACACACTTACTGGTATTCTATTAAAAAAAGGTCATGAAGTAGTTCATCTATCAAGATCGGCAAAGCAAAATGGCGAGGTAAAAACCTATCAATGGGATATTGATGCCATGACCATTGATACTGCTGCTTTCAGAAACATTGATTCCATAATTCATTTAGCTGGAGCTGGAATAGCCGATAAAGCTTGGACAGATGAGCGAAAAAAGGAGATTATTGATAGCCGAGTAAAAGCTGCCGAACTGCTGAAGCAAGGCTGCAATAAAGAAGGCGTGAAACTTCAATCATATATTTCAGCTTCTGCTATTGGCTGGTATCCTTTGATTATTTCTGACCAAACTTTTGATGAAGAAAGCCCTGCTGGTAAAGGTTTTCTTGCTGAAGTGTGTGAACTTTGGGAGCAGAGCGCTAACCAATTCAACAAAATTGCAAACCATGTTGCCAAAATCAGAATAGGGATTGTTCTTGCCAAAGATGGAGGTGCGCTTCCGCAGATGGCGCTTCCCGTAAAACTATTCGCTGGTGCGCCTATTGGCAAAGGATCGCAAGCTATGCCTTGGATTCACATTCAAGATGTTGCAAACATGTTTGTGCATGTTCTTGAAAAACAATTGGATGGAATTTACAATGCTGTTGGTCCTGAAAATGCTACAAATGCAGAGTTCATGCAAACCATTGCAGATGTGCTGGACAAACCGATGCTTCTACCAAATGTGCCAGAGTTTATGGTAAAGTTATTATTTGGAGGCAAAGCAGATTTGATAACCAAAGGCGTGAAAATCTCCAGCGAAAAAATCAAGAATACACATTTTGTTTACGAGTATCCAACGCTGAATACTGCGCTTTCAAACCTGTTTTCTAAGTAGAAAAGACTATTTGGTTCGACCCATTAAGTATTGCACCAAGGCTTTCAATTCTTGTTTGATGTTTTCCTTGCCATCAATTTGCGCAAGACCATTCATAGCCGTTGATGATAAAGCTTCTATTGCAATATGAGCATCTTGCTCAATATTTAACGCTTTGTAAAGCTCAAGAACTGTTTTCACTCTTCTGTCAAAATCGCTGTCGGCATAGGCATCTAGCAGCGCTTTATGTTGTGTTGAGTTTGCTTTTTCTAGCGCACGAACAGTAAGCCAAGTGCGCTTTCCTTCAATGATATCACCGCCAATTTTTTTTCCAAAATCAGCCTGAGAACCAAAAGCATCTAAATAATCATCTCTGATTTGGAACGCCAAACCTATGTTTTCAGCAAACACCTTTATTTGGTCTAAATCGACCTGATTTGCACCAGCAACTTTAGCTCCTATCTGCATGGCTGCAGTAAGAAGAACAGCTGTTTTCAAACGAATCATTTCGATATATTGAGTCATAAACACTTCATCGGCATGCGCCAAATCCATGTCATATTGTTGCCCTTCGCACACCTCTAAAGCCGTAGCCGAGAAAATTTTAAATAATGTAGGCAAGTGTTCGGAGTTGGTTTCAGCCAATAGCTGATATGCCAAAACCATCATTCCATCGCCACTTAAAATGGCAACATTATCATCCCACTTTTTGTGAACAGTTGGCGTATTTCTGCGCACATCTGCTCGGTCCATAATATCATCATGTACCAATGTAAAATTGTGAAACACCTCAACAGCTAAAGCTTGTGGCAAAGCCAATTTAGCTTCAGCACCAAAAAGTTCTGCGCCAAGCAGTGTAAGAATAGGTCTTATACGCTTGCCACCCAAAGCAAGAATATATTGCATGGGTGCATAAAGCTTTGTCGGATTTTTTGGAAGAGGAATATCGATCAGGCCTTTTTCGATCATTTGCCTGAGCACTGCAATGTGATTGTCTGGCATCTATTTTTTAATCAGATTCATCAAATACTCGCCATAGCCGCTTTTCACTAAAGGTCTGGCAAGTTCTTCTAACTGATGAGCAGAAATATAGTTCATTCGGTAAGCAACTTCTTCAATGCAACCAATCTTCAAACCTTGACGTTCTTCTATTACTTGAACGTATTGTCCGGCTTGCATTAGCGAAGGAAAAGTACCCGTATCAAGCCATGCATAGCCACGCCCCATTACTCTTACTTCTAATTCGCCCATCTCTAAATAGCGCTTGTTTACATCTGTGATTTCGTATTCTCCACGTGGGCTCGGCTCTAGCTTCTCAGCAATTTCTACTACTCTATTGTCATAGAAATAAAGACCTGGAACAGCATAATTTGATTTCGGAACTTTTGGTTTTTCTTCTAAAGAAATTGCTCGGTTTTCAGCATCAAACTCAACTACCCCATAACGTTCAGGATCAGTAACGTGATAAGCAAAAACAACTCCTCCTTTTGGGTCAGAAGCCGACTGAGCAAGCTTGTGCAATGCGTGACCGTAAAAAATATTATCGCCCAAAATCAGCGCTACTGAATCACTACCAATAAACTCTTTGCCCAACACAAAAGCTTGCGCCAAACCATTCGGAACTTCTTGAACCTTGTATGAAAATGAGCAACCTATTTGTGAACCATCACCTAGTAATCGTTCAAAATTTCCGATGTCTTGAGGTGTAGAAATAATCAATATTTCTTTGATTCCAGCCATCATCAAAACAGATAACGGATAGTAAATCATTGGTTTGTCATACACAGGCAAAAGCTGCTTGCTCGTAGCAAGTGTAAGTGGATGCAGTCTTGTACCTGAGCCACCGGCTAAAATAATTCCTTTCATAAGTTAGCTTTCTGTTTTGGTTCCTTCTTCAAAGTCAAGATCATCAATTTCAAGGTCGTCTTCTTCATCCAAAATGGTCAAAAACGGCTCTTGAAAACTCTTGGTAATCATTCTTTTTTCGAATGATAAAAGGAAAGATGGAAGTAAAATTAAATTGGCAAACATGGCTACAAGTAAGGTTAAAGAAACCAATACGCCAAGTGCTTGTGTACCACCAAACTGTGAAGAATCAAAAACACTAAACCCGAAAAAGAGGATAATTGAAGTGTAAACCATACTCACACCTGTATCGGCTAGTGCCTTTCTCACACTTTCTCCAATGTCGTTGCCTGTATTTTTCAGTTCTTGTCTATACTTTGCCAAGAAATGGATGGTGTCGTCTACTGAAATTCCAAAAGCGATACTAAATACCAAAAGTGTAGATGGCTTGATTGCTATTCCAAAGTATCCCATTACTGCTGCAGTAAAAAGCAGAGGAATCAGGTTGGTAACAACCGAAACAACAATCATTCTGAAAGAACTAAAAACCAAGGCCATGAGCATGGCAACAATAACAATGGCAATACTCAAACTGATAAATAAGTTTCGAACCAAGTAGTTTGTTCCTTCAAGAAAGGTGACACTTGGTCCAGTAAACACTAAATCTGTGTAGGTTTCCTTCAATGAAGACTTAAGCAAAGCCAGATTCTGTGAACCCGACTCAAACGTTAATGCTTTCAAGTCAATTTCAGTGGTGGAGTCCTCAGCCGAGAGTTCAGAGATCAAAGTGCGCTTTGCAGCGGCATTTCTGCTTAGTACATAACCCGCAATGCTGTCTCTAGCTATTGCATTTTGTTCAACCTCCATTACCGCTATGAGCGAATCTTCAAGTTGTCTTTTCGGATTAAAAATAGCATCGACTTTAGGTTCTACCCTATTCAAAAGACTATCCATCTCAATAGTACCAATATCAGCCATTTGAAGACTAATTCTAGCGTACTGCTGCGTAGAATCGAGATACGTATTTAGCAACGATTGGCTTTTTTCAGCATTGTCTATATAGTCCTTAAAAAATGCTCTTTCGTTAGATTCTATCAAATCATAGCGTTCGATATTTCCGTTGTAAAAAGCTTGTCTTACAAACTTTAATGCATCTACTATGGACAAGGATCGTGAAAACGACTTTTCTTCCACCAGTAGCGCTTGTGTCTCATCAATTTTCTTGAGCAGTCTTGGATTAATAGCCTGTTTTGGATCACTCGCATTCACCTCAATTTCAAATGGAACTACTCCACCAAAATTTGATTCGAACCAATGTAAATCAGCCACTACAGGATGATTTTTCGGAAGATCATCAACAATATTACCCGTGGTTTTTATTTGAAAAACACCACCGATGGAAACTAAAACCAAAGCAATAGTTATCCCATAAACCCATTTACGAT
>Ga0100381_1005951_pt1 | contig 10023 bp, 7 predicted proteins | sample CryGeymeta201505_FD_80416 | JGI IMG/M metagenome (GOLD analysis project Ga0100381, IMG submission 80416) | Groundwater microbial communities from Crystal Geyser aquifers in Utah, USA - Crystal Geyser metaG 2015-05 | ecosystem: Environmental > Aquatic > Deep subsurface > Groundwater | place: USA...
AGTTCCACGAATTCCGCCAATAAAATCAATATTATTATCAGTACGTTGATCCAAAATTTCCAAGACAGGAGCTAATAAAAAGTCTTGAAGTATTGAAACATCCAATTTATCACTAACAGCATTGCCTGGAACTACATTTTTATTTGGAGTTAACTTATACCATTTATTATCCAAGTACATACAAATTTTACCACTTTCGTTTGGAGTTGAAGTTTTGGATTCTTCAATAGTAAAATTTATTTTTACTTTTTCCAAAAATGACTCGTTAGTTAAATTTTTTAAGTCAAAAATTACACGATTATAAGGTAAAATTTTTAATTGTTCTGCTGGAAAAAGAACAGCCATAAAATAATTATACTCTTCCTTCCCAGTATGATTGGGATTTGCCTCCATTTTAACTTTTTGAACACGACTTGCGCTTGCAGCTCTATGATGCCCATCAGCAATATAAAGATGTTCAGCTTTTCCAATTTCAAAAACTATAATATCATTGGCTTCTTTTGGCATTATCCAAACTGTGTGTGTAACTCCGTCTTGAGTTTTAAAATTATAAATTGGCTTATTATTTTGCATTGTTTTATTAACCAAATCATTAACATCGGGGATGCCTTTATAAGTTAAAAACACAGCACCAGTTTGAACATTTGTAGTAACAATATGGTTAGTTCTATCATCTTCTTTTGCTCTGCGAGTTTTTTCATGTTTCATAATTATGTCTTTATTATAATCATCAACCGAAAAAGTTGCAGCAATTCCAACTTGATTAACATCTTTCCAAATTAGTCTGTAAATATAAAATCTATCTTCTTCATCAATAATAAGTGGTGCTTCTTCAATTAAACGTTTCATATTTGCATCAGCTTTTTGATAAACTATATTAGAATATGCATCGGTATTCTCATCCAATTCAATTTCTGAACGAGTTACACGTAAAAAAGAAATTGGGTTATCTTTGGCTAATTCAGCTGCTTCTTTTCTATTAACAACATCATAAGGAACACTTGCTACTAAATGAGCTACTCTTGGGTCAGGTCTTAGTCCTTTAAAAGGTCTTATAATTGCCATTTTGTCTCCTAATTCTAAAATAAGATGGAAATAATTATTTATTTGTTATTAACAAATCTAAGATTTTTTATTGAGAATTTGGAATAAAAAGGGAGCAAATTGGTTGAATATTAAAATATGTTAAAAAATTTGGATAATTATATAACACATTTGTTGTTTGAAAGTGAAAAATTAAAACAATAATATATTATGATTTTTAAATAATGAGAACATTGATGCAAATAGCAACAATATTCTCATAAACTAATCGGATAATTTTTATTTTATTGATAAATAAAAACTATTCCAAATTAAATAAATTTAATTTAATCCTCGTCTTTTCAAAAGTGGTTCAATAACAGGTTCTACCCCTCTAAATTTTTTGTAAAGCTCCATTGCATCATCAGTTCCACCAGAAGAAAGAATAAATTCTCTGTATTTTTTTGCTAATTCTGGATTAAAAATATTTTCACTTTCTTTAAATGCTTCAAAAGCATCAGCATCAAGTACTTCCGCCCAAATATAGCTGTAATATCCCGAAGAATATCCACCAGAAAAAATGTGATTAAAATAAGTGCTTCTGTAACGAGGTTTAATTTCCGGAATAAGTCCAATTTTGTTCATGGAATTATTTTCAAATGTATTTACATCAATAGAAATTGGTTCGGTTATAGTATGCCAATCCATATCAAGAAAAGAAGCTGCAAGATACTCGGTAGTTGCAAATCCTTGATTAAATTTAGAAGCATTTTCAATTTTATTAACCAATTCAACTGGAATTATTTCGTTAGTTTGATAATGTTTGGCATAAGTTTTTAAAACTTCAGGTTGTAAAGCCCAATTTTCCATCACTTGCGATGGAAATTCAACAAAATCGCGAGGAGTTTCGGTTGCTGCAACAGATTCGTAAGTGCAGTTAGATAATAATCCGTGCAAAGCATGACCAAATTCGTGGAACAAAGTTAATGTTTCGTCAAGACTAATTAACGCTGGTAAATCGCCAGTTGGTTTAGAAAAATTTCCGACATTATAAATTAAAGGAGTAACCATTTCACCATTTTTTTTGAATTGGCGTCGAAACTCGTCCATCCACGCTCCCGAACGTTTACTATCTCGTGGAAAATAATCTGTATATAAAATTCCAATATGTTTACCATCTGCTTCTTTTACTTCAAAAACTTTAACATCTGGATGATATTTTTGAATATCATTTCGTTCTTCAAATTTAATTCCAAAAAGAGTTTTAGCTAAACCGAATACCCCTTTAATCACATTATTAACTTCAAAATATGGGCGCAATTCATTTTCATCAAGGTTGAATTTTTCTTTTTTCACTTTTTCGGAATAATACCACCAGTCCCAAGATTCAAGTTTAAAAGTATTTCCTTCATTGATAATTAATTGTTGCATTTCGGCACGTTCTTCTTTGGCTCGCTTAATTGCTGGAGTCCAAACTTTTTCTAAAAGTGCATATACATTAGATGGATTTTTTGCCATTTGTTTATCAAGCACAAAATCTGCATGAGAGTTAAAGCCAAGTAAATTAGCTTTTTCTAACCTTAAGTTGGCTATTTTTATTATCAAATTTTTATTGTCCAGTTCGTTGTTATTATCGCCATTCATAAAATAAGCAGAATATAATTTTTCTCTCAAATTCCTTTTTTCGGAATATTGTAGAAAGGGGATTAAACTTGGTTTGCTAATTGTAAAAATCCATTTTCCATTTTGCCCTTTGCTTACCGCTGTTTCAGCTGCGTTGGCAATTGCGCTTTCTGGAAGTCCGACTAAATCTTCATTATTATCAATTAGTAATTCAAATTTGTTTATTCCCTTTAATGAGTTTTCTCCAAATTGAATGGAAAGTGTAGAAAGTTCACTATTTATTTTGCTTAACTTTAATTTATCTTTTTCATTTAAATTAGCACCACCGCGGATAAAATCCTTGTAATAGTTACTCAAAAGAATATTTTGTTCCTTTGTGAGATTTAATTCATCTTTTTTTTCATAAAGTAATTTTATTTTGGTAAAAAGAGTTGGATTCATGTTCATTTTGTCAAAATGTGCAGAAAGTTTGGGATAAATTTCCTTCGAAATTTTTTGAATATTATCGCTATTCATAGCACCATTGATAGCACCAAAAACTCTGCTAACTCTTTTAAGAGGTTCGCCACTATTATCTAAAGCAACAATTGTGTTTTCAAAAGTTGGAACGTTAGTGTTATTAACAATTGCATCTATTTCAACATTATGTAATTTTATAGTTTCATAAAACGCTGGCAAATAGTGTTCTTCTTTAATTAAATTAAACGGGGGAGTTTCAAACGGGGTTTCCCATTTATTTAATAATGGGTTATTTTGTTCATTGCTACAACCAGCAAAAATAAATGTTGTAAATAATAATGCCATAATTTTTACCTTCATCATGTTTTCCTTTATTAGTTAAAATTTATAATGGAATTTAAGAAATTGGGGTGAGTTTATTTATAAAATAAAATTAGTAGAGATATTACAATAAAATCTCTACTAATATAAATTGAACTAAACTTGAATGTATTTGTCTCCAGAAACGCCACAAATAGGGCATTTTTCAGGTGCTTCACCAAATTCAATATGACCACAAATTGGGCAAAGATAAAAATTAGTTATATCAAGATCTTTACCTTCTGCAGCTGCAGCTAAAGCCAATGAATAAAGTTTTGCATGAATTTGTTCTGCTTCAACTGCCCATTTAAACATCATTTTTGCTTTATGACCTTCAGCTTCGGCTTGTTCGTACATTGGAGGATACATTTCAGTATACTCATAAGTTTCTCCACTTATTGCATCTCGTAAGTTTTCTAATGTAGAGCCTATTTTGTCAAGAGCTTTCAAATGACCCGCAGCATGAATCCTTTCTGCCTCGGCAGTTGTTCTAAATAATTTTGCAATGTTAGAAAATCCATCTTTTTCAGCTTTAGCAGCAAAAGCTCTATATTTTTGATTTGCTTGACTTTCACCTGCAAAAGCTTCTTTTAAGTTTTCGGTTGTTGTTGGCATAATTACCCCAAATATTTGATAAAAATTTAGTATTTACATTTCAATTTAACTCTATTTATATTTTATTACAATAATGAAAAAGTGCATTTATTTAGAAAGTATATTTTATTAAAATAAAAAGACTTAACACGTATTTGGTAAATGTAATATTATTGATTTTAGGCAATAGTCTAACTAAATTTAGAATCGTGATTTTTAAAATAGTTTTTTAGTTGGAGGAAGTTAATATTATGGGAATGATGGCTAAGATGCGGAGCCTAGCTCCATGGTTCATTGTTACAGTTGGCGGATTATTTGTGCTCTTTATGGTTCTTTCAGATTCAAAAATTGCTGATGCAATTGGCACAAGAAGTAATGATTTAGGTAAAGTTAATGGTGAAAAAATATCTTACCAAGATTTTGCAAATTTATTGGATAGATATAGAGAATTTCAATTAAAACAAAATGGACAAGAAATACCAGAAAGCCAAATGGATCAATTTCGCGATCAAGTTTGGGAAAGTTTAGTTAGTCAAAAATTAATGGAACAAAAAATTAGTGAGTATGATTTAAATGTTTCAGATAATGAGATTAAAGATTTATTGCTGGGACCAAATCCTCCACAATCAGTTACTCAATATTTTATTGATTCTACTGGAAGATTTAATAGAGAAGCTTATGATGCTGCTATTAGAAATCCACAAAACAAAACCGCTATTCTTCAGATAGAAGATCAAGTAAGACAGCAAATACTTCAAGAAAAATTGACCAGTCTTGTTAATGCTTCTGCTTTTGTTACGGATGAAGAAATTAGAAGAAAATTTGATGATGATAATGTTAGAATGAATGCTGATTATATTTTAGTTAGCTTACCTATTCAAAATGATTCAACATTAATTCCTACTGATGATGAAATTAGTAACTATTACTCCGAGCACAAAAATGATTACAAAAAAGAAGAAACAAGAAAAGTAAAATATGTGATTTTTAATACTGGAGCTTCACATTCCGATACAATTGCAATTGAGAAAAATTTATCCGCAATTCTTGAGAAAGTTAAATCTGACACGAGTGGTTTCAAAACTTTTGTTGAAATTTATTCAGAAAAACCATATTCAAAAGACACATTACAAATTTCACAAATTCCTGCAGCGGCACAAGATTTAATAGTAAATGCAAAAGCTGGTTCTTTTGTTGGTCCTGTTTTAACTAATGAAGGTTTTATTCTCTATAAAGTTAACAAGAGTATAAAAACTAATGAAGCATTTGTTAAAGCATCGCATATTTTAGTTAAAGATGAGAACCAAGCCAAAACAATTTATAAAGATCTTATATCTGGTGGCGATTTTGCTAAAATAGCCATTGAAAAATCTGAAGATCCAGGAAGTGGAAAAAATGGTGGTTCTCTTGGTTGGTTTGGCAAAGGACAAATGGTTCCAGAATTTGAAAAAGCTGCTTTTAATGGGCGAGTTGGAAAAATTCAAAGTCCAATAAAATCTCAATTTGGATGGCATATTATTCTTGTTACTGATAAGACAAATAATAAATATGTTGTTGAGAGCATAATTAATAAAGTTATTGCATCTCCAACAACAGTTGATAAAAAGTATAATACTGCAACGGATTTCCAATATTTAGCTGAAGAAAACGGATTTGAATCAACAGCAAAAGAATTAGGATATCAAGTGCTTGAAACACCAGATTTACTAAAAGATGCCAGTTCAATTCCTGGTCTTGGTTCAAACCGCTCTTTATTACTTTTTACTTTTGACAACGATGTTGATGATATTACACCAGTTTTCAAATTTCAAAGCGGTTATGTTGTTGCACTAATTTCAGATGTTTCTAAAGCCGGGTTTAAACCTCTTGATGAAGTTAAAAGTAGCATAGAGTTATTGGTAAAAAGAGAGAAAAAAAGTGAAAAAGAGTTATCTATTACTAAAGAAATAGAAACAAAAATAGCTGATAGTGATTTTAATAAAGCTACCGAAGTTTTTTCAGATGCAAAAATATCAACAGCTATTAACTTTACTCCAGCTGGCTCAATACCAACTTTAGGAAGGGATTATGCGTTTTCACAAAAAGCTTTGGAATTGCCTGTAAATAAAATATCTGAGCCATTTAAAGGTAATAGAGGAAGTTATATAATTAAAGTTACTAGCAAAACTCCTTTTGATTCAACATCTTTCTCAATGCAAAAAAATTCTATTAGAACTTCTTTGCTAAATCAAAAAAAATCTGCTTTATACACACAGTGGTTACTTAATATAAAGAATGAAGCAGATATTGTTGATAATAGATATCAGTTTTTTAGATGATAATTTTATTTATAATTAAGCCGTGAAATTTTTCACGGCTTTTTTTTGGAACTTTTAATATTGTAAACCATCTAAAAGTCACAAATAACTTGGAGTTAAAATGGAATTTAAAGTAAAAGGCAAAGAATTATTAGGAAAAATTGAAGACTTGATAAGAGAAGGGAATATCCGCAGAATAATTATAAAAGATACTGAAGGCAAAACATTTATTGAAATTCCTTTAAGCTTTGGTGTTATAGGTGTTTTTGCAGCCCCTATTTTAGCAGCTGTTGGTGCTTTAGCAGGCGTGGTAGCCAATTTTACTGTTGAGATAATTAAAACAGAAGATGCAAATAATGCAGAATTTACAGAAATTATTGATGATGATGATGATAAATCAGAAAAGCAATCTTAATCTTTCCTGTTTTTCAATATTGTCCTTGGTGTAATTTCCCAATCAATAGATTCACCAAACGAGTTAAAAACATCTTTTAAGTGAATATATTCTTTGTCTTCAAGATTAAAAATAATATATTCTGCAAAGCTACTTAATGTTACAACAGCGTTTCTACTTGTATCGTTTAGTTCAACATCAGATAGTTTTGTTACAATATTTCTATTTACTATTTGAATCTGCTCATATGATTTTTTGAGTTTTGATAAATCCCAATCTGGCTCACCACCAGTAACAAATTTAAAATATTGTGCAAAAATATAAGTGGAAAATACACGATATTCTGTTTCTTCCAAAGATGCGAATGGAAGGTGGAAACGTACAAGAGGGCGGAGCACACCAATAACAGGGCAACCGCTGGTTGCCATTATTATTCCTAATAAACTTCCAACACCAATTTGAACAGTTGTTTCTTTATATGTTATTCGTTCATTAGTTTCCACCGAAACTGTAGCTTCTTTATATGATGGTAGTTCATTAAAAAACTGTAATACACCTTCTAGATTTATGGCAAGTGGGCAAAATTCATTTTTCTCTTCATCAATAGGACAATTTGGACATTTGAAATTTTTCAACTTTGTCCAGTCTTTATCACTATGCGTTACATTATTCTCGATAAGTAACGTTTGGTAATTAATTTTAACTTCAAATGATACAGCAATTTGTTCTTTAAAATTAAATTTATAAATAAACTTAATTTGGTCTGGTTGATTATCATCCATCTTTAATATTCCAAATATTATTGTTGTTGAAGTTTTACACTTATAAAATAATATAATTTATTATCAAATGATAAAAAAAATAGGCTATTTAGATTATTAATTCAAAATCTAAATAGCCCAAACTAATTATTATTGGCTTGTTTAATAGTTAGCTTTTTTGTCATTTTTTATTCTTCTCCAATATCTTCATTCCAAAGTATTGGATTTTTATCAATGAATTTATTCATCATATTTATACAAGTATTGTCATTAACAACTTCAATTTTAACTCCCTTTGAATGTAAGAGTTCTTCTTCTCCCATAAAAGTTTTGTTTTCACCAATAACTACTTTGGGTATCCCATAAAGATGAATTGCGCCCGAACACATTGGGCAGGGCGAAAGTGTTGTATATAGTACTGATTCTTTATAAACTTTTGCGGGTAATCTTCCAGCATTTTCAAGAGCATCCATTTCACCGTGCAAAATTGAACTACCTTTTTGAATTCTGCGATTATGCCCGCGTCCGATTATTTTGCCATTATGAACAAGGACAGAGCCTATTGGAATTCCGCCTTCGTCAAGACCTTTTTTTGCTTCTTCAATTGCTGCTAACAAAAACATATCCATATTATAACTCAACCTCTAAATTGTCTTTAGCCAATTCCACATTAAGAAAATGTTTTTTACATTCAACTTCTATTTTATCAAGAAAATTATCATCATGGTCTGGGTCATGATGTGTAATAAATAGCTTTTTAACATTTGCTAATTTGGCAACTTCAATTGCCTGCATCCAACTGCTATGCCCCCATCCTTTATGTTTTACTAATTCTTCTGGCGTATATTGTGCCTCATGAATTAATATATCGGCATCTTTAGAAATAGCAACAACTCTTGGGTCAATTCCATCTATGTGTTCAACATCTGTTACAAAAACAATAATTTTACCTTCAATTGCAATTCTATAGCTAAAAGCTCGTCCTGGATGGTTATGTTCTGAAGAAATTATTTTCACCTCATCATTTTTGAATAAGTTAGTTTCTTCTTGGATAAAGTTAAATTTAGCGCCCATTTTTTCAAGTGGTACAGGGAAAAATTCTTTTCTCATTTGATTTTCAAAAATGGCTTTCAAATCGAAGTAATCATCATTTCTACCAATAGTTGCAATTGTAAATTCTCTGCTTGGGTCATAAGCAGGTAGAAAAAAAGGAAATCCTTGAATGTGATCCCAATGAAAATGGGAAAAAAATAAAATTACATTAGTTAAACTATGATTATGATTTGAAAAATATTCATTGCCTAAATTCCTTATACCAGTACCAGAATCAAAAACATAAACATTTTTTGCATTACATAAGGCAATGCATGTCGTGTTTCCACCATACTTTTGAAATGATTGCTCGCAAATTGGAATTGAACCCCTTGTCCCATAAAATTTTAGTTTCATAATATTAAAATATTTTTTATAAAATGTTGATTATATTATTTTTTAATAAATATTTCAGAAGTAATATAAAAATTTTAACTAATTATATTTATCATTATAGATATTGTTTGAAAAATAATAGTAATTTAAGATTTAATCAAATAAGAAAAAAAAATAATATGTGAGATAAATCACAATTAATTAAAATTAAATTTTAAAAAGAGAATTTATAATAAAAAATTCTCAATTAATATTTCAAAGATAGAATAAAATTTCAGAAATCTGAAAGAATATTTAGTTTTTACTTTCAAAAAATTCAATGAAATGCTAATTTTAATGTTCAAATTATTTGAGGATTGAATGCATATATCGGCAAAAGTAAAAGTGATGGAATTTTCTGGAACGATGCAGATAGCGGCTAAAGCGATAGAGCTTAAAGCACTAGGAATTAATGTTATTGATTTATCTGTTGGTGAACCAGATTTTCCAACACCACAAAGAATAAAAAATGCAGCAATTACTGCAATGGAAAAAGGCTATACTATTTATACTTTGGCAAGTGGAATAATTCCATTACGTGAAGCCGTTGGTAAATGGATAAAAGATTTTACGAGTGTTGAATACAAGGCAAATGAAATTATTGTATCTAATGGTGCAAAGCATTCAATTTATAATGCTTTACAAACTATTGTTGAAAAAGGCGAGGAAGTCATTATTCCAGCTCCATATTGGGTTACATATCCTGCATTGGTTGAATTAGTTGACGGGGTTCCAGTTATTATTGATACTACTATAGAAAGTGGTTTTAAAATTTCGCCAACGCAATTAAGAGCAGCAATTACCCCTAAAACAAGAGCATTAATTTTATGTAATCCTTCAAATCCAACTGGCTCTGTTTATTCAAAAACTGAACTTGAAGAGATTGGCAAAATTGTATTAGATTATGATTTATATGTTATTAGCGATGAAATATACTCCAGATTAGTTTATGACAATTTCGAATTTGTAAGTTTTCCTTCTTTAAGTTCAGAATTAAAAAAGAGAACTATTCTTATTGATGGTGTTTCAAAAGCATATTCTATGA
>Ga0100381_1005964_pt1 | contig 10007 bp, 6 predicted proteins | sample CryGeymeta201505_FD_80416 | JGI IMG/M metagenome (GOLD analysis project Ga0100381, IMG submission 80416) | Groundwater microbial communities from Crystal Geyser aquifers in Utah, USA - Crystal Geyser metaG 2015-05 | ecosystem: Environmental > Aquatic > Deep subsurface > Groundwater | place: USA...
CTTTACTGCTTCTTCTTTGAATTCTTTTGAATGCTTACGTCTTCTTTGCTTGCTCATGGGACACCTCCTGAGTTATTAATAATACACTCTTAAGAAAGTGTCCAGAAATACTCTACCACCTCAGTTTGATTGTGCACCACATGAAGAATCTTGTCAGCGTCGGAATATCCATGATGTTCCTCTTTTATCTTTCTGCATCCAATGATTTAGCTAAGTTCGCGTCCTATATCCTATGTGTCCTTGGCACGCTTGCCCCAGCTCACGCGAAGCACGGCATAACCAAACAATCCTGAAATAAACGTGCCGATCAGAATACCGAGTCGCTCCAGCCCCAGATAGGCTGTGTTGCCCTGTTCGAATGCCAGCGATGCGATGAACAGGCTCATGGTGAAGCCGATGCCGCACAGTAACGCGGTGCCATAGAGTTGCCACCAGCCGACTCCTTCAGGAGGTGACGCGAATCCCAACCGTATCGTAATCCAGCACATCGCCAGGACCCCGATCTGCTTGCCGAGAAATAATCCGGTCACGATGCCAAGCGGAACAGAATGAAGCACTTCGGCAAAAGAGATTTCCGTTATCGAGATGCCTGCGTTGGCGAACGCGAAGACCGGCAGTACGCCAAAAGCCACCCACGGATGCAGCATGTGTTCGAGATGGCGAAGCAGCGATTCAGGTGCGTGTGCAGAAAGAGATCTCTCCGGCACACGCAGTGGGATGAACATCGCCAGGACGACGCCTGACAATGTGGCATGCACGCCGGACTTCAACACCGCCACCCACAGCGGAACGCCAAAGAGGAAATAGGCAGCGGGCTTCATCACACCCAGGCGATTGAGGCATGCGAGGCCAAGTATCAGAATAGCCGCGATGGCGAGCGAAAGCAGGGACAGCTCGGCCGTGTAGAATATAGCGATCACGACGATAGCTCCAAGGTCGTCGAAGATGGCGACACTCATCAGGAAGGCTTTCAGCCCGGTTGGAACACGCTTTCCGAGAAGTGAAAGCACCCCCAACGCGAAGGCAATGTCTGTCGCCGTCGGGATGGCCCACCCTCTCATCGCTTCGGGATCACCCCAGTTGAACGCCGCGTAAAAGGTCGCGGGCACTATCATTCCACCCATGGCGGCGAACGCCGGCAGGCTCACCCGGCGCAGACTCGATAAGTGCCCCTCAACCACCTCCCGCTTCAGTTCCATACCCACGAGGAAGAAGAACACCGCCATCAGGCCGTCATTTATCCAGAGCAACAGGGGTTTGACAATTCCGAAAGTGCCGATCCTGATCTCGAGGGGAAGATTGAGCAGCGTAGCGTGGTAAACCGCGAGAGGTGAGTTAGCGAAAACCAATGCAAACACGGCCGCCAACATTAATAATAATCCACCCGCAGGTTCCAGGCGGAGGAAATCCCGGAGCAGCTTCAGCACCTTGTCGGCTGGGGGAGGTGTGTGCGTTCCCATAGGCAATCAGCAAAACCTGTCATCTGCTACATAATGTATGTACAGATCCATATAAAACCTCAATCCATTCACATAGCAAAGTCTAAATATCAATTTTCATCATGTCAATGATAATTTCTCAAGCGCACGTTCCTGATTCCTATCGTTCGATCTTATACAGCAGGTCCGCTCCGCTCTGGATACCGAGTTCTGTCTGCACCAGCCATTTTCTACTGACCTGGTAGCGGGTCCGCACAGTGCTGATCGGCTCGAAGAGCCCGATGCCGTAACTGATATAGAGCCTGGGTGAGAGGTACTTGCCGATGACCAGGACTGACTCCTGCGGCGTGACCCCGCCCTCGACCTCCAGTTGCTCCAGGCCGAAGAGTGAACCGATCCGCTTGGCAAGCTTCTCCCCGCCGCTCAACCCGAGAGAGAGTGCAGCATTATACAATTGCTGACCTTCAGCGCCGGAAGCCTGCCGCATGGGCCGGCCAAACAGAAGATAGGAAAGCGCATCGCCCTGGTCCATGGCGGGTGTCGAGAAGAGATCAAGCTGCGGATCTTTCAAGGTGCCCCGGACATTGACTCCGGCAATCACATCCCCGGTCCGGCGTGTGGCCCTCACGTCCAGGCCAGGATTGTCAATCGAACCTCCGGAGAAGACCAGCCGGCCTTTCTCTATTTTTAGCTTTTGCCCATAGGCCTTGTACAGCCCCTGCATAACCTGCAATTCTCCGGTGCCGGCCGTCAGCTTTCCCGGCACGTCCACGGCGGTGATATCCCCTGTGATATCCCCGCTGAGACCGAACCCGTCAAACTTCACCTGGTCACCCAGGACCAGCCTGACCTTGCTGTATATTTTCCATTTTTTTTCTTCCTTTGTTTCACCGGATCCATTTACAATCACGATATCCTTGGACACCCTGGCCGTCCCTGCAAGATCCCGGGGGGCAAGGTTTGCCCTGGGAATGATCAGCTTCCCTTCAAGGTCTGCACGATACCCCCGCACCATCAGCTTCAGGTCCGGTGAGACCACGACCTTTGCCTCAGGTGTTTTAACGGCTTCAAAGTTCGTCCCCTGGATGCTGACCACGATCGGCCATCCCTCTTCAGGCTTCAGTTGGGTCTCTCCGTCTATCCGGATCGTGCCCTCACCGGAACCGGCCTTCCCTTCAATCCCGAGGGCCCCGTTGCCATCGCTTAAGACTGAAAGCCCGACATCCTTGAGTCGGATACCTATATCCGGAAGATTTAGAGCCCCATGTTCGATGGAGGACCCGCCAGTGACAACCGGCCTCTGGAGCGTACCGGAACAGGTAAGATCGGAATTGAAGGCCCCGCTTATGTTTTCAATGGCCGGTATAAAAGCGGGTATCAGATTGAGCGATTTCATCCGGGCGCGCAAATACCCATGGACCGGCTGATTTTCTTTGGATGCCTTCAGGAGAGAGAACCCGGGAAGGGTCAGTTCGCTTCGAATATAATCTTCATCCTCTGTTGAAATGCCCGCCTTGGCAGTGAAGGCCTGTTCGCTGAGTATGGCGTCGAACTTCCCCTCGGCAAACCCGAGACTTATCTTTTTCCCCATGCCTGTCGTGTAGTTGAGGGCACCTGGGGAGGTCTGGAGTGTGAGCTCTCCGGTGATGCCCTTCTCTTTGCTGTACTGGAGGCCGGAGCGCCCGCTGACCTTTCCCTGCAATACAGTCGACCGGGGGAGCAGGGGATTCAGGGTGGACAACGGCAGATCGGCCAGGGAAACCTCAAGTTGGGCATCCCTTTGTCCATGCCGCTCCCCATGAATGCAGGCGGCGGCGTCTTCCCGGCTCCAGCACCACGGTCCGGCCGCCGCTTCCCCAGAAGAGAGTGTGAAAGCCCCGGGTTTTTCGAGGATCCAGCTTCCGAAAGCCTCTGAAGAAAGGTCCGCCTTTTTCAACAGGCCGCTCCATCGGTTGTCCCTGAAACTCCCTTCGATCCGGAGATCCAGCAGATCTTCCTCTTTTTTCATTTTTAGAGTGACCTCGTGGGCCGATACCTTTCCCCGGCCTTTCACGCTGAGTGAATCGATCTGGTGAGTACCCATGAGGATTCCTTTGGATCCGATGTCAAGGCGTGAATCCTGCCGGTCCAGAAAGTCAATGTCCATGTCGGCCTTGAACTCACCTGCCTCATACCTTCCGAAACCCGCATCCTGTGCATCGAGCCGGGCGATGATTCTCGGGAGCCTTCTCGGCCCGGCGAGACTCCCCTGGCCCGTGATCATTCCTTTTCCACCGGGAGCGAGATCCGCCAGGTTCGCCGCATGGATATCCCACTTCACATCCCAGTTCTCTGCAATCGTGCCGGAAGCGGTGATACGGGCTGACCCTGAAGTGAGTTCCAGACCGGACAGGGTATATTGGTCCCCTTCGATGCCGAGCAGGGACCGTGCCCGAAACGAATGGCCGCGCATCTGGCCTTTGAGCTGCCGGATGTCGAGGGAGATTTTCGGTTTTCCCTTGTCCACACTTCCCGAACATGCCGCATCAACAGAAAGATTCCCTTTCCACTCCGGCCAGGCCGCTCCGGGATCCAGACCCTTCCCGTTCAATGCAAGGTCCCAGGCGACCCGGGGTTCCCAGCTCACCTCCCCTTTGCCGCTCAATTCCCCTTTGAGCACCCGGGCATGAAGCGCGCCGATCGACAGTCCGCTTCGGGACCCCCTGCCGCTCAGAATCCAGTCTCCGCTTGGAATGCCTTTGCCCGACACACTGGCCGTAAGATCGATGCGGTAATCCTCGGGAGTCCCCTGGATGCTGACCTCGCCCTTGGAACTCTTGACCAGGGAGTCCTTCCCGGTCAGCGGCCAGGAGAGGGAACGCCACCCGCCTTCCAGTTTAAAAGAGTTCGTACCATTGACCGGAGCGTACTCCCCGCGAGCTTCCAGCCGGGTGCTTTGCTCCGGGACCGACAGGATGAGCTTTTCGACCTGCCATGTTTCATTCCTCTTTTTAAGAGAAACATCCCACGAGACGTTCCCGAACCTGGGCTCGAAGCTGGTCAGGGACCCTGCCAAATCAAAATCTGAAAACCCTCCCTGGCCCTTGAGCTCTCCGCCGAGAACGATTTGAGGCCATCCTGCATGGAGATCTCCGGCAGGAAATTTCCGGACCGTGAGTGTCGCTTCCCAAGTCCCGCTGTCCAGGATATCTCTGAGCGTTCCCTGGAGCCGGGCGGCTGAGGGGCCATCCAGCTCATGGACGACTCTCAGTTCTTTCAATGTCCCTTTGATCTCACCTTGACCCTTGATCCGGGCGAACCCATGGGGCTGGCCCGTCCATTCTATTCCGAGGTCCATGGGATAATCCCCATGAGGATTGAGTTTGCCCTTGAGGCCCGCCGTGAACCGGGACGACGAGACCCGGATCTCCTCGATGGAGATGGACTCCGGCCCCATGCCGGCGCGCATGGAGACCTCGTCGATCAGCCAGGGGGCCTCGGATCCGGAACGGAGGATGGAGATGCCCCTGATCCGGGCATCCTCGAACATCAGATGCACCGGGATACGGATGTCAGCGGGCTTCTTTCTTTCAGCCGGACGGACTTTCTTTTTCTCTTTGATGCTGATCTTCAATCCCTCGGCATGGAATGCCGTGATGTCCGCTTTTAAAAAAAGAAGGTCCGCCGGTTTCCAGTCGAGGATAAGATGGTCCAAGTCCACGGTTATCTCTTCCGTATGGTAGCGGAGGCCGGTGATCTCTATGGGGCCGACCAGGCGCCCGTCAAGGCTTTCTATGGAAAACTCTCCCGGAATGAATCTCTCTATTCTCGCAAAGAGCCACTTCAAGCCCCCTTGTGTAGAGGAGAGAAATCCGGCCGCGCCGAAGACGATGCCCAACAGAAGCAGGATGAATATGAGCAGACGTTTCATAGGTCAGGCCCTATGGTCAGATGCAGGCGCCAGGGATGGCCCGGGTCGCTGATGCCGGAGGCAAGGTCACAGCGGATCAGCCCCACAGGGGACTTCCACCGGATACCGAAACCTGCCCCTTTTTTGTACGGGTCAGAAAAGTTATCGATAGCGTTTCCAATATCATAAAATACTGCGGCACTCCATTTGCCGACCATGATATGCTCGTATTCCGCGCTCCCGACAAGCAGATATTTTCCTCCGACGACATCCCCTGCGTCGTTTGTAGGGCCGAGGGTATTGTAGGCATATCCTCTCACGCTCTGGTCACCCCCGGCAAAGAAACGTACCGAAGCCGGCAGATCCGAGAACTTATCGACCCGGGTCGCCCCCCCATCGCCCCGCAGGATGATCCTGCCGGACTCTCCCACACCATGGATCAGTTTGGTCTGAACTCTTGCCTGGATAAACGAGGCGTCTGAAAGCAGGGTTTTATGCGCCCCCCGGATGTCGAAAAAGAGCCGGTACCCCCTGGTTGTGTAGATGCGGTTATCTGCCTTGACCCGTGCCCAGCTTATCCCGGGCAGGAGGAGGTTGGAGCGTCCATCCTGGTCGCCTACGGTAAATCTCTCCTCCTGATAATTGATATATACCGTCTGCTTCCACTCATTGCGAATATGGATATGGCTGACTCCCATGAGATACGTCTCACTGCTGCTGGTGTCGGTCCTCTCATTGAACCACCCGGCCGTATAATCCAGGTGGTCGGTGGTCGGATTCTTAAGAGGAACGACATACCGGGTGGTCACGCTGTTTTTGATTTCAGAAAGCCTCAGCTCTGCATTCATCTTGTGGCCCCATGAATTGACCCATCGGTTCTCCCACCCCAGGCTTCCCCGCACACCGGTATCCGTGCCATAGCCGACCCCTGCGGTATATTTATCCCGTTTCCTGTGTTCAAGGGTGACATCCACAGGAACCTCCACCCCCTCGGCCTGATCACGGCCGGCCTTTATGTCGACCCGGTCGAAATAATCACTGTCATTGAGATCGTTCTGCAAATGGTAAAGTGCATCGAGGGTATAGGGATCACCTCTCTCAAGATGGACAAATCGTGAAATAAACTCCGGTCTGAATACCTCCTGATGGATGGTGACGTCTCCGAAATGGTAACGGGGACCGGTATCCATATGCAGATGGATAACCGCAGACTTATCCTCCAGCGTAACATCGACCCGGTGCTCGATCAGTTCTGCATCCAGATAACCCCTTTTTTCGGCAAGTTCCTGTAATGTGCGCTTTGCCTTTTCATAGACCGCATCTTCGAGGACATCGCCCTCCCTGACGGGAAAGTTCTCAGACAAAGTTTGAAAGCTTTCATCCTCGGCGCCGGGACCGGTCATCCGAAAATCAACCCGGGTGATCCGGACAGGTTCGCCGGGGTCTATTTTGTATCGGACGTGCCAGAGTGAATCATTACCGGAGAGATCCACCTGGATGCCCGGCATGTAGTATCCAAAGGGCCGGAGTGCAGACCGGATCTCGTCCGCCGCCCGTTCATGCAGCTTCCTGATCAGCCCTTCGGATAGATCAGGATGGTTTTTCTGCTGTTCAATGCTGAGGTAAGCCAGGACATTTTTCAGCATGGGCCCGCTAACCCCTTCAACCGTGACCTGAACGCCCGCTTCTGCACCCACTGAAAGAACGATCACGATAAAGGCCATAAAAAAAACAATTTTTTCATGGTCACGCATGGTATAGATCACCCGCACAGAGGTCCCCGCACCTGAAGATCGATTTTTTTATACTTTTTGTTTTTCTCTGAACAGGCCCCACCCGGCCCACACCCCGATAAGCCCGCCCAGGAGAAAAGAGATTAGCGCTAAAAAGATTTTCGACAGGGTCATTTCCCAGAAAAAGAAACGGATCTCAACAGACTCTGAATTCTGGAATAAGAAGAGAGCAAAGATCAGAAGCAAAACCATGATGATCATCGTTTTCAGACTTGTTTTTCCTGTGTCACCTTTGAAATATTTAAACATATAGAATCCCTCCTCTCCGGTTGTCACATGGTTCAAGGCCTCATTACTGGCCTGCTGAACCAAAGATTCTATTATAATGATTCAAGCCTGATTTAGCAAACCGGATAAAATAACCCGGGCCCTGTCAGGAAGAAAGAAGCAGACCTCATCTGGTCATTCCTCGACTCGGAGGCAGTATCATATTGCATGTCTTAGGCCGATTGTATATTTGTTCTGTCACCCCGGCAAGTCTTTAGCCGGGGTCCAAAACAATTATCGCTTTTGAATTCCCTGGATTCCGGCTCCAAGCATGCCGGAATGACATCAGAACGATTAGCCCTACTAATTACGACACCGTCTCTCCATCGGGGAATTCAGCCATTAAACGGATTGTCCGGTCGAGCCCCGGTAAACCGAGGGCAGGCCGGACAATGACAAACAGTCCAAGACTTCGGTCGTTCTATATAATATGTTTTGAAGATAAAGGGTGGGACGGGGGATATAAAATCAAAAGTTTCTTTTTTTCGCCCGATTACTATTTTATAATTTTATGGACGTCCTCTTAGTTCCTGTCGCACGAAAGATGAGCCAAGCAGAGACTTGACCCCTCTTTCCCTCCACACCCGTTTTACGGACAGGCCCCCAGCTCGATTCGCGTATCGTCGATCCGCTTCTGGAGGGATCTGGCGCTATTCATGACCTTGCCGTTGATATTGTTGGCGTCGGCCATCATGTAAAAGCTGGTTGCCCACTCCGTGCCGTTGTACAACTGCTTGATCCCGATTTCCACCCCCCCAATGATGGGCAGCTGCCTGGCAACCCACTTCCCGAAGACCTTTTGGGCTGCCGCCATCTTGGTGATATCCAGCAGCGTCTTCAGCTCCGGGCTCTCCGTTTCGAAATACTTCTGCATCTTCGGGTCTTCGAGGATCTGATTCACCTCCTCGTTCGACGCATTGAGTTGCATGATCAGCGCCGACATACCGTCCTTGATGAAGGTCTGCCAGTCGTTGATGCTGCTGGTGACCTCGGCAACCTTGCCCGCCGAGGAGATCATATTCAAGCGCTGGATTTTTGCCTCCAGGGCCAGGATATCGACGCCTTCCTCCGCCATCTTCGCGGCGTTACGCGTGTAGATCATCTGAAGACGCTCCGCCGCCTTTCCACGGTTGGTAAGGCTTTCCAGCAGATTCCCGGTAAAGTACTCGATGCCGTCCTTGGCGGCATTCACCAAGGCGTTGCGGTTGGTGGACTTCCAGTCGTCCAACTGGCCCTGGGCCAGGAGGATGGTCTTGTTAAACCTGCTCCGCTGCTCGATGAAGCCGTTCAACTTGCGGGCAAGCCCTTTACAGTCCGGGGGTTCGATGATCGGTTCGCCGTTCCCATTGGGCTGGCGGGGGCTGCTGTTGACGGCCGTCGTTGAGGCATCCTTTTCCAGATTGCCGACGACGTAGGTGACGGCGCTTCTCAGATCCACCACCCTCGGGTCGTTCTCCGGGTCCACCAGCAGCCGAAGATCCGTCTCCGGCATAGTGTCCCCGAAGAAGGGGGTGGCGCCTGCCGATACCGCGGGGACCGGTCCCGTCATCACCCCAGCAGTGTCGAAGGGCTTTTTGGCGCCGGCGGCCAGGGACTCCATCTCCCCGTCAAGGGTCTTGAAGTCCAGCCCCTCCCCATCGCCATCGCTGACGGAGAGCTGCGCCCCCTCCAGTTGCTTGAACGCCCCCATCATGTTCCCACGGCCGGCCTGGAACTCATCGTCCCTGGACTGGCGCCACTCTTCCGCCTGGCGGGCTGCCCGGGCGGCGGCATCATGCTGTTCCAGCAGGGAATCCTGCCAGTTGCTGTTTTTCTTCGGCGGAGCGAACATAGAGGAGAGCATCCCCTCGACGATCCCTCCCACGAGCATGGCATTCAGGTTGGCGGAATCGGAATGGGTGTGCCCCTTCACCGATGAGCCGCCGCAGTTCAACTGCCCCCCGGCACAGGAACAGTTGTAGCCCTGCATCGCCAGGGCCTGCACAGATCCCTCGCAGTCCATGGAAGGGCCCGGTACCGTCGGGACGCCCCCGGCGTAGGTACAAAGAGGGTCAGCCGCAAGTGCCAGAAGCAGTGCCGCGGCCATAACGTGACTGGCGCCCCTCCGTGAGGTTGTCGACTTCATCCTTCCTCCTCTTTCACCATCCCATCCATGGGCCGCTCGGGACAGCGCCCTGAAGGATTACTGCAAACTGATCCGCTGGACCGTCAGGGAAATCGGCTCCACTACCCCCTTGCGCCGGATATCCAGGGTGACAACGGTACCGACCTCTCCGTGCAGGTTCCTGACCGCCTCCCCGGCGTTGAGGCTGTTGACAGGCACGCCGTCGATGGCCAGGATCTCATCCTCGTCCCGCAGCCCCGCCCCATAGGCCGCTGATCCCTCCTTAACTCCCACCTTCAGACGCCCCTGCCAGCCATAGTGGACCATGGAGAAACCGCCGTCCCACCACGAGGTGAGGCCATCGAGCCTGACACCCAGTCCGCCCGGCCCAAGGGGCCCGTAGATAACGTCTTCTACCATTTTCCTCGCGCCGGGCTCTACCCCCGCGCAACTGTCGTCCCCCAGCAGGGACATCTGCGTCACGGCCTTGAAACTCGTGCGCTCATGACGCAGCA
>Ga0100381_1005974_pt1 | contig 10002 bp, 7 predicted proteins | sample CryGeymeta201505_FD_80416 | JGI IMG/M metagenome (GOLD analysis project Ga0100381, IMG submission 80416) | Groundwater microbial communities from Crystal Geyser aquifers in Utah, USA - Crystal Geyser metaG 2015-05 | ecosystem: Environmental > Aquatic > Deep subsurface > Groundwater | place: USA...
ATCAGCACGAAAAAAAAGAAGTAGCTACCCTCGTTCTGGACGAAAACACGGATGAAATAAGCGAGTCACTACCTTTTTTAGATGGTTATAGAGATAGCGCAAGTTTTATTGAAAACTACACAAATATTCAATTGAATTTAATTGCAGAGGGATTGTTATTCCCAGAATTTGGAGATATTGAATTAAAACAAATCGACGAACATCCAGCTTCGCAAGTATGGATGGAAGGCCGCATAGACGGGCTAGATATTGCCTATTTCATCACCTGCATAGAAGCGAAAGACAAAGTTTATTTTGTGATGAGTTATACTTCTAAGGAAAAAAAGACGAAATTCGAGGATACCTTTCAAAAAATAGGTGACTCCTTTAGGCTGCTGAATTCAGAAACGAACTAGGCAACGAATTAGAGGAGAATAGCCACTTATAAATAAAACCGTACCATGAGCAGCGCAGGTACTCGTTATATCGCCCCCCTATTACTTAGCTTATTGCTGGGTAGCACTTCTTGCGAGAAGAATTGCGCAGGCATGTATTGCGCTGAAGATCAAAATTTGGAACTTGTGTTTATTGACGCACAAGATCAAGTAATTATCGGGAAGGAAATCCTAGACCAAAAGGGCATTCATTTGATTAGCCCAAGCAACGACACCATTTCAGGTGCTGTTGATACAAAAAAAGGCACATTCAATGTTCAGACCCAACGCGATTTGGGATTGTATACTATTTCCATACAGAATTCAGCGAATGTCGACCTCATTGTTTACCAGAATTATGTTGCTTCTGAATTCGAATGTTGTCCAGGTTTTTGGCGAATTGATTCAGTCTATGCGCGAGGTCAATCCTTGGCGCCAGTTCCTGATGGTGAAGGATTTTACCTGAAAATCGATTAAATAGAAAAAGCCGAGAATATCTTCCCGGCTTTTTAAGTTAAAATAGTATACCCGCTAGTCTTGCCGTTCCAATAAAGTTACTCCATATTTCTCGGAGAAGACTTTACTGAATAATTCAGCATAATAGGCTACAGAATCTAATGCTTCAAGCACTTCATCTTGGGTAAGTAGGGTTGCAACATTGCGGTATTTTACACAAACCACTCCTCCATCCTGACGGATTCCGAGGGATACTTTGTATAAGGCAATATCTACATCCATTACTTGCTCAAGGAACTCTTCGTAACGATCCGCTGGCACTTGGCAAAATGGCGAAATCACCTGAAATACAGGCTGATCATCGGCCTGAAAATAAAACAAAGCTTGTTGCTCTGTTCCAAGGTTCCATGCATCCAAATAAATTTCAAGTGTTTCACGGTAAACCGTCCATTGCCCCTCTTCCTCATTGCGTGCTTGCTCTGGAGTAATCCCCAAAGTTAGTAGCGCAGCCTCTATCGTTTTCGTTATTTGTTCCATGCTTCAAGCGTGTTAATGCTAAATTTCTTTTCTTTTTCTTTTCTTAGGTGCAGGTGCATCATCCTTGGCCTTTTTACGATCCTTTTTATGGGCAGAATCAAAATCCGGGAAATAAAAATCCTTACCATATGATTTCTTTTCTCCACCTTCTTCCGATGATTTCGGTGCTCTATCACTACTTCGGGCCGACCGATCTGATCGGTCTGAACGATCCGGACGGTCTCCACGACCACCTCTATCCCCTCGGTCTGCACGTGGTCTTCTATCACCTCTATCTCCTCCACCAAAGTCTTTTCTGAAGCTTTTTCTTTTCGGACGATCATCTCCTCCACCAGCTCCATCACTGGATCTTTCGGCTTTTAATTCACGGCCTTCATAGACCCAATTATTGATCGTATCCATGAATTCGTCTACCATGCTTGTTTCAATCTGAACAAAAGAGAATGAACGTTTGATATCAATACGTCCGACTTCAATTCTGCCCAAACGAAGGCTATTGATAAACTTCAACATGCCTGCTTTATCGATGCGATCAAGTTCTCCAAGACTTACAAAAATTCGTTCCATATTCGAACGGTCATTTCTGTCGCGGTCGTTGCGATCACCTTCTGCCATGTTCAAGTCTCCTGAATTTTCGTAATAACTCAAGAAACGGTTGAACTCAATCGATACAAACTTTTTGATGATTTCTTCTTTGCTTAAGTCTTTCAACTCATCGTAGATACTTGGCAAATAGCCTTTGATCTCTTCTTCGTTTACTTCAACTTTATGCACCTTAGCCACCAAGCTAAATAGCTGACGTTCGCAGATTTCTTTTCCACTTGGAATTTCTTTCTTCGCGAAGCTCGCTTTGGTGAATTTTTCTAATTGACGCATGCGTCCTTGCTCTTTGCTATGTATAATAGAAATAGCAATACCAGTTTTACCAGCACGCGCTGTTCTTCCTGAACGGTGGGTATACACTTCCAATTCATCGGGCAAACCGAAATTGATTACGTGGGTGATATTGTCCACGTCAATACCACGAGCTGCCACATCGGTTGCTACCAATAATTGAAGTGAACGATCACGAAAACGTGCCATCACCTTATCACGTTGAGCTTGAGATAGGTCGCCATGCAATGCATCGGCATTGTATCCATCCTTCATCAATTTTTCAGCTACTTCCTGCGCTTCGATTTTTGTACGCGTGAAAACGATTCCGAATATGTCAGGATTTAAATCTACCACGCGTTTCAATGCTTCGTAGCGGTGTTTCGCCCGAACCATATAAAATTCGTGAGAGATATTGGTATTGGTAGCATTTTTACTACCCATGGTAAGCTCGAATGGCTCCTCCATAAATTTCTTAGAAATGGCTCGTACCTCAGCCGGCATTGTTGCAGAGAACAACCAGGTGCGGCGTTCTTCACTCAATACATTTTCGAGGATAAAGTCGATATCGTCTTTGAAACCCATATTGAGCATCTCATCTGCTTCATCCAAAACCACAATATCTACATCATTGATTTTAGCTGAACCACGTTTTATCAGGTCAATCAAACGGCCTGGAGTTGCAACAATAATTTGTCCGCCACGTCGAAGTTCACGCATTTGTTGATCGATACTTGCTCCTCCATACACAGCTACCACATCAATCTTTGGAAGATTAACGGCATAGGCAGCCAAGTCCTTGGCAATTTGATTACAAAGTTCACGAGTAGGTGCAAGAATAAGTCCTTGAGTTCTACGATCTTCTGCATCAATTTGTTGCAAAAGGGGAAGTCCGAAGGCCGCAGTTTTACCCGTTCCGGTAGATGCTAAGCCAATGAAGTCTTTTTTGGTGTCGAGTAGTACAGGAATAGCTTTTTCCTGAATGGGAGTTGGATTTTCAAACCCAAGAGTCTCTACCGCAGCCACCAGCTCCGGAGAAATTCCCAATTGAATAAATGGATTCATTAAATAAAATATGTCTGTCTGTTTAAGCCAGCCAACATATTTTACTTGATAGACCGGCTTCCAAAAAACCGCTGCAAAGGTAGAACGAATATTCGGCAATTCAATTTCGCAAATAAAATCTCCTATTAAGCAACTTTAGCGCCCCCCAAAAAGTCATACTCTAACCGACCAAATTTGTACATTTGATTTATTCCTATGAAAAGAATCCTTACCCTACTGATTTCTCTTCTGCTCTACTTGGGCAGTGATGCTCAATCTGCTCGCAACAGAGCCCTTGAACTTCGATCGCAATATTCCGTTATTTCAGGTACCGAAACCTTAAGCATTTATTGGCCAATCGATACCAGTGCCATAGCCTATAAGGTTTATTTGCGTGACCAAAACAATACCAATTGGAATCTGCTTTCATCGTTGGGCAAAAACGATTCATCTTTTAATATCCCTGGCTATAATCAAGGAGAAACCGTTGATGTTTGGGTGGTGAAAAAATTTCAGGTTGATTCGGCTAGTGGCTATATCCATGCCGGAGAGAACGTGTATCAGTCGGTTAATTCTGGTTTTAAGGATATTCTTTTATTACTTATTGACAGTAATTATGTGCAGCCTCTTTCCAATGAAATTGCCCGTTTAATAGAAGACTTGAATTTTGAAAACTGGGAGGTTCGTCCACATATCGTTCAGCGGAATGACTCGGTGCAGGCGGTAAAAAGTTGGATTACTTCTCAATGGGTTTCTGACTCCACTAGAATTCAATCGGTTTTCATTTTGGGGCATGTTCCTGTGCCCTATTCTGGAAACTTCAACCCAGATGCACACCCAGAACACAAAGGTGCCTGGCCTGCTGATGTGTATTATACCACATTTGACCTGAGTTGGACCGACCAAACGGTGAATACCACTACTGCTGATAGAAGTGCCAACCATAATACTCCAGGCGACAATAAGTTTGACCAAGACTTTATCTGGCCAGCACGGGCAAAAATACCACTCGGTCGGGTTGATTTAGTGGATATGCCCGCCTTTGGGAATGATACCTTCCTGATGCGCCAATACCTGAATAAAAATCATGCTTACCGTAGTGGCAGCTTGAAGGTTGAAAACAGGGCCTTGATTGATGACAATTTCGGTTATTTTAGTGGTGAAGCCTTTGCCGCCAATGGGTGGAGAGCCTTTACTCCGATATTCGATAACCAAATCTATGAAAGAGATTACTTCAGCGCGATGCGCGATAGTTCTTATTTATTTAGCTATGGATGTGGTGCCGGTACCTATACTTCTGCTGGTGGGATCGGGACAAGTAGCGATTTTGCGAGCGACAGTTTATTAAACCCTTTTACCATGCTTTTTGGTAGCTATTTTGGTGATTGGGACAATAGCAATAATTTCCTCAGAGCTCCGCTAGCATCAAAAGGTTGGGGGCTTGCTTCTGTTTGGGCAGGAAGGCCTTTTTGGATGTTTCATCATACGGCATTAAACCAGCCAATTGGCCGTGCCGCAATGGAAACGCAAAATGCCTATCCAGATTATGACGCTGGCTATTCGGGCACATTTGTACATACTGCCTTGATGGGAGATCCGAGCTTGCGCCTTTATGTGCTTGCTCCACCCAATAGTTTTTCAAGTAGTATTATTTGTGATTCGGTCAATACCAAACTGAGCTGGGATGTGTTCAATACCGCAACCGATAGCGTGTGGATTGTCGTTTTGGATTCTCTTCAAAATACAGTTTATTCTGTTCAATCAGCTGCAGGAGACAGCAGCATTGACCTTGCCCTAGGAACTGGACGTTTCCGTGCTCAGATTCAAAGCATACAATGGGTGAGAAATCCCTCAGGGAACTTTCCAGTATGGAGTCATCCGATGCAAATTAACGTCACTGTGAAAGCGCTTCCTCGGGCTGGATTTTCACTCAGTAAAAACCAATCTTGCACCACGGATAGTTTTGCCTTTAACGATACGAGCGCTGCGAGTAACTACGGCAGAAATTGGCTATTAAATGGTCAAAGTATCAGTGTTGCCTTTTCTGGCGGAGTGATATTGGGTCCAGGTAATCATACGCTGAGTTTGCGGATCGAAGACAATCTTGGCTGTATCTCAATAGATAGTCAGCTAATTTATGTATCTCCAAAATTAGTCGCCGATTCCTTCATCATACGCAAAACCAGTGCTTTTCCAGCCTGCGATGGTTCAAACAATCGGTTTGAAGCTTATGCCTCATTTCTCCCACGGAATGCCCGTATTCTTTGGTATTGGGGAGACAGTACCATTGGCGAAGCGCAAGGCGCCGACAGTGTATTCCTCAGTGTTCATGAATTAATATCAGAAGGAACCTATACCGGTGCCTATTATATTTATGATAGTACAGGCTTATGTTCCACAAAACAAAACTTTAGTAACACCATCTACCCTATTCCTCCTCAACCGAACATTCTGCCTAATCCAATCGTTCTGAGCAGAAAAGACACGAATTTCCGGGCTGAGTACTATCCAGGCATGATGTATCATTGGAGTACCAGCCTGCCTACCACAATTTCAACCTTCGACTCCGCCCATAAAGTAAATATCAATTTCGGCTCAAATGTAGTCGGCATCTATGGTGTATTCTTATACTTAGAAAACCAAGGAGGCTGTACAGGTGATACAGCCACTGCAATTGTGAGCTACCTGGCCTCGGTAGCGAGAGCCTCCGACGACCTGTGGAAGATATATCCTAACCCGACGAAAGGTAAAATAACCGTCCACTTTGAGAAAGTAGCAGCCGTAAGCAATTGGACCTTACAGGACATGAGCGGAAAAAGCTTCCCCATCCATACTGAACCATTAGGCAATCAAGAATTTCAGCTTGACATGAGTCATCTCGCACCAGGCACTTATATACTCACAGTCTCGACCGATACCGAGCAGCTTAGAGGACGAATTGTTAAGAGTGAATGATAAGGTTGAGGTAGTGGTTGAGGATTTTTGCTGGGTCGAAGGGCTAAAATCCTGAATCCCACTACGCAGAAATTCTAATCGTTGATCTGTGGCTCTTCTGGTAGTAAGATTCGGATTCCATCCTCTTCAATGGTGATGAGCTTTTCGCGGTAGAGTGCTCCAATCGCTTTTTTGAAGGCTTTCTTGCTGATGCCGAATGTCGCATAGATTTCATCGGGTGTACTCTTGTCGCCAAAAGGAAGGAAACCTTGGTCTTCATTGAGCAGACGCATTATCATATCGGTATTCACCTCCTTGGCTTTTTCGTATCCGATTGGCTGAAGAGAAATATCAAGCTTATTGTCTGGGCGCACTAGCTTCACAAAACCACGGAGTTTCTGTCCGACATGCAGGCGTTGGAACACCTCATTATCGTAAATCAATCCGTTGTGAATATTGTTGACAATGGCAGAATAGCCTAGTTCGCTGTGGTGATAGACGACCAAATCTACCTCGTCGCCTTCTGCTACTGTAATATTTTCTTTATCCAGAAATTTGTCGAGTTTAGCTGAGCCATAAAGGCGGTCTGTTTTTTCATCAAGGTCGAGATATACCACATACCATCGACCGGTTTGCATGTTCACCTTTTGTTCGGAAAAGGGAACCATCAAATCTTTTTCCAATCCCCAATCGAGAAAAGCACCTAATTGGGTCATCTCTTTTACTTCGAGTAAAGCATACTCGTGCATGTGTATTTTAGGAACAAGGTTGGTGGCAATCTTACGGTCTTCCGAATCACGGTAAACAAATACCTTGATTGTATCGCCAATTTCAAACTCTTCCGGACTGTATTTCAGTGGCAAAAGGATATCTTCTCCAGCTTCGTCGCCCAGATAAAGTCCAACACTCGTAGAGCGAAGGATTTCAAGTTCATTGTATTTTCCAACTTCAATCATGCACCGCAAAGGTCACTAATTTCTCGCTATTTGCTAGAGTTGGATTTTTGTTCGCCAAATGCTTTTTCCAATTCCTCCCAAAAAAGGGTATGTCTCGATAGGTCTTCACTGCGAACGGAAAGGTGAAAATGCCAAATCCTGAAATAATTAGGATCAGTTAAGCACCCAATTTGAATCGGGCTATCTGGGGTAAAGTTTCGGTTTTCTTGCGGGGCTTCTTCGCTCAGCATGACAGGACTCTTTTCTCCATTCACAGCATCGTAGACCTGCATCAATAATTGACCCAGCTCCATACGCTTTTCCTTGGCAAAAGCAATTTTGAGATAGCTTGTAGGGTCTAGATCCAATCCGGAACGAGCAGGAGAATAAGCCCTTGAATAAATGGTTTGTATGCCGTCATGGCTATTCACCAAATGGACCAATTCGTGCAGTTCTTCATCGAAACGCCAGAAATCATCCAATAATGGAATAACGAATTCTTCCAAGTCTTTTTGATAATAAGCCTTTTGCACATCTGTCAGATATTCCATAGCGCAATTAACCAAATTTATAAGTGATGATGAGCATGCAGGCCAATACATTTATCAAGAAGATAATAAGCATCCACTGGTTCGAGTTTTTTGCAAAGATTTCCTCCTCCATAAAGCTATCAAGCGATCCATGTAACTTTTTTGTGGCCACTTCATTTCTGTTGGCAGCGATATCATTATGCACTGCTTGAATATAAGGAAACAAAGGAACTCGACTGAGTAATAAAACTAGTCCGCGACGAAATAAGCGGGGAGTCTTGCTGTATTTCTCTTTTACAATGGCAATAAGGCTGATCTCTTTATTGAACTCTTCTGGGCCAATCTCCTCCTTTTTCTGCATGAGTATACTCGTTTTTTCTACCACGGTATCACTCAGCTTTTCAAAAATTCCCCTCATGCTTTTATACAATTGATTCATCACTTCAATAACCAAGAACTGATAACCTCGGTAAGCCGCAAAAGCAGTACAGGCAAACCCGATCAGCAGGCAGATTACTACCCAGCTAATTGCATTCGTCGGGGTGTCTTCAGAAAAGTATTTGAACAATGCTAGACTCAGAAAAATAACATTACTCACTATCATCATGACCAAAATTAAGGCAAAACTTTTCACCGCTTTAAGTCCTGCTTTTCCTGAATTGGCTAAAAGCTTGAGTGGTTTCCCAAACATCCCCCATAATTCTGTGGTCTTAGGGTCGGAATTTTTTAGGTCAAGATCTTGAATCTCCTTATGCGTCATGCGTATTCCTGGTTTGATTTTTTTTGAAAATTACGCAATTCTCGCAAGTACCTGACAACCTAAATAGCAATTTTCGCATCTCCCCTTTGTTGAAGGCATCGTCTGGATAATCCCGCATTAATCAAAATGCACTAATCGAGCGAAGAATAGGAAGCCAGGAGACTTTTTGTATACGCATCTTCAGGATGGGCAAATAAGTCTTCTGTTTCCCTGAGCTCAGCAATTTTCCCTTTATTCAATACCAATACCCGATCTGAGATATTGCGCACTACTTGCAAATCGTGGGTGATGAACAAATAACTCAGCCCCATCTCTCTTTGCAAGGCTTTCAGAAGGTTCAAAATCTGCGCCTGCACGGAGACATCCAATGCTGAAACCGCTTCATCACAAACAATAAACTCAGGCTCCACCAATAAGGCCCGCGCAATGGCAATACGTTGACGCTGACCCCCGCTGAACTCATGTGGGTATTTGTCCCAGTCATCGGCCGTGAGTCCTACTTTTACTAATATGGCCTGCCCTCTTTCTTGCCTTTCCGCACTGTTCTTACCAATTGCGTGACAATTCATCACCTCAATAAAAGAATAGCCAATGCGGTATTTTGGGTTTAGCGATGAATACGGATCTTGGTAAATAAGTTGAATTTTCTTGGCCAATATTTTTCGATCACTTGCTTTGGCTGGGTGCAAGACTTCTCCATTCATTTTCACTTCCCCGACATACCGAATCAATTGCATGATGGCTCGTCCGGTGGTAGATTTCCCTGAACCTGATTCTCCCAGAACGCCTAAGGTTTCTCCTTTGAATACCTGCAAGTCGAGACCTTGGATTACATGGTTCTTTTCACCAGTCGGTCCCCAGAGGCCCAGTCGGTTATAGGTAACATCCAAACCAGTGACTTCTATCAATACCTCTTTTTTCTGATCTATAGATGGGAGTACGGTGACTTCATTAATTGGTTTTTCTATGAAGTTGCCTTCCCTATCCAGTTCGAAATAATCGCTCATTACCGGCAAGAGTTCATTTGCTTTATGCGCAGAAGGCCGGCATTTAATCAGTGCTTTGGTATAGATATGTTGAGGATTAATAAAGAGACTTTTACTCTCCCCTGTTTCCAATTGTTCGCCACGGAACATCACCAAGGTGCGGTCGGCAATTTCCTTGACTACCCCCAAATCATGGGAGATAAAGAGCAAGGCCATATTGCGTTCCTTCTGAAGACGACGAATGAGTTTTAGAATAGCAGCCTGCACGGAGACATCCAAAGCAGTCGTTGGTTCATCCGCAATCAAGAGTTTCGGATTTGCAGCCAAGGCCATGGCAATCATGATCCGCTGTCGCTGTCCGCCCGACAATTCATGCGGGTAGGATTTTAACATCCGTGGAACATCTGAAAGTTGAACTTCCTCCAAAAGCTGCTGCACATGTGCTTTTCTTTCCGCCTTATTTAACGAAAGATGCGTTTCCACCACTTCCATGATTTGCTTCCCACAGCGCATCACCGGGTTCAGCGCCGTCAT
>Ga0100381_1005980_pt1 | contig 10000 bp, 8 predicted proteins | sample CryGeymeta201505_FD_80416 | JGI IMG/M metagenome (GOLD analysis project Ga0100381, IMG submission 80416) | Groundwater microbial communities from Crystal Geyser aquifers in Utah, USA - Crystal Geyser metaG 2015-05 | ecosystem: Environmental > Aquatic > Deep subsurface > Groundwater | place: USA...
GTGGGGGAATTGGACAGGCGTGATCGCGTCCGGGTGTTGGCCTGCGACGCCACCTGCCGTCCCTTCGCGAGCGTGGCGCGCCCCGCCTCGTCTCAACTCGCCAACGAGCTCGCCGACTGGTTGGGCACGATCCGGCCCGCAGGTTCCTCGGACCTGGTGGGGGCACTGCGGCAGGCGACGGGCAGTCCCGCCGATCCGGAGCGCGAGCGTCACGTGCTGTACATCGGCGACGGCCGGAGCAGCGTGGGACACCGCCTGCCCTCGACCGTGGGCCCGATGGTTCAGGAGATCGCACAGCGCAGCTCGAGCGAGGTGAGCGCCCTCGGCGTGGGAGAAGACGCGGACAGCCGCGTGCTCGCGTCCGTGGCACGCGCTGGCATGGGCCATTTCATCCCGTGGGTGCCCGGACAGGGAGCCGTCGCGGCCGCGATGGCGGTGCTGGAGAGTAGCTATGGCGCGTCCCTCGAGGCGCCCGTGGTGGAGTTGCCGGCCGGTGTGACGGCGGTGGCGCCGAGCGTGCTGCCGACCATTCGCAGCGGGCAAGAAGTGCTCGTGGTCGGGCGCTTGAATGGAGAGCGACTCCAGGGCGAGGTGAAGCTCTCGGGCAAGGTGGGCGGACGCCCCTTCGAGCAGCGCTACCCCGTGAACACGACCGTCAGCCGTTCCCCGGGCAATGGCTTCGTGCCGCGGGTGTGGGCCAACGCGCGCATTCAGGACCTCGAGCGCGAGGGTCGCGGGGACGACACCGAGGAGATCATCGCGCTCTCCGAGACCTACAGCGTGCTGTCGCGTGAGACTTCACTGCTGGTGCTCGAGAGCCCCGCCATGTTCCGCGCCTACGGCATCGATCGCACGGACGCCGTCGCGGAGTGGACGGGCGAGGACGAGGCCGACGTGGACAGCGTCGACGGGACGGTCGGACATCAGAGCTCGCAGACGTCCGTCGCACTGGGAACCTTGGGCGCGCGAGGTCGTTCCGCGGGCGGCGGCATGGCGGGTCTCGATGACCTGGCCCGCTCGAGCGCGGGGGCACCCGCCACGCGGATGCCGGCACGCCGCATGGCGCCGGCGGTGCCGGCGGCAGCGGAAGCGACTCCCAGAGACAACCGACCGCAGCAGATGCCGAGGCCGGATGAATTCGCCCCGGTCGAGGCTGCGCGCCCGGCCCCCCGCCCGCGACAGGGCGGCATGTGGATGCGTCGCGTGTGGCATCGCGAGGGCTTCGTCGAAGATGCCGGGTCGGCGAGTCGCCGCCTGGCGCGAGACGGAGACTCCGTGGCGCAGGCCGAAGCCGACCTGCGCGAAGAGCCGAACAGTCGCGACCGGCATCGTGCCCTGGTGCGAGCCCTGTCTCGCGCCGGTGAGCTCGAGCGAGCACGCGAGGTCGTCGAGTCGTGGATGGAGCGAGACCGACTCGATCCCGAGGCGCTGACCTACTTCAGCGATCTCCTGGGACGGGAGGGCGACGCGGACTCGGCGCTGCGCGAGTTGAGCGGCATCGTCGACCTGGAGCCGGACAACGTGCAGCTCCAGGAGCGACTGGCGAAGGCCTTCGAACGGGCGGGCAACGAGCGACGCGCGTGTAGCCACCGAGTGGCCATCGCTGAGATCCAGAAGACGGACCCGGCGTCCACCGGGGCGGCGGTGCGCTGCGAGCGGGTGCTCGGCGAGCGAGACGGAGCCGAGCGTCTGCTCTCGCTCTTGCCCGACGACAGCAGTCGGGTGCGCGCCCAACAGCAGGCGAGCGTCGCCCACGATGAGCGCGTGCGTGGCGACCTCGTGCTGCATGCAAACTGGCGCGCGGACGAGGATCTCGATCTGAGCCTGGTCACCCCTCAGGGTACACGCATCAGCTGGATGGGTGGACGCACGAGCGTGGTGGGCGACGACGCGGGACGCCAAGGCGAGGAGCGACTGGGGCTGACTCGCGCAGCGCGTGGAAGCTATTACATCGAGATCTCGCGCCGGAACGGAGACGCGGGAGAGCGCATCGACGGAGACGTGCAGGTCGAACTCCTCGGAGAACGCCGCACCCTTCCCTTCTCGCTCTCCGGCGCGCGCACCGTCGTCGGGTTGGTGCGAGTGGCCGGCCGCTGGCGCATGGAGCGAGTGGGTGGACCCGGCTCGCTCGGCGTGCGCTAGCGGACCCCTGTGCGACGGACCCCCGGGTTGACCCCGGGGTGAGCCGTCGAGCGGGCTGAGCCGATGGCTAGGAGGCCGTCGCGGGAGCCGGTCGGCGTTCGGACGACGACGGCTCCTCCGTGGCGGCGCACTCCTCGGCGCGCATGGGACGGAGGCCCGCGTCGCGCAGGAGCGCCAGATCGTCGGCGGTGTCAGGGTTGCCCGTCGTGAGCAACTTGTCGCCGTAGAAGATGCTGTTTGCGCCCGCCATGAAGCAGAGAAGCTGCGCCTCACGGCTCAACTCCGAGCGACCGGCCGAGAGGCGCACGACCGCCTTCGGGAGCATCAACCTGGCCAGAGCGCACATGCGCACCAGATCGAAGGGGTCGACCATGGGACGATTGGCGAGGGGAGTCCCCGAGACCGGCACGAGGGCATTGATCGGCACGCTCTCGGGTCGGGGACTGAGGTTGGCGAGCGTCACGAGCAGCCCGAGGCGATCGCCGACGGTCTCGCCCATGCCGATGATGCCCCCGGAGCAGACGCGAATGCCCGCACCACTGACCTTGCTCAACGTATCGAGCCTGTCCTCGAAGGTGCGCGTGGTGATGATCTCCCCGTAGAACTCCTTCGAGGTGTCGAGGTTGTGGTTGTAGGCCGTGAGCCCAGCCTCGGCCAAGGCCTCCGCTTGCTCCGTGTCCAGCATGCCCAGAGTGACGCAGGCCTCGAGCTCGAGGGCTCGGACACCGCGGACCATCGTGAGCACACGCTCAAAGTCGGCACCGCCCTTGGCGCGTCGCCAGGCCGCACCCATGCAGAAGCGGGTGGCGCCTGAGGACTTGGCGTCTCGGGCGCGTGCGAGCACCTCCTCCACGTCCAGCAAGGGCTCGGCCTCGACGTCCCCATGACGGGCGCTCTGAGGACAGTAGGAGCAGTCCTCGGCACAGCCGCCGGTCTTCACGCTGAGCAGCGTGCAGAGCTGCACGGCGTCGGGGGGATGGTTGTCCCGGTGCACGCCCTGCGCCCGAAACACGAGCTCCGTCAGAGGCAGCTCGTACAGCTCCCGCGCCTGGTTCACCGTCCACTGCGTCTTGTCGTCGACCATCTCGGCTCCTGGCCCCGACCCATAGCCGGGTCGGCCGTTCTAGCCGCAATCCGCCGTCGCGCAAAGACCACCCGTGCGCGACACAGGCCTGCCTGCGGCAAGTGAGCTGTCAGCGCAGGTTGACGAACTCGACCGACTTCGTCCGGCCGCCACTCTTCGGGCCGCACGCCAGGGCCAGCCAACCGTCATCTGAAACCGCGGCGGCATCGACCGTGAAGCTCGCCTTGGCTCGAGCCACGCTGCGCAACTTCTCACCAAGCGTGTTGCGAACCTCGACCTCCGCGCCCTTCACCACGGCGACCAGGCCCGAGACCGCGTTCGCCGCCACCGCGTCCGCCGACTCGCCCAGCCACAGCGCCCGACCGTCGAGGTCGAGAATCGCCGCGGAGATGGCGTACTGCAGTCCCCGGCCTGCGAAGACGGCGAGGACCCGATCTCCGAGCGGCTCCATCCGGGGCGCGCTCACCTGAAACCCGTCGCGGAACGGCGCACGGGAGACCAGCGCACCGCTCGCGACATCCGCAACGAGGAGTGCACCGCGCGCCACGAAAGCCAACGAGCTTCCGTCGGCGGCGAAGCAAAAAGCGCCGCTGTCGTTGCGGATCGCGTCATCTTCAACCTTGGCCGTCAGGGCGCCCGCCCGATCGAAGACGGCGACATGCTGGCCGGAACCGCCCGCGTACCCGTGCCCGATGGCGACCCGCGCGCCATCCGGGGAGAGCCCGACGCCCGATGGCTCGAGCGCGTAGCGCTGCAACTCCGCACCGTCCGACGCGCGCAGCGTCGCGCCGGTGAGCGACGAGGTCAGCACCAAGCCCGGCGCTACCGCGAGGCCGTAGGCGCCCCCACCCTCGGGCCCGCACACCACCTCGGGCTTCTTCTGACCACGGCGATGCGTCGCGAGGCCGCTCTCGTCGAGCATCCACAGCGCGCCGTCCGAATCGAACGCCAGGTCATAGATGCCAATCCCTGGTTTGGTGGCTCCGGCAAAAGGGGAAGTCATAACGCTCCTGGTTCGTCCTGCACGAAGGGGAATCAGCCGCGTCGACGCAGACGCGACTCGACCGCGTGCACGGCGAACACGCCGAGTAGGAAGATCAACACCACGGAGGCGTGCCCGACGAGCATGTGCTCCCTGCCGTGGTTCGGGCAGTCGAGCGCCAGGATGAAGTTGCCCGTGAGGCCAGCGGCGCTCGCCGCAAGGATGCTCGAGAGCCGCGGTCCACGATCCAGCACGCGGGCCAGGGCGTACACGGGCAAGCCAAAGAGCAGCCCCGCGTACATGCACGGGGCCGCGGCGTGTGCCGCGCCCGCGGCGCTCGTCTGCGCCAGCCCGGGGACGAAAGCCACGATGACCGCGCAACCGACCGAGAGCAGCGCCAGGGCACCGACCTTCCCATTCGAGAGCGCGGGCGCCTGAAGCGGACGCAGCGCGGTCCACAGGCTGAGGGCGATGAGCACACCGAGAGAGCCGAGGCAGACGCCGACGGCCCACGCGGGAAGGTCCGCGACGCCACGCCCGCGCATGCGGAGCAGCGCGAGTCCGGCCAACGCCAGGAACGACCCAAAGGAAAGCGCCCGCCGCGTGCCCGTGGAGCGGCTCTTCAGCCAGCCGCCCGTACCGCTCTCCGATTGGGTCAGCTGCGACTCCATCGAGGAGAGGAGGGACTGCAGATCGTCCGCGGACACGTCGCCCGACGCCTGGTCGCACTCGCGCAGAAACTCGGCCACGTCCGGATCGATGTCGTCGCGATCGGGTCCGTCGAGGGCGGCGTTCTGGTCTCGAGCGCTCATGGTCGACACCCGGTGCTGTGGTTCGCTCGCGGGTTCATGGTCGAATCTCCGCGCCGAGCCATTCCTCGAGCTTCTTGTAAGCACGGTGCGCGCGAACGCGAACGGCGCCCTCCGTGCTGCCGACGAGCTTCGCGACCTCCGCAAAGGGTCGCTCTTGAAACCAGTGCAATTCCACCACGACGCGCTGACTCTCGGGCAGTTTGGACATGGCCTCGCGGAGCTGCTGCACGCGTTGATTCGCCTCCATCGGAGAGCGCAGCGGCTCCGGTGCCGCGTGCCGTGTCTCGTCGAGTTCGCTCATCTTGCGCCGCTTCTGGCGTCGCCAATGCTCGCGCACGAGGTTCATGGCGATCGTCAGCACCCAGGGACGCAGGCGCGAGTCCTGACGAAAATCGTTCCGCGCTCGATGGAGCTGGAAGAAGGTCTGCTGCACGATCTCCCGCGCGAGCTCCTCGTCGCGCAGATGGCGTCGCGTGAGGCGCAAGAGGATGGGCCCGTAGCGCTCGAAGAGGCTCCGGAACGCGGCGGCGTCGCCCTCCACGTAACGACGCATCAGCTCCTCGTCGGTGGGGTCCTGAGTTGTGTGCTTGGCCGCCATCGCGGCCGAGGCTAGCAGGGCCCCGGGCGAAATGGCAGACGCCGAGGTGCTGTGGGCTGTCATGCATCTAAAACTGGCGGACGGCGGACGGTGACCCCCGCACGAAAAGATACGCGCCATCCCGGCAGTCGTTACATGGCCGCCTGGGTGGTGATGGTCAGCTGGTAGTGGCCGACTTCACCCGCGCGGAAGCTCGTCGCCACCACGCGCCATCGACCTCCGGCCGACACCGTGAAGTCCAGACCCGCGGCGCTGTCACCCTGGGCCGCGTCGTCGTTGTCCAGCTGCGGTCCATCGGGGGGTTTGGCGATGAGGTAGGGATCGAACTGCGCGGAGTGCAGCTCCAGGTGCACGCGAGTCCCCACGGGCCAGTCGAATTCGTAGGGATCGAAGTACTCCCCCGAGGGGAGCGTGACATCCCCTGGAGCCAGGTCACCCTCGCGCGGAAGCTCCGGACCGGAGGACTGGTCCCGAGTGAACAGGTAGACGGCGCCACCCGCTGCGCCCACGAACAAGAGCAGCAGCAGGCCGATCCCCGCCCCGAGCATGAGTCCCAGGGTGCCCTCTCGGTTGGAGCCCGAAGCCGCAGGCGGAGTCGGACCTCCGATCGTGACCCCAGCCGTCGGACCTCCAAAGGGGACCCCCGGCGTTGACCCAGGCGGAGTCATCATGGGAGTCGACATCGGGGGCGTCACCCTGGAGGGTGTCACCAGGGGTGAATCGAAGGGAGGTGGAGTCACGGCCATGGCGGCGGTCGGCGGCAAGCTCAGCTCCGCCGCGGAGGGGCCCGACGCGACGAAGCTCGCCTGCCCGAGCGCGGTGGCGGCCAGCCCCAGGCTCGCCCGCAGCTGGGTCATCTCGGCGAGGAGCGCGCCGGCATCGCGTGGCCTCTGAGAGGGCTCTTTCTGCAGACAACGATCCACGAGCGTCACTAGCGCCATGGGCGTCTGCGGCGCGAGATGATTCAGCGGCACGTGTGGCTGGGTGACGGCCTCGACCACGATCGCGCTCGGCGTCGGCCCCTCGAACGGCGTCCTGCCGCTGATCGCCTCGTAGAGCATGACGCCGAGTGCCCACACGTCCGCGGCGGGCGTGACGTCCCGGGCGCTGACGGCCTGTTCCGGAGCCATGTAGCGGGGCGTGCCCATGGCCACGCCGGTGCGCGTCTCCTTCTCGGCCCTCTCATCCACCGTGCGGGCGAGCCCGAAGTCGAGGACCTTCACCAACTCGACGCCGTTGCGCTGCGTCACGAAGACGTTCTCGGGCTTGAGATCCCGATGCACGATGCCCACCGCGTGGGCCGCCTCCATCGGCGCGAGCAACCCGGTGAAGAGAGCGAGGGTGCGCGCCAGGAGCGGCGGGCCGCCATCGAGCACCTGACGGAGGGTGTGGCCCTCGAGCAGCTCCATGGCCACGAAGGGTGCGCCATCTTCGTCGTTGAAACCGGCGTCGAAGATCTCGACGATGCCCTCGTGGCCGATGCGCGCCGGTGCGCTCACCTCGCGCAGAAAGCGAGCGCGGCTCATGTCGTCGGCGAACGCGGCGGTGAAGAGCACCTTCAACGCCACGCGACGACGACTCACGACGTGGACGGCCTCGTACACGATGGCCATTCCACCGCGCGCCACCTCGCGCAGCAGCTCGTAGCGTCCGGCGACGATTCTTGGCGTGGCCACGATTCAACCCCTGGGGAGCGTACGCCGAGGCCTCAGCTGCCCCAACGACCACGACCCGCGCTGTCGGCGTAGCGTCCCGAGTCGCCCTCCGTCAACCCGGTTGCGTGTCCACGACCCCTGGCATCCGCGCACGAGCCGTCACCGACTCGTCAGAAGGTGCCGCCGAGGGTCGCGGTCGCTCCGCCTTCGACGGGCGCAAAGCCCACGGTGACGGGCAGATCCGGCGCGTCCCAGTCGCGCGTGATCCAGTAGGAGAGCGCAGCGCCGCCGATGAGTCCGAGGGTGCCGGTGCCGAAGACACCGGACATGGTCACGCCGTTGCCGCCAATGAGGAAGGCGAGGCCCGTGCCGAGCCCCATGCCCAGACCCGCCCCGACATCGATCAACAAGATGCGCCCGCGACTCATGGGCTGCACCCGCGCCACCAGACCTCCGAGCGCCATGCCCAGATCGGCGGCCGCCATCAGCCCCCAATGCAGATAGCGCACGTGCGTCCCGAAGGAGCCCTGGCGCACGGTCAGCCCGATGTAGAGGCTGAGCACGGTCGACCACAAGGCTCCGGACCCCGCCAGCGAGACATCTCCCGCCGTGGGCTGGATGAGGCGATCGAGGGCGTAGCCGATGCCCGCGCCACCGACCTGTCCCAGGAACATGCCCAGGCTGAGCTCGTCTCCCGAACTCAACCCGGGGTCTCTGTAGTAGGTGTCGCTGTACAGGTCTCCCAGGGTGGCCGTGAGTGCGTAGCCGTGAAACGCGCCCCACAGGCTCGCCATGTTGACGGCCGCGGCGGTGGCGGGGCGGATGCCGTGGCGCGTGCCGAGCACCGACAGCCCGAGGGAGAGCCCGGCGCCAGCGACCGGCGCAAAGGCCCAGGAGCGCGTCCCGCTACAGTTGAGGAGCACACAGGTCTCCACGCCCAACCCGATTCCGAGCGCTGTCTGCACGCCGATCAACTCCGCGCGCGCGAGCTTGGTCGGGCCGCGGCGCACGTCGAAGGCGTCCTCGGAGTCGGCCGAGACACGATGGGGAACGAGCTCCGCATCGACAGCAGCGACAGGCGCAGGCGGGACCACGCCCGTCTGTCGCGGCGCTTCGAGCCCTCCGGCAGGGCCAGCCTGCTCGAGCAAATGGCGCGCAAGCACGCCCGCCGGCTGGTTGGGCGAGTCCGCCGCGAGCCGACGCAGGATCGAGAGCGCCTCCGCGCGCGAGCCGCTGACCATCAACTCGAACGCGTGGTGATAGGCGTCCCACTCCGGACCGGTCTCGCCCGTGGCAGCCGCCTGGTCCTCGGTCGCATCGGCGCTGGACGGCCGCTCCTGCGGCGGAACGTCCGCAACCAGAGCATCGGCCGGGGCGCCTGCGGTCGCTCCGGACGCGTCCTGCGCCATGACGTGGGGCGAGGACCCGAGCCCGCTCATCAGGGCGCAGACCAGACCGACCGAGAATGCGATGCTTCTCACGCGCGTCACCTCGAAGCAGAAACCAAGCTCGTGCATCTTATCGAATGCCGAGCCTTGGCAGAGGAGTTTCTGCGCCTCGGGAGAAACACGGCGCGAGGGCGAGGGCCGGATCAGACGTAGTGGGTGCCGGGATAGAGCAGGCGGATGGCCAACATGAACAGGGGCGCGAAGAGTTTGCCGAACACGAGCCAGGCGAAGACGAGTCCCATCATGGCCGCGCCACGCCCTCGCCAGATCTCGCTCCAGCGCGCGCCCGCCGAGTCGCCGAGGAAGATCTGCACCACGCCGTTTCCATCGAGGGGCGGCACCGGCAGCAGGTTGAACAAGCCGAGCAGGAGGTTCAACGAGAAGAAGACGCTGAGGAAGCGGGGCAGGAGCACCGAGCCATGGCCCGCGAGCGCGACGACGTGGTCGAAGCCGATGCTGTTGGGTCGCTCGAGGTAGCCGAGGGCGATGCCGAGGTGAATGGCGCCGGCGGCGAGCAGCGCCAGGAGCAAGTTCGCGGCCGGTCCCGCCGCGCTCATCAGACCCGCGCGCTTCCGATGCCTCGCGGCCCAGTGGGGATCGATGGGCGTGCTCGCCCAGCCGAGCATGAAGCTGCCGCCGTTGAGCAGGAACGAAGCCAGAGGCACGAGCACCATGCCGAAGGGCTCGCGTTTGACGTGGGGTATGGGGTTGAGACTGACTTGACCGCCCTCGTAGGCCGTCAGGTCACCACCGACCTTCGCAGCCAGCGCGTGCGCGGCCTCGTGGCAGGTGGTGGAGAAGAGGAAGGCGACGAACCAGAGGGGTAGCCCGACGAGGAGCTCAGGCGTGAGGTGCACAGCGGCCGTCAGCCCCCGGTGCGGGGCGCGTGACCCGCCGGAGCGTGACCCGCCGGAGCCGGAGCCGCCGCGGGAGCTGTAGCCGGAGCCGCCGCGGGAGCCGCCGCGGGAACCGCCGCCGGAGCCGGAGCGGGAGCCGCGGCACCTGCATCCGCGGAGTCTCCGTCCTGCCCGTCATCCGCAGGCATCGCCTCGAAGGGCGTGTCGTCTTCCGGGCCGTAGTCCTCTTCCTCTTCCTGATCGCCCGAGACGTACTGGGCGAGATCCGTGTCTTCGATCGCCGGATCGTCGGACGCCGGGTACGCAGGCGTGGGCCGGTCAGCGCCGCACGCGGCCAGGACCAGGAGCAGGAGCGAGAAGAGAGCGACCCCACCGAGGCGGGCGCGTGACGAATGGAGCGAAAGACTCATGCAGCGCACTTA
>Ga0100381_1005992_pt1 | contig 9986 bp, 6 predicted proteins | sample CryGeymeta201505_FD_80416 | JGI IMG/M metagenome (GOLD analysis project Ga0100381, IMG submission 80416) | Groundwater microbial communities from Crystal Geyser aquifers in Utah, USA - Crystal Geyser metaG 2015-05 | ecosystem: Environmental > Aquatic > Deep subsurface > Groundwater | place: USA...
TATTTTAGGATAAGACATTTTTGAAACGAAATTATAAAAATTGAAAACAACTTTTTTGGTACCCCCATTATCCCCTAAGTATCCCCCTAGTATCCCCTAAGTATCTCCTTAGTATCTTTGGAGTACATTTTATAATTTAAATCTATTTTTAATAAATGGATTAAAATCAAAATTAGAGCTTAATTTGTCAATTAAATAGTTTTTATCCTCTGAATCTATATTTATTTGTACTTTTCTATTATCATTCCTGATGTAAAAGAAATCTGATGGAGGATAACAAGCTTTTGAAGGAATTAAAATCCAAATAACCTCATCATTTTCAATCAACAAAATATTTAAAGAGTTTTTGAATTTCTCTTGAGGAATATCCATCCACCAAACTGGGTTTGTTTTATTGATATTAGCATATACAGTATTGCTATTTGACAATAAATTATGCCCAACATTGTTATTTATAATACTAATGGTTTCTGATTTATTAGATTTATTTTCTGAATTTTTTGATGTCTTAAATGAGGTATTCTCTTTTATACCAACTGATTGAATTGCACTAAATGAATCACTTTTAAGTTTTCTCAAATCGGCTTCCAATTCTTTCATTTCCAATTTTTTTGCAATATCAATCATGTGTAAATAAGCTTTTTCTACTTTATCGCTATCAAAAGGAAGATAATGTGCTAAATTATTTCTTGCTTCTGCCATTTGATTGAAGATTGTAGGTAGATTATTACTTTCTCTTCCAAAATATTTTGAGAAAAAATAGTGCTTTTGGCGCAATGCAAAAATATTTAGATTCCCAAAATCAATTAATTGTGATGGGTGAACACCTTCTTGAACATTTTTCAGCCAAGCTTCTTTTTGATTATCTAGTAGACTATCTAAATATATTTTTTGCCATGAATCGCCGTGGATTTTTTGTAATTCATCGGTAATAAATAAACGCATTGCGTTGATGAATTTACCAAGGCCTATAAAAAGGTTAAGTGTTTGGTTGGTTAAATTTTGCATTTTAAAACTATTTTATTTAAACCCATATTTTTTAACAGTGGTTAAATTTAGTTTTACTAAATATTTATCTCTTTCTGTTAAGATTTTTTTATCAGTGTTAAGTTTTATTAAAAAGTTAAATTTAAAGTCATCTAATCTTCTCCTTTTTCTATCCCAATCTATTATTCTACTTATTAATTCATGGGTGATTTCTACTTCATCTGTTTTAGTTTCGTCTAAAAAATAAGCTTCCATATCAAAAAAAAGTTCAGGACTTTTATCCGATACAATGTTCAATATTAGCTCTCCTTGAGTTCTTTCTATATCAGTAATATTTCTGTTATTTTTAATTTTGTTCCCTAATGTAAATAACATATCACATTGATATTGAGATAAATTTTCTGATTCTTTACCCCAATATTCAATTTTTTTCCAAGTCTTTGGGTGTACTGATTTTAATCTATTTACTGATTCTTCAATTTCAGCTTTCTCTGTTTCGTCGTCTGATAATTTTTTTCTTTTTTCAGATGTTTTATTTTGAAAATCTGCTTGTATACTTGATAAATCTATATTGAAATTTTCATTTTTTATTGCATTCCAACATTCTTCTTTTTTTGCCCACTCACCATATAATGAACCTGGCGCTTTAGTTTTTATAAATTCTTCAAGTTTAGACATTATTTCATGAAGCTTGCTTTTTAAAATATCACTCAATGATTGCTGTTTCCAAATTTTATATAAATCTAATTTGTAATTTAATTTAAAAGCTAACCAAGCTACAGAATAAGGTACTGTTATATAACGCATATCTCCAATAGCATTTGGTTTAATACCATATGTTTTTTCAGCACTTGAAAATAATATTGCTTTTGCAATTGCATCCTCAAACCAGATATTATCAGGTTTGAAACTAAAATTATAATTCAAAAATTGTGCATAATTCTTTTGACTTCCTCTAACAACAATATGAGGACCAATAACTAATTTTTTTCCAAAATAAACTTCTTCATATGTGTTTATAAACTTTGCTAAAGACTCTTTTGTAAACATTTGATTTCTTGGATTTTGCTTATCAAATTGCTTAATTTTTGATGGAGTAAGACCAAATCGAATACGTTCATTTTTGTATTGACCTCTTGAACGTTCAAAAAACCATCTTGTTTGAGTAGATTCTCCAGAAATTGGTGGTGCCCAAATTGTTCTTGAAAGTTTTTCAATTAATACATGATTTTCTTTGTTAGAACTTAAATCTGAAGCTGAAACTCTATTTTGAGTATTAGCATACTCAGCTATACGACCAACGATCTCGGAGAAATTTTCACGACTTTTTACAATAGTTAATTTTACTGGAACAAAAACATTACTAATATCTACTTTATCTTTTTTCCAAGTATGGTAAACTGAAGCTGTGGTTTGACCACCATTTACAATTTGAAAATCTTTTACTCTTGCAATTGCTTTTCCTTGATTATTTGGTAAATCAGTAATTGTAATCTCTTCTGCTGTTGCAGCAATACCATTATTAAAAGCCATAAACATATGTTGCTCTTTTAAAATTGTATTTCTAATTCCCTTATTTATTTTCCCAGTAAATTGAAGAAAAGAACGAACATTTTGCTCTAAAAGTCTAGCCCCATATTGTTCATAAATATCAGCTAACGCAATTCCTGGAATTATTGCAAGCCAAGATTGATAATCCAAATTTTCTATCTCATTGACAATACAAGGTACTTTATATCCTGATTTTTCAAAATCAATTTCTATTGGAACCCTAGATTTATCAGAAAGATTGAACAAATAGTTTATATCTATTGTTCTGTAAAAAACAGTATTTCCAGCAATAGTATCAGAAATTTTTAAATCTGCCTTTATTTCACCATTTGTTATTAAAAAAATATTCACTCTTGTCAAATATTCCTTAACTTCTTGAACATTTGCTAAAGTTTGTGCTAAATCAAAAATCTCTGAACTCTCCTCTATCTCATTTACATAACTTTTATAAATTGCATTTCTGAAAAACTTTACTGCTCTCTCAATAGTTTTTTCTGCATCAGTTTTTGTAACACTTTGAACTGTATTATCACTATTATAAATGGTAACAAATAAATCAAGGGTTTCATAATTCTCATAAAGTGAGTAACCGTTTATTTTATGTTCAACACCACGTTTACTTATTTTTTCATCAAAACAAACTTGATAATTTTCGGTTTCACCAGCTTCGGATAAGTATGATAATGCTAACTCTGTAAAAACTTGTTCAGGGTTGGTTCCTTCCTCCTCTGAAATAAGCCTTGCATTAATTTCTTCTTGCACATCCTCGTAAAACTTCTGTAATTCTTTGTTTTCCATAAAATGCTATTGTATTTCTCCCAAAAGTATTTCGTGATTTATTCTCCATTCTTCTGATTCTGAAAGGACAATGGAATATCTCACATCGCCAACACCTATTGGAATTTGATTTTCAGTTAATCTAGGAAAATTACCTATAACTCTATAGAGATTTTCTTGACGAATAGTGTAACCCATCTCGTCATATAAAGGTTTATGATTATCGTAATAACCAGACTCTAATAATTTAAGTTTAAAAAGATTCAATGCAATTGTATTCTCATTCAATAATTCCGAAACTTCGTCAATTAGTATATTCAATGATTCTCCATTTCCAACCCTTACATCAAGCGAAAGATGGAATAAAAAGATTTTCTCTATGATTGTATCATCTAATTGTCTTTCACTAGTTATGTGAATTTTCTGATGATTGTTTCCATGTGTAGTTTTTACTTCAACTGCCCAATTCGAATATTGAAAATCTTGAATGGATTTTTCAGGACCAAGCCAAGATTTTAGGCAATAGTTTTTATCAGTTGTATTGTTCAAGAAAAAACGTAAAAAATAAATTTCACCGTAAAGCCCTCTTTGAGCTTCGTCTGATAATCCTTGTTTTCCAATTTTTTCAAATAAGGATTGCCATTTGGCTAAACGTTCTAGCAACTTTTCTACCAATGCTTGTTCAGTTGTTACTTCCGATACTCCAAAAATCAAATCTTCACATAAGGTTGAGAATATGTCTTTATGTTGTTTGTTTAGCAGTAGGATTAGTAAAAACTTTTTTGTTTTATCTCTTTCATCAGGTAGCGTTTCAATCTTGATATCTTTGAGTTTATTCCATTGGCTCTCGTCAAATGGAAATAAAACACTTATTCTAAATGCAATGCACCTTAATTTTTCAGGAGCTTTTAATGCAATAAAAACGTCAGGTAGTACTTCTGCCGAATACCGTTTATAAAGTAGTCCCGAATGATTAGAAGTTTCAGTTTCTAATCCAACCCAAATATTTTCAATCTTCGTCATCTCCATAATCTTCAAAATCTTCTTCAACAACATCAAATCTGTCAAGTAACTCCTCATTGACAGCATAAGAAACTGGTGCGTTAAAATTACTTTTAGGGAAACTTATTGCATAACCAACAAACGGATTTGTTCCATCTGGTAATGGAAAGAATTTCAAGCTTTCTTTAGTATCTAATAAATAGATTAAAAGCAAGGGTTTTTTTGGGTCTCGCAACTCATTTCTTACAATTTGACCATTAGGATAGTATGCTAATCCAGGCTTTTTCCTACGCTGATTTGTTATCTCCAAAGCCTTATCTTTTTCTTCCTTTGTAAAATCTATAAATTCATCCCAAGGACTTATAATATGTGATTTTCTTAAATAATAAATATGTTCATTTGAGTTTTGTTCACTTCCATCTTCAGTTCTAAGCCATTGTCCAATTGATATTTCATTACCATTTATATTTAATGCAGTTTTGTTATTGGCATTTGGCTTTGACATTAATGCAATACGCCAATCTGTTAACTCATTGTTTTTTAATTGCGCATTTATGAATTGAATAATTTTTTTAGGCTCAGCTTTTTTCAAATTCTCAATTGACTGTATTCCCTCAAAGAAACTAATTACTTGTAACGCGGGTATATCAAACCACAAAAGTGCATTTTCTTTTTCTTGATGATTAGGTGGTAATTTTGAAATAAAATTTTTAAGTGTAGATAAATTATTATCAATAACAGGTATTTCTTTTTTAAATTCATATGATTCAACTAATCTACCTGCCCAAGAAATTTGGACAGTAATTGCATTTCGCATTTTATTAATTGCTGAAATCATTAGTCCATCTGGAGAAGTTCTTATTTTCAAAGCATATTGTTCAGGGGTTGATCCAGCGATATCTGACATATAATCAAACTCCTCACGTAACTCTTCCGAAGCAAGGGTAATGTGACAAAACCATTCATTCAATTCTCTACTTGTAAATAATCGGCATAAATCTACATATCCACCTCTATAACCAAACCAACGACCCATTTGCATAAGTGTGTCATACATTTTAGATGCCCTCAAATAATAACTTACAGAAAGTCCTTCCAAAGTCAAACCTCTAGAAAGTTTATTTCCTCCAACTGCAATTACAGAAAGTCCATTTTTGTGTTCGAAATAATCTAAAGCTTCGCCTGAACCCCCGTGAATTGATTTAACTTCAATTCTTGAAGCAGCATCATTTAAATGTTTTAAAACTTCATTCCAACTATGAACTTGAATTTGAGAATCTAAATTTTTGAGTTCAGAATCTAATATTTGTTGCGAAACTGAAACATAAGACTTATATCCGATTTCATCTTGTTCGAATGTTGATTTAAGTTCATTTAAAATTACTAAATCGTTTTGATCAATACCTCTTCTATAATAGGTAAATTGATTAAAAACTAATTCTGCAATATGATCCTGCCAAAGAACAAAACGAGAAACGTGAATTAGCATTGAATTATGCACTGAAGTTTGTCCTCTTAATCTTCTAATTGCGCAAGTAATAATAAAACAGCGAATAGCAGTTTTCAAAGATTCAGGAAGCGATGAAGGTTTTTGATCATCTTTTTTATGCCTATCTGGAACAAAATCTTTATAATCATTAATCCTATTTACAATTGGTAGTACAGAATCCGAAGATTCATTTTCCTCTAATGGACTAAAACCAAAAACTTTTTCAGGTCCTATATAATTTGAAGGTGCAGGAATATTTTTTATAAAGTTTCTTGGAAATAAATTTTGATCATCCAATGGAATAAAAATGTTTGCAAAAGGAGTCGCTGTATATCCCACATAAGCATTCTTGCCAAATAAATTCAATATTTGCGTAATCCAGCCATTAATTGAACTCTGTTTTTCAGGATCATTAGAAATATTGATAGAAGCATTATCTGCCTCATCATCAATTAGTAATAATGATTTATTACGTATAACCCTACCAAGTTCAGTATCCCCATCTGCTTGTGCTGATAACCATTGATGTATTCTTCTAAGTACATGAGGGTTTTTCTTAATTATGGCAACTATGGGTTCTTTTGTATCAAAATTCAGACCTAATGCATTGGCAGCACCTTGAGTAAAATCGCCTTTTTCTAAACTAGAAGTAAGTGAATGAGCAACATTTGTTTTTCCAAATCCTGGTTTTCCTACACCAATTTTAATACTTTGTTGGTTAAAAGCTCTTGTGTGTTGGGTATCAAATCCAAGAAAACTTTCGTCAACTCTCAATTGTGTTTGACTTCTCAAATTATTATGTATACCAGCCATCACTATGATAAGACCAAATCCTGCATCAGCAGCTTTACAAATTAGACCCGTATAATTTGCAGTTTTTCCTGATTGTACTTGTCCAACAACTAATCCCTTTTTATTGACTTTTATTTTTTCATTTGGGTCAAAAAGATTATCTAGAATACTATCTGTTAACCTATCTAGTTTATTTACTACATCTGGTGCAAAATTCTTTTCTTCTTCTAAATATTGCCTATAACTGCCCCAAAAACCATTTGTAAAATCAATTTTTGATCGTTTTTCATTTAACCATGGTAAATTTTCATCAGCTTTTTCAATAGATCTAAAATCATCTTGACGTATTGTAAAAAGTTCTTCAACCTTTCTTATTAATAATTCTCTTGTTTCAGAAATAGGTAAATTCATTTTCATGAATGTATCTACAGCGTCCTCAGCCTCCTGAAAAGTTACTGAAGTTTTTCCAAATAGTAATTGTCGAATTATTTTTATTGGGTCAATATTACTCATAGTCTAGAAATTCTAAATATTCCGGATAAAAATTAAAAGGTTCAGTATTCAAAATTCTAGCTTTTGCTTTCTCAATAGAGAGACCATTTAAAACATAGCTATTATAAAGTTTTTGCATTGTTTCTTTAATAGCAAGGTGATCTATACCTTCAAAAGGTTGTCCATGAGGTTTTTCATTTTCACTTTCTTGAAGAGTAATTAGTGGAACTGGGATAGTTTCTTCAATGAATTGAATTATTTTTTCAATATCTTTTTTCAAATCGCCAGAATTAGAGAGTAATTCCTCAAGTAACGGATGTTTCCTATTTATTTTGTAAAAACGTTTACCATGTCTAGCTCTTTCCTCCCAAAAAGGAAAATATTCGTCTGACCCCAACTTTCTCTTCAAAACTTTACCTTTATGACGATAAACTTCAATTGCTTGATTTCGCACATCCTTGGATAAAGAAAGTAATTTTTCACGATATATTGCAGGTGGTCTTGCGATTGATTTTTTGATATCAATCTGCCAATCATCATCAAAGTTATTTGGTAAATCAATTAAAATTCTACACAAGTCATAGTGTCCTTCTTTTTTAAATAAGCCTAACCAATCACCAGCAACTAAAAGCCTTTTATTCCTGTAAACATAAAAGCCTTGATGAGCTGTCCAACTGTCTTTTGGCCCTTTACCGTAATTATATTGTTCAGCTGAAAGTTTTGAGCGATGGGGTAATACAAAACCCTTAATCTTAATTGAGCCAGATTCTAATCTTGTTTCTGGTTTCGTTTGTAAATTATCTATTCCTATCATAAAAGGATCCCATGAAGCTATTTCACGATTTCTTAAATGAATTTTTAAACCATCATCAATAAATCTATGAAAAGTCATTGCCAAATGAGATTTTACAGCATCCATGATACCCAAAAACTTACTTTTTGCATCTTCGTTGTTTTCTGAGGTATCTTTTGTAAACCTGTCTAAATCCCACCAAATAACACAAGTTCCTGTATTTAATTTATTAATAATTTGTTGCCATTTTTCTAGATCTTTTATGTAACGAATTAGTTTCCAAGATTTTTCTTGGTTTACATAATCTAAGTCCCAAGTCCAAAAAACAGGTGCGTAGTCTTTTGCCTTTGAGAATACAGTGAATTTTCTTGATTGCGAAAAAGAAGCCGTTTTTAATCCTAATCCAAATCTCCCTAAATCATCTCGGTTTCTCTCATCTAATGGATTCTTACTACCAGGACGCATTGCTTGAACAAGTTGTTCATTGTTCATTCCCTTACCATCATCCAAAATAGACAAAGTAGTTTTTGAACCTTTCCAATCATAATCTATCCAAATATTCTTCGCACCTGCAGTAATAGAATTATCAATAATATCAGCAATAGCAGTTTCAATCGAATAACCAATCGCACGAAAGGTTTCAATCATTGAACTTGCTTCTGGTTCAGCAGAAGTAGATTGCATGTTCGTATAGTCAATCATTACCCTTTGAGTGCTTTTAAAATTTCAAAGCCGATAGATTTCGACATTAAGGGCGGCACAGCATTTCCAATTTGTTTAAAAGCAGCCGTTCTATTCGCTCCTTCTTTTTCCCCTTCAAAATAATAGTCATCTGGAAAAGATTGTAAGCGAGCAGCTTCTCGCACACTCAATGATCTATTCTGCTTAATATCAGGGTGTATATAATAATGACCATCTTTAGCAATATGCGCAACTACAGTTTGTGAATAAGGCAAATCTGCTGCAACTACTTTAAATCTATCATAAAAAGAAGTTCTGTTTTGATGAGTTTTAAGTAATTCTGGCAAGTCATTATAATTTAATCTTTCTTGCTGTTTTTCCCATTTTTGAACAGCAATCTTATAAATTTCTTTGTCTTGTTCCCTATGCGGTCTGGCTATATGTTGAGTTAAAATATCAATACCATTCCGTAATGATTTAGATTCAAGATATTCCGTAGTTTGCGTTCTATATTTTAAATATTTATCTTTCCCTTCCCCCGCATTTAATTTAGGTAAATCTTTTAATAAGTCATTCACTTTGAACTTGTGTTCAATTTTAAATTCTTCAAGATTTGGAATATTATATTTCTTATTCTTTTTCCAGCCTAGTATTACAATTCTTTTTCTGTTTTGAAGAACTCCAAAATTCCTAGCTTCGAGTGTAAAAAGTTTGATTTGATATCCTTTTTCTTCAAAAAGTTTTTCCATCTCATTGAGATAATGCCCTTTTTTTGCTGATTTTAAACCAAGTACATTTTCAAAAACAAACATTTTTGGTGAATACTTTTCTAAATATTCTGCATATTGAACGAATAAATAGTTTCTTGGGTCTCCTTCCATTTTTGTCTTAGACCTAGATCTTCCAACTAATGAATATGCTTGACAAGGCGGTCCCCCAATGATCAAATCCACCTTTTTATTTCCTAAACATTGATGAATTTGTTTATGAATTATCTGATTATTTTCCTCACCAATTGGAATATTGATAATTGAACTTAAGATTTCGTCAGGTAAATTTTTATAAAGTTCTTCACGATTTATTTCTCCTTTCAAGTATGAAACGTAAATTTCATATTTATTTATTGACTTTAAATAATGATATGCCGCTCTCGTTTTTAAAGTATTGCATGCAGATTTTTCAATTTCAACATGCGCAATAGGCACAAATCCAGCCTGGATAAATCCTTCGCTTAATCCTCCTGCACCAGCAAATAGGTCTATAAAATTATAAGTCATTGATTTTTATTCAAAATATCTGAAAATAACAAAAAAATCTTAAATTCTTCATTTTTTATTTAAAATAAACTAAAATAGTTTACCTAAATATTTCAAAATACTGATTTAAAGAATAGCAAATTTTCCACTAATATACTTTTTTTAA